>Ga0315915_1001197_pt1 | contig 30786 bp, 19 predicted proteins | sample MpolbnodulesMG_FD_207738 | JGI IMG/M metagenome (GOLD analysis project Ga0315915, IMG submission 207738) | Medicago polymorpha root nodule microbial communities from Los Angeles, California, United States - branched nodules | ecosystem: Host-associated > Plants > Roots > Nodule | place: USA... | reverse complement strand
AATTCTACGAAGTAGCTTTTATTTAAATTATCATATCACTGTACTTTTTTTTAGGGGAAATCACCTTACTTTTATTTATAAGGAAAATGAAATAAAATATAGAACATGTAATTATAGAAAACTTTTTTTTTTTTTTTTTACCAAAATAATTATAAAAAACTTAATTAATGAGTACGTGGAGAAAATAAGTGAAGATCCAATTTGTTCTCTGACAACTTTTTCGCATCCAACTTATTCATAGACAAAATAATATCGAAATTTGTTTTCAACATTTTCATACATCGGATAAACCTGTCACTGACTCATTACTACAGAATGACTAATTTATCTCCAATTTAAAAATAATCCAGACGAACAATAATTTGGTATTATCTTTTGTGTCCTAAATTGAATTCTCAAAGACCAAATTGAATCTTCGGTACAATTTGTTCCGAATGTTTTTTCTGGTGTAAAATTTTGAGCCCTTTCTAGGAAGGTGACAACTGCCAAATGAGAGGAAATTTTAGCTTTGGAATGTTCACACGCCAACCGCGTAGATTCTTATAGTAACAACGACACTTTTCCTATTTGCATGAAGCCTTCTCTAATAAGCAAACAAAATACAACTATTACAATTAATTAATTATTAATAAGCAATTATACTATACTATATAATAACACCTTCTAGCGTGACTGTGTCCATTTCTATGCTCTTTTGAGTTTTCTCCTTCTCGTATTTCAGCACTATACAACGTAGCAATTGCGTTACGTTTGTGTGCATATTGACATGGGTAGGAAACTTGATGCATTGTTGGGTAGAAACTTCAAAACTGACAAATTCAAGCCTACCATTAACCTCGCCATATCGCGCCTCGCTGTTCTCAAGAATCAACGTAACGCACGTCTCAGACAATCTCGTTCTGATGTTCTTCAACTTCTCCAACTCCCCGACAACCATCAACGTGCTCTCCTTCGAGTAATTTATTTAGATCATTTTGTTAGATATAATTGGAGATTCATTAGAATAAATTTGATATTATTTAACGTAGTTACTAGTTAGTTATAAACATAATCATAATCATCATGATTGTTACTTTGTACAGGTTGAACATGTAATCAAGGAACAGAATATGTTGGATGTGTACGATGAAATTGAAGGATACTTCAACCTCTTGGTTGAAAGGATTCACCTCATTGCACAACAAAGGTGTGTGTTTATCAATTCAGCTTCAATTGCTTGTGATTTGTTAAAATATATTTTCGCATTTCTAATTTGTGTTGATGATTTATATTTTTATTGATGTTGTAGAGAATGTCCTGATGAACTAGAGGAGGCAGCATCAGGAATACTGTTTGCGGCATCAAGGTGTGGAGATTTTCCAGAGATTCAAGAGATTCGTGCAATTCTTACTTCTAGATTCGGGAAAGAATTCGCTGCACGTGCTATTGAGTTGAGGAACAATTGTAGAGTTCATCCTAAGGTATATATATTTTTTCATGTCATAAATCAATTCAATCAAGTTTATCATAATTTTTTAATAAGACTCACATTCTGTCCTTAGTACTCTAGCAATTTGTTTTGACTTCTTGTTTGTGTAGAAACTTGTTGAATTTTATAGGGCTAAATTGATGTTCTACTTTAAGTTTTATGATCACTTATCAGTATAGAATTTGTGTAAAAAGCAGAGAACCTTTTTGAGGAATTTTGTTATTTTGGGGTATTATTTGCTTGCTTGTAATCTTATATAGTCTTTTGGGTATTTTTATAGATAATCACAAAGCTTTCAACTAGAATGCCGAGCTTAGAAAGCAGAATGAAGGTACTCGGAGAAATTGCTTCTGAGAACAATATTACCCTGCAGCTTGAACAAGTTTCTCCAACTTCAGATGAGGTACAAAATTAATGTGATGTTATTGTCTATCACACATATATAACTGCTTGTTTAGATTGACAGTAAGTTTGGCAGAATAAGGTGTGCCACCGTGATTTCGTCAAACGTACTGTGATTCTAAAGATGCACTTGAACAAAAAGCACTAAAGGTTTTTGTAAATTGTGATCAATGCAGGAACAAGTAACAAAGCAGGAAAAACAAGACTGGCACAAATCTGAGATCAAGGAAGAAGAAAAAGTCCACATTTTAGTTAATGAAGGAAAAAGTGATGAGTTTTCTGATTCCTTTAAGGGTAGGAAAAAGTATAAGGATGTAGCTGATGCAGCACAGGCAGCTTTTGAATCAGCTGCATACGCTGCAGCTGCTGCTAGAGCAGCTGTGGAACTTTCAAGATTCCAATCACATGATCCTGATGATGATGACCATAATAGTTTAAGCCCTCGACCAAGAAAAGTGTTGGATGGACATGATTCTGTGAAAGCTATGTCACCATTGAAAGGAGAAGAATTGAATAAGAATGCTGAAGAGTTAGAGAAGGCAAGTTGCAGTTCAAATTCAGGTGTTGATGAGATTGTTGTTTTTATGGATGCAGAAACTGAGGTTGATTCTATTGGTGTTGAGGGTGGATCAGGGCAGAGTGCAACTTTTATTGATTTGGAGAAGAAGCCATTTTCAGTGAGGACTAAAAGGGTACAAGGTTATTGAGTAAGAATGATTTGTATGTATGTGGCATATGACTTGAGTTCTGCAACTATCTAAGGCTAAGCGTGTAAATGCTTCAATCATAAATTTTTAGTGCAGATGTAATATGTTTATTTTATCCTTTCCATCCTTATAAATATTTTTATTTTTGTGTTTATTTTGGTTCCTTTTAACAATATGGTCAGAGTACTTCTATTTCTTTTGATGCAAACAGATACTAATTACGTATCAAGGGATCCATACACACACTGAAGATGACACGTTGCATTGCATTTTCAGTTTTTTTTTGGTCTCAAATAGATTATTCGCGTCTCATTATCCTACACCATTACACTATATTTCACACATTCCTTTTCAAAAATACATGGATGTTCGTTATATTATTGAAGGATCGAAGTTGATCACTAAATTGGCTTTTAGTGGAATTGGTTGATGGTAACAAGTACAACAGATGGATTTTTTTGTTGATTTACACCATGGTAGCCATTTTGAGGATGAAATGAGCACCAATATTAAAACTTGAAAGTGTGGTCAATCTCATTCCAACATAATATACACTTCATGACCGATTCAAGACAGAAAAATTGTGTTAAAACTTAAAAATGATACTAGTGATATGATGATATAATTAAACTGACATATTCAAGACAGAAAAAATTAAAGAACCAATCTGATATTTTGTCCAGCTAGTATCTCCCTCTCCCTTTTTCTCACACACCACACGAACTATCAATCCATAAGCAAGGACCATTCGGTATAGTCACTATAACAAAAAAACTGATCCCACCAAATAATTAAATATCAATTTTGCATCTGTTTGATTTATTGAATTTTTTGTAATAAGACGTGGACCCCACCTCATTCTTTCTCCTCTCTCTCCGACCCTACCTCACAGAGTCACAATGTTCTTCATTTACCATCTCATACTCCCCTGAGTTTTTAAAAACTCAAACTCAAACTCAAAGCACAAACAACATAATTAAAAGAGGTGAAGCCATAATTAAAATGATAAAAAAAAAAATTAAACTTAAGAACTATGCATCAATTTTTTTTCAGTTTCATCTTCTATTTTTTACTTTCTTGCTATATTCAATCAAATTCAACTTAAAAAGAGAAAATTACTCCCCTTATAATTTTGTTCCTAAAATTTATACTTCTTCAACCACCATGAAAATACATAGGAGCATCATCCTAAGAACAGAACCAGAGTGGCACAGAACAACCATGAGAACCATTCACATAGGAAAGGTGGTGTGGAAATAGCGATAAACAAGAGACAATGGAGGTGCAAATTGTACTATGCAAACTATCCAACCTATCAATTATAGTGTGCAAACTCAGTAGCAACATCACCCATGGCCAAGATAATTGAACGTTAGAGATGTAGATGGAGAAAGGGGAGGTGCAGTAGTAATGTATTAAGAAACTAATTTTATTTTTATTTGTTTTTTTTCCTAAATAGGTTGCCTACTGCCATCTGTCTTGAAAAATGGCACTTTTCCATGGGAAAAAAGTATCCATTCCCAGGCTAAATGCCACCCTCAATAAAACCTTACATTTATGCAACTGCAAACCATAAAGTCGCACCCACTCCACACGGGCTCCACTTTATAACTTGAAACCAATACTTCATGTCACTCTCCAACTCACCCAACCACCATAGAACTTGAAGCTTAAGCTCATCTAAAACTTTTAAATTTTGTTTCCTCTACTTCCAGGATGTGGTGAGAAAGGGTTCAACTATCATGTGGATTATTCATAGCCGTCTTAGACATTTTGGAGATTCTATGTAGGGGACTCAATTTAGCCATGGTTAAATCGTGACAAATATATAAAGGCGTCGCATTTAACCATAATTTAATTGTGGCTTATGAAACATGAACACAGACACGAACACCGGACACGACACAGATGCAAACACGTCGACATCGATTAAATTTTAAAAAAATGACATAATTCAATGTAATCACAAGTGTCGGTATCGTGTCGGACATTGAGACACACCTTCAATCAGAAGTGTCAGTGTAAAGAGATTGTGGGAAAAAAATTTGGTGATGGGTAGTAGCCTAGTTTGCACATGCTATAGGTTGGCCTTGACATTACCTTACCAATGAGAGAATAAGCCAAGATTCATAACCTAGTATTCTTTTCAATCTCTTCTATTAAAATCTAGGAAAAATTTTCCATTAGATTAACAACAATATTTTTTGAAGTATGGATACTCCACAATTCATGTGCATCACATCGTGAATGTACTTGAATCTTGTAACATATAGCTGAGTAGACCTATGATTAGTAGAATCATTGCAACTTATGGATATGATTAGATCATGCAAAGTCCTCTTTTTTGTTTATAATGGAAATTGGACTAGTACAGTCGAGATAGGTGCAATTAGCATCTCAGTGCTGTCTAATTAAGATTAGGTGGCGGTTCAAATCTTAATACATTTTATTTTTTATTTAACGGAAATGTTAACTTGTGCCTTAAGGGTACATGTTAAGAATGTCACTAATAGAAATTATGTATTGGAAATTGTGTTAATTTATTACTCAAAATGTTTAATATTAATTATTTTTCAATAAATTTTTACCATTAATGAAATGAAATTAATGTTTAACATGTGCCATTCAAGTTAACATGACCCTTTATTTAATATAAAATTTGAGGTTAAAATATGACAATTCTTAGATCACTGACAGCATGCAGTCTCTAACCGCACAAAAGCCTAATCCTTCAAAAGGTATTCCTCCCTGGAAATAATTGTGGGGGAGAGAGGAAAGGATGAAGAGAGGAAACAAATATGGAGAGGAGAGAAATAGCAATATATTGTTGTTGTAGATATAATTGTGAGGAGCAAATGTAACTTTAAAAGAAAAACTAAGCCTCCTATCTACGTTCTTTGTAGATATAATTTTTTGGACCAAGTAATTAAAACTGGACTAACCATTGAGCTGGCGGCAAAGATACTAGTGTTAGAGTTCAATCGTTCAACTTTGGTCCCACCACGGTCAAATTCGGGTAAAGGATAAAACGAACTAAGACAAAGGTTAATGTAATTTCAAGACACATACTAAGAAATTTAAAATAGAAATAATTTACTTAAAAGTTGTACATTCAACTTTATTTAACTTTTTAAAGTTAAAATTTTGTTGTTTTTTATGAAATTTTTTAAAAAGTTTGGTAAGATGCTCTAACTCTAAAAAGTTGAATTCTTTAACTTTTGCTTTAGGACACAGGATTACAAGATCAAAAAAACTAATTAAAAAATAATTGTTAACATTAATCATTTAAAGAAAATACGTTACAAGTAGAACATTGAGTTCAAAAGTTTGATGCACCGGTAAAAAAGAAGACATTATCCTCTAAAAGGACATTATCCTCTAAAAAGTTTGGTCTAGTGGTAAAAAAATCCCTAATTTGGCATTATGCTCTAACTCTAACATTGACCAATTAATTACACATATGTTCAATCAAATTATTTCATAATGTCATTTTTTAGATTAGTTTCTTTTTGAGTTTAATGGTGGGTTGACGGTTCAAATAATTTTGCACATACATTCAATTAAAATATTTAGAATCGCTATATTAATTAATATTTTAATTTACATGGTAATTTGGAATTTTTAATTAGTCGCATATGCAAAGTTGTTTTGGACCGTCAACCCACCACCATTAAACTATTTCTTTTTAGGTTAATTTCTAAATAAATATAATTTAACTGAATGTGTATGTAACAAAAATTAGACCGCCTTTGTATATTGGGCAATGGGCTATTCAAACATTGTTTATATTCTACGTACCCACGGTTGGGTGGCTTGGCTTGACCGAATGGTTGGTCATGTCTGCAAGTAATTTTATTTCATTTTCTCTTTTGACAAAGTAATTTTATTTCATAGTCTCACCAAACTCTGCGCTTTGACTTCGGAAAATGGTTTCCCTTCTTTTTTTAAAGGGAAAAATGGCTTGCTTTATTCACCAACTAGTACTATATTACTATATATGGTATTCACATTTCTCTAATTAATCCTTCCTACCTTGGTTTGAAAAATTGAAATACCAATAGAGCCCATGGATTCATCACAAACCATGGAACACACACACCTACCTCGTCCCTCCCAACATAATATAAACAATCTCATTCCTTAATCCAACCCATCACAATTCTTCACCCCTTCAAATATCTTTCACTACAAATCAATACTATTTCCTCACAAATCAAAACATGACTCTCCTTCAACTCACAAAAAAACCAATATTTTTCACTCTTTTTGCAATACTCATTCCAATAATTACTACAAAACTCTTTTTTACACCCTCTCTCCCAATCTCCATTGCTTGTGTCTCTTTCATCATCTTATTAGTATGGTTTATATACCTAACTAATTCCAATTCAAACAGCCACAAGAAAAATTCATCACCTCCAAGCCCTTTTTCTGTTCCTATATTTGGAAACTGGCTTCAAGTTGGCAATGATCTCAATCATCGTATGCTTGCATCCATGTCACAAACTTATGGACCACTTTTCCTACTCAAACTTGGTTCCAAAAACTTGGTTGTTGTCTCTGATCCAAACCTTGCCACACAAGTTCTTCATTCACAAGGTGTCGAGTTCGGTTCTCGTCCTTGTAACGTTGTCTTTGATATCTTCACTGGTAATGGACAAGACATGGTTTTCACTGTCTATGGTGATCATTGGCGCAAAATGCGAAGAATCATGACATTGCCGTTTTTCACTAACAAAGTTGTTCAAAATTATAGTAACATGTGGGAACAAGAGATGGATTTGGTAGTTCAAGACCTAAATGCTAATGACATTGTTAAGAGTGAAGGGATTGTTATTAGAAAACGTCTTCAGCTGATGTTGTATAACATCATGTATAGGATGATGTTTGATGCCAAATTTGAGTCTCAAGAAGATCCTTTGTTTATTCAGGCTACAAGGTTTAACTCTGAGAGAAGCCGTTTGGCACAGAGTTTTGAATATAATTATGGAGATTTTATTCCCTTGCTTAGGCCATTTTTGAGAGGCTACCTTAACAAGTGCAAAGACTTGCAAACTAGGAGGCTTGCATTTTTCAACAACTACTACATTGAGAAGAGGAGGTAAGTAATTGATCCATTAATATATTAGTCAAGTTTATTGTCAGGATTAACAGCTTAATTAAGTACTTGTTGCATAGACGCTTATGATATAAGTGCTTATATATATAAGCTTTTTCTACAACAAAAGATAAAATACAGTCAAATTATTTACATATAAACTGAGAGTCATTTTCATAAACTATTATAGAGAGAATTAGAAATAAGTTGGTAGTAGCTAGCGGACATGTCATAATTTGTTATCATGAACTTTTTCAAATAGTCCCACAAATACTTGCGTCTATAGATAAACTCAAATAAATTCTCTGAAGCAGTCCTAACCCCGAAATTGAGGATTATGTAAACATAACGTAACACTTTTACTTTTACACATATATCCAAACACAGTTCACCCTAATGACATTTTGTTATACTACCAAAAATATATCCACAAAAATCCATATTAATTATTTCAACTGATTTCCATTTATATGTAACATAGAGTATTTATTTATTTTTTTCAGAAAAATAATGGCAGCCAATGGGGAGAAGCATGAGATAAACTGTGCAATTGATCATATCATAGATGCTGAGATGAAAGGTGAAATAAGTGAAGAGAATGTGACTTACATAGTAGAGAACATTAATGTTGCTGCAATAGAGACAACACTATGGTCCATGGAATGGGCAATAGCAGAGTTAGTGAATCATCCAGAAGTTCAAACCAAAATTCGAGATGAGATATCAAAAGTGCTTAAAGGTGAACAAGTCACAGAATCAAACTTAAACCAATTACCATATTTACAAGCTACATTGAAAGAGATATTGAGATTGCATACACCAATTCCATTGTTAGTGCCACACATGAACCTTGAAGAGGCTAAGCTAGGAGAGTACACTATTCCAAAAGAGTCTAAGGTAGTTGTTAATGCTTGGTGGCTTGCAAATAATCCATTATGGTGGGAAAAACCACAAGAGTTTAGGCCAGAGAGGTTTTTGGAAGAAGAAAATGGAATTGATGCTGTTGCTGGTGGAGGGAAAGTTGATTTTAGGTTTGTGCCATTTGGTGTTGGAAGAAGGAGTTGTCCTGGGATTATACTTGCATTGCCAATATTGGGATTGGTTATTGGAAAGTTGGTGTCAAACTTTGAGATGAAGGGTCCAAATGGGACAAAGATTGATGTTAGTGAAAAAGGTGGACAATTTAGCTTGCACATTGCCAACCACTCCACTGTTTTGTTCCATCCAATTAATTAGAAGCATGAATAAGTCTCAAGCTCCCAATGCTTTCTTACAAGGATTTGTTTCTTTTTTATATTTTGATTTTTGCATGTAATGTTTCATCATAAAGGAACTTTCAATTAAGTTGTTATCACTACTCAATACTCCTTGTCATTGGTATAATATACATAACTTTTCTTCTTTTGTAAATCTCTCTCTCTAAGCTGTTTGCCTGTTTTCCTTTCCACTCTTAAGATTTTAAATTTTTTATTGCATACTATATCAATTTTTTGAATGAGTTGAATAGAAATTGGTACCCCGAGATTTATTTGACATCTTTTGTTTTCTGCAAGTACCATATAAGAAAACAAAAATATTTTTTGAAGGAAGAAAACAGAAATATAATAAGGTACTCCTCCCTTAAAAAAATAAATAGGTACTCCTTGTTACAATAATAAAAGAAAGATAAAAACATATATAAAGTGATAGTAAAAAAAGTTAAAATAAAAAATTTATAAAAGAAATTAAGACTAATAATATTTTTGGGTAAATGTATAAAGTGTAGTGCTTATATACCCCATTATCATATACTATCTATACATCCACAAGAACAAAAACTAGCTAGATTCTTACGAGGGAACCAAATATATAGAAAAAATAAAATATATTTTTATGAATAGCTCTCTATGTGTATAGAGTTTGAAAGTGCGAAAACAAGAAGAATGAATGTATCCATCAAATGACAATTTCTACTAATTTTTCACAAATAAACTTGGGTAGCTAAATCTAGCTATCTAAATATAAAAATACACTAAATTATTATAAAATAAATAAATGAAAAAGGAGTAATATGTATGTGGTTTGAGAGAAAAGTTCAAACGACAATAGCGAAAGAATGGCGGGTCTTATGGTCTTCCTACTCTTGGGCACTCCCCAAACAGGACATTACCTTCATTTTCTCATTCCTTCATTCAACAACTGTGTTTGTGTCTTTGTCTTTGTCTCTGTTCTTTTGATCCCAACAAAATGCAATCACATGGAACATCAACAACAAGAATCGGTTCCTTCAGACACAGTATCTTAGAAAAGAGCAGAGAGAGACTCCTTGCTAAAAAAGAATACAATGATGAGGATTTCAACTTTAATGATTCCTCCAAACGTAGTTGTTTCAATCTTGACGCTCTTTCTCAACGCATTGTCAACATCCGCAATGGCTTTCGTGATTTCATCGGAAAACTCTACGAGATGGGTCGTTCTGATCGACGTAAATTTATTTTTGCCATGAAAGCTGGTTTAACTTTGGCTCTTGTTTCTCTTTTCATTTACATTAAGGAAAAACAACTTAGCAAGTACTCTATTTGGGCTATTCTCACTGTTGTCGTTGTTTTCGAATTCAGCATAGGTAGGAATCTTTTCTATTCAACCACCAACATAAAATGATTGTGTCGGTGTTGTGCCAATGTCACATGCACCGACACATGTTAGACATTGAACATGTTTTCAATCTCAAGTGTCAGGGCGATATAGTTGTTACTTATTATTGTTGTTGTGACAAACAAGGAAATATTATGTAGATTTTTTGTTTTGTTTGAAATACTTATGTCGTTGTTTAATGAAAAAGTTTAACTTTTTTTTATGAGAGTAGGTGCAACACTTAACAAAGGGTTCAATCGTGCTTTGGGAACAATTTCAGCAGGAGTGCTTGCCATAGGGATTGCACGATTATCAGTTTTAGTTGGTGGAGCTTTTGAGGAGCTTCTTATTGTTGTAGCTATTTTTATTGCAGGTTGGATTTTTTTTTCTATTTTAAGCTGAATGGAAAATTGAAGATTGATGTGTGTGCGTGCGTGTGTGTTTTATCATATATATGTTGTATGAAATACCGACACATATAAGACATTAACACGTTGACACCAATAATAAATGGAGAACATGTCATTATTGAACATAACCACATGTATCAGTGTTGGGTAGTGAGTCAGACACCAGACATGTCTTCAATATGAAGTCTTGGTGCTACATAGTATATGATTGTATTATTGTGGGGATTTGCAGGGTTTTGTGCAAGTTTTATGAAGCTATATCCTGCAATGAAGACTTATGAATACGGCTTTCGTGTGTTTTTGTTAACGTTTTGTATTGTGTTGGTGTCTGGAAGAGATGGAAAGCAGTTTTTCACCACTGCTTTTTATAGATTGGTCCTTATTGGTGTTGGTGCTGGTGTGAGTTTGTCTGTTAATATTTGCATTTACCCTATTTGGTCCGGAGAGGATCTCCACAAATTGGTCGTCAAAAATTTCCACGGAGTTGCTGCATCTTTAGAAGGTTAATACTCGTTTATTTCACATGTTTCCCGTTCTCATTTTCAGAAATTTGTTTGTGCTGTTTAAGTTGTGTAACTTTTCTTTAATTTGTTATATGGATGCTAACTTGCTAGGTTGGTATTTTGTGGTAATTTTCTTAGGTTGTGTAAATGGTTACCTACAATGTGTTGAATATGAGAGGGTGCCATCCAAAATTCTTGTATATCAAGCCTCTGATGACCCTCTTTATCGCGGTTATAGAACAGCAGTGCAATCATCAAGCCAAGAGGAGACTTTGGTATTCTTATTTGTATTTCCTTTTCCCTCTTTTCCAATAACTCGCTTAAATGTGTAATTAATCCTTGATATATAAATACAATTTGGGAAGCGACTACTTAAATGTTTTCTAATACAGTCTAATATTTATTCTTACATATTTGGACCGTTGCACAGTTAGATTTTGCATTGTGGGAGCCACCTCATGGTCCATACAAGATGTTCAATTATCCTTGGAGAAGTTATGTCAAACTTAGTGGAGCATTGAGGCATTGTGCTTTCATGGTAATGGCAATGCATGGATGCATACTTTCAGAAATACAGGTATAAGAAGAACTTCTCTTTTGTGATTTGTGTCTCATTTAAGTTCTCAGTAATTTCTGTTTTTTATGCTTGATAACCGTTGTAAGGGTGAAAGCATTTTTCCATGTATGAACATGGCGTTAATTGTAAATTTATACGTTCCCCATTATAAATTTTATGAATTGTTGTTTTATAACAATAGTTTGCTTAATCATACATAGCATCATGATATCTTTGCTTGTTCATTTTGATAATTGTTTGGAATTAACCATGATGAGCGTGAAGAACTTAATGTTAAAACTTTATTTTGTGCATATTCACTTCTTTTTTGGTATAGAATTACATAATGGCACAAGACAGCAAGATATTTACTCAAATACATTTTCAAGCCTTGGTGAAGACCCTATAATTGTGGAATGCAGACCAACAATTATGAAAATTTTCTTAGTTCACTGCTAAATACCGTGAATTTTCTATATTACTACAAAAAAGAATGCTTATTTATAGGAATGTCTTAATTTATAGATATTGTTAATGTCATAGGCACCTCCAGAAAAGAGGTTGGTATTCTTTCAAGAACTTCAGAAGGTGGGTGCTGAAGGAGCTAAAGTACTGCGTCAACTAGGAAGCAAAGTAGAAAAGATGGAGAAGCTAAGCCCACATGACGTTCTGTTAGAAGTTCATGAGGCAGCCGAGCTATTGCAGATGAAGATTGACAGTCATTCATTCCTTCTAGTTAATTCAGAGAACTGGGAAGCTGTAAGACAACACCAGTCTAAAGGAAATGGACAATCTGACAATTTGATCGATGAGAGTAAGAAGTCATCAAAGCAGTCATCGATGAATGAACTAGTGGACGATTCAAAACTTAATATAAGCATACAAGATTCGCTGCCAGAGTCAAGTTTTACACAAACCATGAGCAAGGGCTTAGTATCATGGCCTCAACTATCTTTTTGCGGTGATGCTATACTGAATGAGCCAGAATCTAAAGTTTATGAAAGTGCTAGCTCTTTGTCTTTGGCTACATTTGCTTCACTTTTAATCGAGTTTGTTGCAAGACTTCAAAATCTTGTAGATGAATTCCAAGATCTTGGTGAGAAGGCTAATTTTAAAGATCCCTTTGATGAACCTATATTGAAGTGAAGTAGTTGGGCTTAGTCACGCTTTGGACATACATGGCTTTATAGGCATTGAATTTGACATGGATATTTTGTTTCATTTATTAAAAAAATACAATTTTGAAATGGTAAATTCATTTTTTTCCCCTTTGTGTTTGTAGATTGTAGAGGTGTCTCTTCTAGCCACTTATTATAAGTTTCTATTTACAAAGATTCTTTATGAGCATCTGCAAAGGTTCCATATATAGGAACAAAATTAAGTTGGTTAGACTTGAAGAATACTTATAGTAAGGATCTAGACAAGTGAAGTGACACATAAGCTTTACCTTTCTAGAGAAACATTTAATTTAGAATTTATGTAAGTCTTGAGTTTATGCGTAATGTAAGTATAAAATAAAGGGTATAGGATGCTTCATTAATTTCAAAATTTAGTAGTAAAATTAATGTTATAATCTATAACCCAAAGTTGAATGTTGTTCATTTATTTGTTTTTGTTGCAAGGGCAAAAATCAAATTTAATTGCTACACTTTGCAATAACTAGACTCTTGTATAATCTGTGTTTGGTTTGCACTTTACAGTTATAAGTACTCAAACTTAAAAATTGACCAAGAGCAACAAGAAAGTTCCATTTCGATTCACATGTCTTGGAACGTGTAGCATAGGCAAACGAAATATAGATTTATAAGATATCACCAACATTATCCACAAGAAAACAAACAAACAAACAAATTCTATACGGTATAGGATCATCTTGATGACAAGTATGAATTTGACTCCAATTGGGATCCCAAGAACAAATATAAAGTTCTCAATGGAATGAAGAAACTCTCAAATTCTATTAATCTTCCAATTCTATTTGTTTAGGAGCACATGAGTTTTCTATTAATAGGTTAAGCATTATATACAAAAAATAAGATTTCATTATCATGCATCACAAGTAACATGGCAAATTTAAAGTCACTTCTATTAATTCAATAACCATCCATGTATAATTAATTTTTTTGTTGTTGACGAAGCCATATATAGTTTGTTAAGGACTCCTTATTGGTCATTTTCCATATTGTACACCTTTTTAAACTTTTTGGTAAAGAAAAAATGATGTTAAAATCCTCACCATTTGTCAATAAAAATAAAAATAAAAATTTGAAAAATAAATTATTCCACTTATTTCTTTATCTCTCTTAAATGGATCACTTTTTCCCCGCTAAGAAATACAGTTTTTTGTTTACATTAAATAGCAAATACTGTACACCCTTCATTAAATATTAAACTCTTTTTGGCAAAATTACATGAATAAAAAAGAGTTGATAGTTGTATTAAATTTGTTAATAATTGATATTTTCCGTGTTAATCATATTATTCCGAATCCTAATTAACATTCCAATTACCACTCCAAACCCTAAACCTACTTTTTTAGGCGCCAAACAATCCTAGCCCTTGGATCTACACCTTTGGGCGCCACTTACTCATCAGCCGTAGATCTGATCTTTTTGCTGGCTAGCACAAATCACAATACACACTTCAATTTCAAATTTTCCCTCCTTGCCTTACGTCACTTAATGCATTGTGTGCTTGCTTTCCGCCGTCCCTTATCGCATTAAATTGGCTTATACTTTCCCATGCATCTGTGTTTTACCAATGCAAGGTGTTTTTATGGCTTATTACAATAAACAACGGGCATTGAAACCTTCAGACTTCAAATCACATTTGGCTTGGATTCCTTCAATTGAATATCATCTCTTTTCTTTTCTTTCTAAAATATTTTTCTCTCTATCTTCTTAGTTTTTTGAGGTGCAGGTGCTCTCCCTTCTTTGTTCTTCCCTCATGAATCCCACCCCTCTCTTTCAACATGCAATTTTTCCACCCAACACCTTCTTTGTTTCTCTTGTGTTTTCTCTTATGATATCCGATCATTTATTGGGAAATTATGTGAATACATGATTCGAACATTTTTTTTTGTTAAAAAATGAATCGAAGGACAAATAATAGCTTGCTTTGTATATAAACATTTCTGTCTGTGAGAGTTATATGTTGTTCATGTATCAATCAGACATAATAATTAGAATGTTTTTTTTCAACAATCTGATATCGTTCAAGAATGCCGCAATTTAGAGTTTTTTCTGTTTATTAAACGTTTTTTCTGTTTATTGTTTGTTGTTTGATATCAGTATTGTAGTTGAGTAAAGTTCTCAATAATCATAATGTTACAAAATAAAAGGACTGATTTCGGTCTTCATTCAAGAACGCCGCAATTTAGATTTTTTTTTCTTTTTTTGAATATTGATTGTTATTTATAGTTCTCAATATTCATAATGTTACAGAATAAAAGGACTGATTTTGGTCTTCATTCAAGAATGCCGCAATTTAGAGTTTTTTTTTCTTTTTCTGAATACTTATCGTTATTTAGTGTTAAATAATATATGATTGGGCCATTTTTTTTATAAACAGCAATGCAATGTGATTGTACTTGCAACAATTTGCAGTATTGAGTCCGAGTATGGTTGGTATTATGATTCATGCACCAAATGTGCGGCAAGGGTTAAGATTGTGGCTGGAAAAATGTATTGTTCGAGATGTAAGCAGGGAAGGAATGTTGTGCCAAGGCCAGCTAACTAATGATTTTTAAATTTTCTTAATTGCTTCTTTGGATTTTTTTCCTGACGTGCAATATATCTGTTATTTGATGTGGTTCTTAATTGTCTGTCAACAATAATTAGGTACAAAGTCCATGTTCAGGTGATGGATGCTACCGGATCAACAACTTTCATTTTGTTTGATCGTAATGTTCAAACTTATGTTGGCAGGAGTGTACATGATCTGATTGATGCACCCAGTCAGGTGATACTAAATGTCCACACTATGTAGCACCTAATTTGATGCGCATTGTTGATTTCTGCAGACTAGTGACAATTGTGATTATCCATCTGATCTATAAATTTTTGTTGGAAAGCAGATGTTGTTTAAGGTTGAAATTATGGATGGGAACTTGATGCAGAGCTTGGCGCAATTATTTTGTTAAAAGGACCACTAATGATGTCAAATTCATTGAGCAATTTGTCACTCTCCACAAAATTAAGGTTTGAAATGAAAATGCTGAAGATGATACCATGGCAACCAATTTGATGATCATTTCTGAAACAACTACGACTGAGGTATTTCAATATCATTCAATTCGCATCCGCTGTTACTCTTAATCCAGATAGCTTTTTCAGATTTACTGAACGCAATTCCTTTTATTACCGTGACAGAACCAGTTGATCGAGTGCGGTGATTCAACAAAAAGTGATTGCAATCAAAAGGATGATGAAATTACCCCAAACAGCAAGGTCGTAGGGAAAAGACTCATGGACAGTGTGGATTCGACCATGTTTGAGACGGAGGCTGGGGAAGGATCGACAAACAAACCTTTGAAATTGAAGTGCATCAAAACTGAAAAGGATTGATAGGAGCAGCTGACTTTGCATTTGTTTAAGTTTTAGTGTCTTGCTTTGATAAAAAAAGATGAACTCAGATGCCGTTTAGTTCCTATTATTATGTATTTTGCATTGTGTCTTTGTTTTCTTTTGTTCGCTTTCTTTTCAGTGTACCAGATGTTGCGTTCTATTTTAATGTCAGTATGCTTTCCTTAAGTTTGCATCTATTTTAATGTCAGTTGCGTTCTATTTCTATTGAGTTTGTGATGGTTTTATCCTGATTTACAGATAGTGCAGCCGCAACCCATATATGTAAGCATATATCCTGATGTTGTAGTTAGTCTAACTAAAATATTTGAAATTGTGGTTTTTCATAGTTACGGCGGTATTAATTCGTTGAAACTATTATAATGATGGGTTGAACTGACAGCAAAATTTCAAGTTATTTTTGTCAATGTTTTATAGAAGTATAATTGCTTTGCATTTAAGTTTTATTTAGCCTGTTTGTATTTGATTTTGAAATCACTTTAGGATCAAATATCGCTTCCCAAGGCAAGACAACCGTGAAAATAAAGAAGCTAACTTTTGTAGCTTCTGAAAAAACGTGGTTTCTTTTTCATTTCCACCGCTCTAGCAAACATGCTAATTGTCTTGCTTGAAATAAAACAATTGAACTCAGATGTTGTTAGTTTGTTGTGATGTTTTCTTCAGTTTATTTTCAACGTACTAGAAGCTGTGTATTTTTTTAATGTTAGTATGCTTTCTTTAAGTTTGCGTCTCTACCAATAATCTAAATTTTCTTTGATATTATTGTGGGATAATCCATGAATACAAATAGTGCAACCGCAAACCATATATCTATGCTATATACTGTTGATTTGGTGCATCTTCCCATAATATTTGAAATTGCGGTTTGTTAAAGTTACGGCAGCATCAATGCGTTTCAACTATTATAATGATGGGTAACCAAGACTGTTAAGAAAAAATACACCTTCACTGTGCTTGGTCATCTCCGCTATAAATATTGAGGTATATTGATAATTTATCTCTATTAATATTGAATAAACGTCACTGCTACCAAATAAGAGTTCCGTCTTAAAGTTATTAAGTCAACGTCTCCATCAAATTCAAATTTATGTCTGAATTTAGTGATTACAACAACTTTTCGGTCATGGCCGATACCTAATGAAAATCTCACATCTAGAGAATATGGTCCCCCAATTCAGATGATTTCAAAATTATTCGACAAAAAAAAATGATGGAGAATGAACACCACATGAGGGGAAACAAACAAAGATGTAAGAATAGTTCTATTGGGAAATCGAATCATTAATGAAGTAACTTCTTTAATGCGTGCTCAAGATACAAAGTTGGCATGCTTGGTATAGTTACAAAATAAATCACTTAAGCAAGTAGGCATATATCTTCCACAGTCGGTATCCTCTCATGGTCAACTATATGTTGCAGTCTCAAGAGTTACATCAAGAAACGAACTTAAAATTTTGTTAACCGATGAAAACGGTGATTGCATTAATACAACTACAAATGTAGTGTATAAAGAAGTCTTCCAAAATGTGCAAACATTGTACACTAATTTCATGCTACTACCATTTTTTTATTATCCATTAAAACATATTAGTTTTTTAATTGAAGTTTACTACTGCATTATATAATTATTCAAAATGTTTATGACCCGTGCGGCAGCAGAGGTAAACGATCTAGTATAATTATCACAGTTCGACTTTCAGACATGTTTTTTTTTTATAAGGCAAAAGAAAGCAATAAAATTCAAGAGAGCGCTTGAACCCTCATTCGGTTAGAGTGAAGAAATTACACAAAAGAAAGAGAGACATGTAGTAGCCACAACATGCCAACTATCAAAACAGAACCTAAGCTAGCAAAGAGTTTGAATTCCATTTGTGTTTGTACGATTAGATTGTTGCAGCCTGCACTTCTTTTTCTGCTGAAACCCTTTTACACATAAGAAAAAGAAGACATTCCCTAGACAACTAGGGTTCTAAAACGTTTCGTTTTGAAATACCCTTTTTGGAATGGGTGATGATGCCCTCTGAATCTGTATGATTAGCTTGCGTGATATGTTTTTTTTTTGCTTTTTGGAGACCAAGATAATGTTTGGAGTGTCTAAAAATTTACTAACACTGGACTTTCCCTTTTTTGCCTCTAAGCTTTTCAGTTAGTCTAAGGGAGGTTAGCAAGCTCTACATTATGAGCCAGGTACTTGGAGACATCAAATTCTGCTTCTTGGAGGCTATCGGAAGTTGAATCTTCTACGTCATCATCATCCCCCGCAATTTCTTCAGAATTTGGACACTTTTTAGGCTAACTTCAGAATAGATGTTAGTGGTATGCTTCCCAACATATGTGCTAACAGGGTGCTTGTCACTTGTCCAAGACGTGTAAGCAGCAGTGATAGGTTGTGGCATGAGATATTGCACAACTACGATATTCTTGTCTGATATCCCAAGATTCAAGGCATGTTTGGAGCTATGATCCAAAGAGTGAGTAACAATTGCACTCACACTTCTAGCTAGACAAGCAGCAGTCAGTGGAGTCAAGACTATCATTCACAACCTCAACCATGGCCTCCCATATGTGACATTTTTCAGATCGTTCAATAAGTCAAAAAAGTTTGTCAAAGATAAATCATTCTTGTTATTTGTGTAAGTAATGATTACTGTACTTCCAAAGTTTATGATATTTTGAAAACATTTTATTTCTTAACACTTGTCATTATATATTAATAAAAGCATGATTAAAATAAATTATTTAAATAGTGTACATAATTAAACTGTGACAATTGTTTTGAGAGGAAAGAAATATTTATTTTATAAGTCTATCTTCCAAGAAATAGTTAGTTTATGTTTCATTATAATTTTTGATCGCAAAAAGTGATGTAAATTAAAAAAGATAGATTGATAAATAAATAAATAAGTAATACACAAAAAATCCAATATGTTTTTTTTACGTACATTATTTTAATTTGAATATTTTTTTTTAAGTAATTTTAATCTTAGTATATTTAGGAACGGTTTTATTATAGAATTTGAAAAGCAATTAATCGAAGAAAGAGAGGAAACAAAGTTGGCGTACACACGTGCGAAGGCCAACGGTGAAAGTAAAGCATTGAAGAAAGAAGCGAGTTTCATTTCTAATATTGTCTTCTTCTTCTTCTTCTTCTTCTTCTTCTTCTTTGGTATGTGTTAGGGTTTTCACTATCACATCCATTGCGTAAACTCTTCGTTGAATCCCTTATTCAAGATCTCAATTCCTCCATAGTTACGTATCTCTCTACCGTGCTAAATCCCAACAATTCAATTCAACAACACTTTCGCGAGGTACTATTCTTTCTATCTCAATTTCACACTCTACCTTTTCAATTAACCTTCAACTTAACTTTTTCAATTTCTCGATTTCTTCTTCTTATTATTATTTTTCAAATGCTTTCGATGTGCCTTGCGCGTGCTTGCGTGCGTGCGTGCGTCTTTCAGCTTCCAACTTCTACTTTCTTGTTCGTTGTTAAACTCTTGCATTAATCAATTCATTACTTAATTAATTCAACCACACAAAAAATTACTTGAGTTAAGAAGTAATGCCTAATTAATCGATTCAAATTATAAATCAATTCAAATGAACAAGTTAATGTGTCGATTTAGTAATGTTTACTGTTTATTGTACTTCTAACTTTACTTTTGGTTGGTACTTAGGGTTATATTTGAGATTCTATTGATCATTTGATTGATTTACTCATTCTTTCAGAACTTTTGCGAGAACTAAACAAAATGTCTATGGCGGACGAACCACTTTATCCGATAGCCGTGCTTATAGACGAGCTCAAAAACGATGATATCCAACTGCGGTTGAACTCAATTCGCAGGCTATCCACCATTGCACGTGCTCTTGGAGAGGAGCGAACCCGTAAGGAATTAATTCCATTTTTAACTGAGAATAACGACGATGATGATGAGGTACTTCTTGCAATGGCCGAAGAGTTGGGAGTTTTCATTCCTTATGTTGGTGGAGTCGAACATGCTAGTGTGTTGCTCCCGCCTTTGGAGGCTTTTTGCAGTGTTGAGGAAACCTGTGTGAGGGATAAAGCTGTTGAGTCACTTTGTCGAATTGGATCTCAAATGAGGGAGAGTGATTTGGTTGAATATTTTATCCCATTAGTGAAGGTCCGTTAATATTCTTTTCATCACTTTAAATTCTTTTATTATTACTTTACTTGGAAGACATCATGAATGCTACCTAAATTGTTTCCTTTTTTCTCATAGTTTTGTTGTCCAGTGTGTGGTTTTGATTATCACATTAATTTTCTTACCCTGGAATTTGATAAGTTTCTATTATGTTAAACAGTTTTGATACTTTTGAAAAATGGAGTTTGATTAATGGATCTGGGCGTATTTTAATGATGCTTGATAAGTACCTTATTTGACTTTACAATTTACCTACAGTACCCAACATTGTTTTGTTGCTAAGTGATCATATGTGTCTTAGTGTTTGTTTATCATTTAAGATGTGTTGTATGTAGCCTCGTAGTTCCCATTTGTTATATTACTTGAATTGAATAGTCTGTTCAGTTAATGCCATGACTTCTGTTTTCAGAGATTGGCAGCAGGTGAATGGTTTACTGCCCGAGTCTCTGCATGTGGTCTATTCCATATTGCTTACCCTAGTGCTCCAGAAGCATCAAAGACAGAGTTGAGATCAATATACAGTCAGTTATGTCAGGATGACATGCCTATGGTTAGAAGATCTGCTGCGACAAATCTTGGGAAGTTTGCTGCAACTGTTGAGTATACTCATTTGAAGGCTGACATCATGTCAATTTTTGACGATCTTACCCAAGATGGTACTTAAATAAACATTTTATGTTCTTTGTAGATGGATGCTTATGTGTTTGTCCATTGTCTAAACTGTTTGATATCACCTTTATTTCTGAACGCGCTTTACTTTTTTAACATGTAATTCTATTTTTTTACTTGGGGCAGATCAAGATTCTGTCAGATTGTTGGCTGTGGAGGGCTGTGCTGCTCTTGGAAAACTGTTGGAGCCACAAGATTGTGTTGCACATATACTCCCAGTTATAGTTAATTTCTCCCAGGTACATATAGGAGTTGATAAAACTGTTGTCCATCTATAATTAATTTTCATCATTGTTAATTACTTGAGACTTTTCAGATATCCACTTCAAACTAATTTTATCCCAAACCATCAATTTATAACCTTAGCTAATTTTTTTCTTTCTTTCAAGACTTCCGTTGAATGCTATTTATCCATTATCTACTAAAATGGCGTCTAGTGAATTTCACATATCTTTTACCTGAAAGAAGTAGCAGGAAGATGTTAGGCTATTGGGTGATTTTTGTCCATTCTGAAGTAGAAGGAGAAAATTGCACTATGCTTACGGATAGGAATGCCAGTAACTTAGAAATGTTAATTATGTTCAAGTTAACATGAACATTTTTTGGTGGTGTAGTTAATATGAATATTTGCTCATTGGAAAGCCAACCTAAAGCACAATTCGGCTTTGGACACAGATTTAAAACGCAAATAAATAATTGTGATGGTTGTTAAGAAAAAGTACATTTGATTAAATTCCCCTTTTATAAAAAATACCACATTAAATTTTCAGTAACTTTTCTCTCACTTTAATATTACGTATCTTTATCGGTTAAAACTCTTTTCCCTATCTATTGCTTTTCATTTACCCTCTCTTCCTTCATTAATTTACCAATATGCATAATTATAAATCCGGGACAGCATATCAGCATGGAACGACCAATCCTGGAATCTTTATAAGCGGACAGTGGATAGTAGGGTGATTGCTATACCAAAAACTATAATATTAGATAAATAATTTAAGCTACACGTATATAGGTGCTAAAATAAAATAAAAAATATATTATTAAAGGCACAAATAATTCAAACTAACCACATATAGGTATAGATGCTAAAAAATATAATTGTAGGCATTCATAATTGATAGTTAAGCATTAAGAAGTCAGAAAATAAGAAGACAGGCAAGTTAAACAGAAACTTGAACATGTGTGGATAAACAGATCTGGAGAGGATGCCAGATAATCCCAGGTTTTGGAAGAATGCTTGCCTAGAGGTTTGTATTACCGATATTTCATCTTCCGAGGAAAGAGGATTTGAACCCTAGAGATGTATTCTTATGAAAAATAAAGAGAAATTACAAAAACATCCAAAAAAAAATATGATTTGGGAAACTAAGAAAATTGAGGAAGGGTGGTTTTTTGCCATGTGCACCATTGGGGTCAGGATTATCCATGATATTAACTGCAATCACTCAAAACTGTGACATGATGAAGACCATGTAGGCTGTAGCTGCCACCTGATAGTAATGTGACACCATAATGTTACTATAGCGTGTGATTGACTATCATGCCAGTGCGCAAATCAGTAAAAAATTCCTTGAACTGTTTAGTTATGCAACTAGTTTAACTTTCCATCAAATTGAAATTCTTGTGTCATTGTTTTTTATATTGAATTTTTTTATGATTTCCCTCCAAAAACAATTATATAAAACAAGGTTTGTTATGGAGAAAACAAATACTATTAAAGTTGCTTTTTAATTTAATCTTGGTACTATAAATTTCAGTGATTGGAGTAGGGATATAGCAACTATAACCATATAGATATAATAATGAAAATAAATCAGTTAACTTAAAGGAGACAGACAAAGTTTTATCACTTGATGTATTTTGGGGAATGAAATCAATCTAATATCTAGTTGCTAAGAATTATACCCTCTTTGTTCGTCAAAGTGATAGATACATTGACATAAATTCATTTTTTATAACTACAATATTGTAAACTAGAGGTGATAATAAATTTCCTTAATTGTGTTATAATTATATTCTGCTATAAATGAACTGTTCAAATGTATTTTAAACATCCAAATGAGGAAAAGTGAACTCATTATTTAGTACCCTCACCTAAAAAGATCCTTTTTCTTTCCATCATTTTAGTTCCTAACTCCCAAACATGCACTTGGTTCTTTGGTCAGCATGAATTTACATATCCGTACAATACACCTTACTAAATGTTTTCAGCTAATTATTTATTTGATGTAATTCATTTTATACTGAGCAGGATAAGTCTTGGCGTGTGCGTTACATGGTTGCAAATCAATTGTATGAGCTCTGTGAAGCTGTAGGCCCCGAACCCACCAGGTACTATTTCAATTACGATATATCTTTCCATCATAGTGCTATGTGATGTAACTTGTGAGCTGAGTTCACTAGTTGGGATCTTGATTTTCTAGTACATATAATACGACCCAACTCTAAAGCCCGGTGAATATATCATTCTCGAGATTTTAGCATGTTGAAACGCTTTTTTTGTTTGTTTGTAAAGAGCGGAATTGGTCCCTGCTTATGTTCGATTGCTTCGAGATAATGAGGCTGAGGTACGCATAGCAGCCGCTGGGAAAGTGACCAAGTTTTGTCGGATTTTAAGTCCAGATCTTGCAATTCAGCATATTCTTCCTTGTGTGAAGGTGTGCATCTTTGAGAAAGAAATTCGGATGCATGTTTAATATTACCATATATATGAAGGCTCTCTTTTGTTTTGGTTGTGTAATTTAGCATTCTAAATTGAACAACTTTTGCAGGAATTGTCATCAGACTCTTCACAACATGTCCGTTCTGCTCTGGCTTCAGTAATAATGGGAATGGCTCCAGTGTTAGGAAAGGTATAAATGTCAGATAGAAGTTTCTTCAGTAATTTTGCTCTAGACAGTGTTTGCAGTATCCATATCAGGAAGGTGAAAGCTGTTGTTGGGGGTCCTTCATAAAAAATTTATATTGCCTTTCACTATGTAACTCAGTAACTTGTAAACTGAGCTGAGTTTTTAACATCATTTAGTGTTTTGGCTGTCTTTGTATATTTCACAGTTTTCATAAATGCCATCTGCTTGTGGTGTGTAGATCATTGAATCTCTATAATACAACTAGCTACTGAAATATGTCTTTCGCAAGTCAGAAGGGCATATGTCATGCTGCGGTCTCGATTGACCTGTACAGTATTTAATCAGATTCACCTTTAAAGTCCTCACTTTCCTCCATCCCCCAGCCTGCAACAAGTGAAATATCTTAATGTTAAATCTTGGATTAAAGCAGTGTTTAGGCCTTCTAAATTAGCAAGGTCATAAACTAGATGAATGTTAGTAATGTATGACATGTCATTCCTTGTTTCACTCACATATCCTGTGTCATTTCTAAAGGTTCCTTTGTTTCTTAGCAATCTGTGTATATTTATGGCTGACTGCTTAGTGTAGTTACTTTATGGTATCTTTTGCTTCTGGCTTTTGCTGGCATGAAAATTTATATTGAATTTACTGGATGTTGATAATTCAGTTCTGTAACTAATTTTGTGCCACTAGTTTTCCACGGATTTTCAATCTTCAATAAATTATTGTATTTCCTCTTTGTGCAATAAAGGGCTGTCCTCAAAAGCATTTTTTTTTTCTGATCATGGTAGTAGTAGCGTATAGTGCAAATGTGATTCTTAGTTCTACCTTATCTTCAACGCAGGAAGCAACAATAGAGCAGCTTCTTCCTATTTTCCTATCCCTTCTGAAGGATGAATTTCCTGATGTGCGCCTAAACATCATCAGCAAGCTTGATCAAGTGAATCAGGTTGTTCTTGTTTTCTGGAGTTGTTTTAATTTTCAGAATGCTTTCAAACTCTTGAAAACCTTTTCCTTTCCTCTGATTAATTTAACACGCAGAACCTGTTTATTGATGTCCTAAAATCTGCATGCCAGACATATATACTCAGCAAAGCAAATATTTCAAAGTCTTATTGATCAAACTATTCTTACAGGTTATTGGAATCGATCTGTTATCTCAATCTTTATTACCAGCCATTGTTGAGCTTGCGGAGGATAGGCATTGGAGAGTTCGGCTTGCAATTATAGAGTATATACCCTTATTGGCAAGTCAGTTAGGGGTTGGATTTTTTGATGACAAATTGGGTGCTCTTTGCATGCAGTGGTTACAGGATAAGGTTTGTGCTCTTCACTTTCTTGCTAGTAAGGTAGGTTTTGGGAACTTTGTATTTTATATTACTATTTTTGTTTGTGTAGGTTCATTCAATTCGTGAAGCAGCTGCTAACAACTTGAAACGTCTAGCTGAAGAGTTTGGTCCTGAGTGGGCTATGCAGCACATCATTCCTCAGGTTCATCTATTAGCTTAATTTATTATTTACACGTGGTACACTACCTTGTATCTCAATATTATTGTCTTTGTGTGTATGCTTTTATCTTCCGTCGGAAGGCACTTCTAATTTGTTCTTCTGTATCGTCATTATTTTTTTTAGATACATTTCTTTGCTTACACCATATAAATTAGAGAACAATAAACCGTATTTTGAATGAGTTAATGAACCTGCTGGTTTTCAATTGAAATGTTGAAAGAAAGTTGTTGCTCATGAGCAATCATGGGAAGTGGAGTAGGGGACTAGTGAAAATCGTCCACTTTTTTCTGCCGTCTTTATTGAGATCAAAGAAGCCTGCACTCCTCTTGGTTGTTTTCAGTTTTTAAGCACAGCTGCTCCTATTCCAAAATATTGAAATAATAGAATTATCTGCTTTCGTGGTACTGCTGTTTGAATAAAGTTGAAGTCATGTACAAAAGGGTCTCCTGTCATGAATATAACAAATTGAATTTTGGGCTGCAGCTAAATTAGGAAATACACATTTTATGTTTTTATGTTCAGCCTTGGACCAAAATATGTCTATGTTTTTTATGTTCAGCCTTGGACCAAAATATGGTTTATGATAGAACATTATGGCATAATTTGATCCATGTAGCCGACCCCACTTAGTGGGATAAAGCTTGGTTGTTGTTGTATGTTCAGCCATGCCCCCCTTGGCTCTGGCCTCTCTCTGGCCCTTCAAGGAGCAATTGTATTATTATCCTTGAAATATGTGCTTTGTATCTGCTATTACTTGTTTTGTTGTCCTAAATGCAACTTCACATGTATCATTTCGAACTGTGTGGAACAGGTTCTGGAGATGATTACGAATCCACACTATTTGTATCGGATGACCATTCTTCGTGCTATCTCCCTGCTAGCCCCTGTAATGGGCTCTGAAGTCACTTGTTCAAAATTGTTGCCTGCTGTTGTTGCAGCATCAAAAGACAGGTATTTAATTTTTGAAAGTTTGCCCTATGTCATAACACCATAGGGGAAGGATTAACATAATTGTTCAAGCTTCTAACTCCTGGCTGTTCGATCCCATGTAGAGTCCCCAACATAAAGTTCAATGTGGCAAAGGTATTAGAGTCCATCTTCCCCATCGTCGACCAGTCTGTAAGTATCTTGCTTTCTTGCGTTTTTAATGACGTATCCTTTTTTCTTTCTATGCCACCACTCTTATCCCCGTGAACATCATTGCCATTCAGGTGGTAGAAAAGACAATCCGACCATGTCTGGTCGAGCTAGGTGAGGATCCTGATGTTGACGTGCGATTTTTTTCCAACCAAGCCTTGCAGGCAATTGATCATGTCATGATGTCTAGCTAGACCATAATGTAAATGTGTCCGTGTCACATTTAGATCGATGACTTCAGCAAGGATGCTAATTTTACGACTATTATAAACAATACTGCTTAGTTATGTTTAATGCTGTTCAGTTATAGCTAAATGGTTTTTTGCGAGTAACTAGTCATTGACAATTGATGTGATTTAGTTCTGGTTATGTACCATTTTCTCTATAATTCTTTTCTTGATTGTATTTTGCATAGGTTCTATATTATTACCATCATCTTTGTTCCTTGTCCTCCTTGTTCTAGAATGCACTGCGCTTGTTTCAAATATTATCAAGTTGTTTAGATATCTAGTTTGGTTACAGATTCCCGATGGAACAGAAGTGTCTCATTGCATTGGCTATTCTCTAGTCTACACTATTTACTACGCCGACGAAGAATCAAATTATCATTATATTTTTCTTTTTTCTACTTCTTCCAAGTGCTGATAACCCCAAAAGGAGTTGAGGTTTTTTTTTTCTTCCTACCAATGGGGGGCCCTCCCTTCACCACCACTGTGTGGATGGCCTACATGGTTCATAACTACTCTTACTAGAGGACGCTTACCTAACCAATGTTTAGCTTCGGCTCTGCCAAATCTTTTCTGAACTTCAATATTTTTATTATTTTCAGCTAAAATTACTTTTGGAATAAAAACATAGTTTTATTAATGGAATTATTCAATACATAGAACTTTAGTCTTTGTCCCACCTGCTTTACAAATAAAGATAATTTTAAATCAAATTCATCAACATTTCATTGGAACACATTTAAGCGCTAAGCACTCTTCCATTTTGATTTTAGTTTAGGGAACTATTTCTCGTTGAGTTTATAGGTTTGTCATGTCATCGCTTCACTTTGTGCAATTTCAAAACAGTTTATTTGGCGTGTTATAGCAAGTCCTAGATAATCACGAAAAATTAAAATGAAATAAATTTTTAGACATGACATGGCGGTAACGTTTGATCATTGGTTTTATTTTGATCTATGATTTAAGGTCATTTTGTCACCATCATACAACAGAAGAGAATAATGAATCCATATATTATTCTTCGAGATTAATGGAGGCATATTCTCTAGGTTTTTATGGTCTTTCACCTCCTTTTTTTATGAATTGAATATCTCTACGTGCAACGGTAAAAGTTGCAAATATTAATCGTTTGAATTGAATAAGATCATAACGAACGGAAGAACTCTCCTTTAAGAGATCTAAGAGTTGGATTTGACCTCAAAACCTATGATTAAGCTGGAAACGTTCCTTACCATCTTATCAAACTGTTCTTGGGTCGTCCTTTTTAATCTTTTCCTTTCTTGTGTAACAAATCTTTTTCCTCTCTAAAATTTATTTTTGCCATTCTATCTTGATTTTTCCTTTTGCTATTATACTTATATAAATATATATTTTTTGAAATATATAACAAACAATTATTCTTTGTTCCTCTTTACTAACTTTTACACGTATTCACGAGTCATGTAAACAAAAATAAAAAATGATTTATTAATTAAAAATTATACAAAATAAAATATTGTTTTAGAATTTTATTATACTTTTTTAGAGGTAATTTGATTATACTTTTTTAATGAAGGTAATTTGATTATACTTATTCGTCAAAAAATTGATATATTTATAACATATTTTACTTTCTTGTCATGTATTGCAAACAAATATTTTTTAAGTTTCGTTAGAAAAAAGGAAGTTGCCATGATAAATTTGTTAAAAATAAAAAAATCTTTCGGACAAATTTTATCTAAACAAATTAATTGAATATTAAGAATATAATATATCTTAGTAAATTCTTAAACTCTTTTTTTTAATAGTTTTTTCTAGATGATCTTTGAAGAATTGTGACTAATTTTTTTATAGTTTTTTTTTCTAGATTATCTTTGAAGAATTGTGACTAATTTACCTATCAACCAATTAAAATCAACCACATAAGTAAATTTGGAACTAAAATGGAAGTTAATTTGTGGTATCACTTAACATATTTACTTGAATTACTTACAATTCTTCAAATGTCTCACCTTTTTTATATAAACAAAAGTTACGTGAGTCGTTGTCTTGTATGAACCAACTTCCAACCGAACCAACTTGTGTTGGCAAAATACACTTTCAAAGTTAGTATTAAAATTACAATTCCATACATATCCCACGTGAATTTATTGAGGATCGTATCAACCATGATTTGTACTTGTTCCAACCTTACGACTACGACAAAAGAGAGAAATATGTTATGATAGCAAACTTGCAATTAATATTGCATAGACAGTAAATATGTATATTCATCTTTTTCACTCGAGTTGGGAAAACAACAAGTCATGTGGCTACTTGATCTTCAACGTGAAGTACAGGAAATAGGGGTCTCAACTTCTACCAGTTTGTTCCAAAAATAATTGAAAGTGAAATAAAAATAGTTTCAAATGTGGGGGTTGAGGTTCAGTCATCATTCTTACAGGACTGGTTGCTGTTTTTCATTGTTCCACCAACCCCCAATGCACTTATTTTCACTCTTCAATCATCACCTTAGTTGTAAAAAAATTCATTAAGTTTTTAGTACTTCTAATAAATCTTTTTCTTTTGACTGTTTGTTGGTTTTATTTGTACCAATTTTTTTTGCTGATTTCTGTCTAAAAATAGTTTGTTTATTAATATCATAAAAGTCGAAATATTTGCTTTTAGTTCTCATTATTTTGATGTCAACTCCTTAATATATAGTTTTTTTTAGAGCTATAATATATAGTTTATGTTAAATGAGTTATTGTAATATGTATTGATTTTAATCTCTAAAATACTACTTCATTTTTATTTTTCAAAAACTAATTGAACATGAACCAAATATTAAAATAACAAGCAAAATTACTAATTTTTAGAAATTAAAACCGACTAATACATGTAAAATATTTTTTGACTAAAAATTCATTCAAACCAAAAAAGTTACTTAAATACAATTACATATATTTCTAATTAAGTTAAAAAATTACCTTCATGTTTTTTTAATAATAAAAAAAATTACCTTAATGTTAATGCATTGTATTTTTGTATATATATAATAAACTTATTTTAGAGGAAATTTATTACACTTTGTACCTTAGTCATATTTTTATTTTTTTGACAAGTTGCACCTTTGTCATTGTCATATACGGTATTGGGTTATTGGCATTTGAGCAATCCACGCTTATAAATAGCATCCCAAGCTAGGTATATCATTACATTCGATCTCTTCTCCTTTCTACCTAGTTAGTTTTATTTAATATATACTATGAAGCAAGATGATGACCACATATCATCATTTCCTTTGCTACCCAGGTATTTCAGTACACCACCTTTTTAATATATACAAGCTGGAATGATTTTAAATGACCAACGTATAAACTTTCAAATTTTGATTCCATAACAAAAACAAATTATATCATCATTTCTCCACAAAAGACAACACACGTATATAAATTGTTTTGTCTTCTGATATCAGTTTTATTTTATTTTTTAAAAGATATAAGAAAGTAATCAATTCAATTTTTTTGTTTATTTATATATGGAAGGATTCCCGTTTATAACCAAAATAAAATACTAGTATATATGAAAAGATCAAATTATTACATCTATGTAACACTTAATTAGTACATGTATCCAGATAGATACGGTTTTTCTTTCGTATTTTCGTCGTTATGGGGTTATGAGTGGTGTTGTTTTATTTGTAGTATTGATACGACATTGTTGAGTTTCTCTCTTTGTTGTGTTGTTTGTTTGATTTAGATTGTCATTTTAATTTTTTTCAATGAATATTTTTGTCATTTTGATTTTGTCACCTTTATAGATATTTTTCTGTTTTATGATATTAATATTGTTAGTTTGTTCACATATTCACCTATTTTAGAGTTAACATATTGAATATGTATTGTTTTCGACATATTCTGAATTA
>Ga0315915_1001196_pt1 | contig 30795 bp, 14 predicted proteins | sample MpolbnodulesMG_FD_207738 | JGI IMG/M metagenome (GOLD analysis project Ga0315915, IMG submission 207738) | Medicago polymorpha root nodule microbial communities from Los Angeles, California, United States - branched nodules | ecosystem: Host-associated > Plants > Roots > Nodule | place: USA... | reverse complement strand
ACACTTCCTTATTTGAGTCCACTGCTAGTTGGAGAGAAGCTTGTAATTGGTGCCAATTTTGCATCCACTGGATTGTATTCAAGGTTTGTAAGTGTAATTAAACTATTAATTCAATTAAAATTGTTTTAAACATCAATTCTACTAAATTATATTTTTGATGGGTAATTAAGAATAAGACAATTTAAACTTTGCTCTGCTCTAAGCTTAAACCTCATCATAAATCTGTCAGATAATTTCACAAACGGCAAGCTTTGATGCAAGAACGAACCTCCTCACAAACAATTGCAAGCATACTGACAATGTGATGCGGTAATGTTTGGATACTAAAGGGTGAGTTCTTAGGAAACAATGTGATGCTTCCTTGCATCCCATGAGATGGTAGAAATAACAATGCCAGCTAGTAAAGAAAACTCAATCAGAGAGATACTTAAGAAGATAATGTGTGAGTGTTTAAGCAGCAAGTTTAAGATATGAGGTTTCTGAGAAATATTGAAAAGAAAGTTCACCATATCTAGCTTTGATTGAGATATTGTTTCCCTCAAGCATGGTTTGCAGACGGAAAGAGTCGTCGCCGTCGTCTTCCGTATGTGAAAGTTGTTGAATGAACGAGGAAAGGAAGGAACCCGTTAAAAGTCTTAAACCGTCTATGAAATGTTGAATAGGGTGAAACACTCAACAGAAGTGTCTTATTTTGTTTGTCGAGAAAGTTTTGCTCACAAAGAATGCGTTTGGAATGTTTGGATGATGAACTTTGAGAGAATTCAAATTCTACCGTGTTTGATAGTTAAAATGTTCTAATAATATTTTGTTCACCAAACATCGTAGAAAACAACATTTTTTAATATCATAAAAGTTTCTCATATGTTGTTGTGTCTTGTGTTGTGTTGTCAAATCTTGTGTTTTTAGTAGTACTTCTTTTTAGTATATCAAACATAATTAAGATGTAAAATATCCAAAATAATTACAATTTACACACTATTTTATCAAAGTTAAATTTATGAAATGACACATAGAAGTTAAAAAATTTAAATTTCTTTACACAACCAAACCTTATCCTCCCCTAAAAAAAATCACAGGAAATTCTTCTTCTATAAGGAAGAGACGACTCATTAGAAAACATTATTCAAAATCCAAGATATTGAGCACAAGTGGTTAATGAATTATTTATTGAATCTCTTTCTGTATGAACCGAAGGATAAAAAAAAATATTGAACAAGAAGCTATAGAAGATGAAAAATTACCATAAATCGAAAAAGTAAGCAAAATGACGCCAACTCTCTCTATATATATTTTTTCTTCTGGCAAAGTTCCTTCTTATTACTCATTACTTTAAATTAGATTATTCAAGAACTTTAAGCACGAGTTGGTACTTTTATATTTTATTTTTCTCTTGACAATTGAAAATACTTGAGTGTCATTGGCCTCTAGTGTCATTGATGCCATTAATTCATTTTAGATGAGAGAGAATGAATGATTAAGAGAGAGATATGAACAAAGACATCAATGACACCAAAAGCCATCGACACCTAAACGCTATCCCTTGACAACTTCTTCGTCGGCTCCCAATTCAAGAAAATTTCTCTTTGAGAGACGTGTTCCACGAAAGGGCTCAAATTTGTTGTGTGTGGTGCTCAGATATAGCAGAGAACGAGGTCCATCTTTTATTGAAGTGTACTGATAAAAGGAAAAACACTGATTTTCTATTTTTCTAGAGCAGTGGTAAGTATGTCAGTTTTTATCAAACAAATAAAATATCGTATCCACAGAGACTGCGCTTAGTTAACTTGAGTTTATATTGATAGATTTCTAAACGAAGTTTATGTAAAATATTTTGGTGGTTTGAATCAAAGTAAGCTAAATAAATATAGATAGAGTTGTGCAGGGATTGAATTTCAATAAATATTCCTCGTATGTTTCCTCTTAACCGATTGTATAATTTTTATGCCTCATGTATAACTTCACCCTTTCCTCATTGTACGTCTCCAAACTAAGGTTAACAACGCCAAATAATATAGAGACCATTGATTTCCGATGCTCGGTGGAAAAATAGCCGATCGCTTTTATGGCCTATGGTTATACATGAATATAGACCTTCCCGCGATCACTCTGGCGATAATACCTATACATAATCTAAACCATGTCCCTTAGATAACCAACCTTACTAGGGGCTAACTAAATCAAAAGATCAATTGTGGCACACTACACTGGCAACAAAGCATTAAGAAAAGATTTAGACTAAAATTATATAGAGAACATAAATTATATACAACCAGCCAAACTAAGAGTATTATATAGACTCCGAGCTATTTACATCCAAACCCACAACACAAGAGAGAGTTTAGCTAACCATTTGTCAGATGAAGAATAACAAAGAGTTGATGAATCTTGGAGTTCCAAGCTTTCTTGGCCCTCAAGAGGCTCCGACCACTCTCTACCCTCTCTCTCTCTCTCTCTCTCTCTTCTATATTTGGTTTAGAATTGACTGAGTTTTACAATGGCTTGCACTTCTATTTATAGAGATTATGAAGTTACAGATTCACTAAGCGCAATAAGCCCACTTAGAGAATCGAGGTTGCTTCAAGGGAGGAAAAACCATTCTTGCTTGCTAAACACAACTTTCATGCTTAGCGAACTGCCTTTGCTTTTCCTTTATGGAAAGGTAACCACTATTGTGCGCTAAGCACAATTCTTGTGCTTAACGAATCAACTTTATCTCCAATCTTCTAGAACTCTCTTTTCAGGCTTGATTTCACTTTTGCCATGAATGCTTAGCGAGTTGTGGATGTCTCGAGACGTGTTTATAGTGCTCTAACATATCTTTGGCGCGTGCGCTTGCCTTTGATTATTGCGCATTGGTGGACTCATTCTTGTGGAAAAGCATGTCGGAAGGGTCTTACCCTTATTTGGCATACAACAGTATGAACAATTTGGGAAGCAAGAGATAATACTATCTTCTCCTCAAAGGTTCCGGCAGTAGAGACAACGGTGGAATCGATTCTTAATACTTCTTGAAATTGGTTCCTTGCCTCCAAGAAAAGGGGTTATTGTTTATTCTATGAGTGTTTTTCTAATCCCCTTCTTTGTTTGATTAGATAGTTGGTTACTTGTCATCGTGAGTTTAACTCAGTTGGTAAAGACAATGCATAATATATGCAAGATCTGGGCTTCGAACTTTAACCACCACAAAAAAAGATAGTTGGTTCCTTGTTGCGTGTTTCTTTTTTATTTGGGTTGAGTACTCTTATACTTTTCTGTGTTAGATGATTAAGTACTCTTTGTACTTTTTCTTTAATATAACTTTTTTGCTGTTAAAAAAAAAACTTCATATACCGTTTATTATTTAACAACAAAAAAACTATTCATTTTCTTTTATAGAATTATAACCTCACACAACATTATTTAGAGTAATGATATTTTAAAAAAAATAGACCATAGTAAAAAAAAAAAAAGAAGAAGAAGAAGAAGAAATGAACGTGACAAACCCACCCTGACCCAACAATATTTTAATCCAGTATTCCTATAAAGAACAAATATTTTAATCCAGCAATACACTAAAGACCACGCATTTTTTTTTTAATGAGACTAGCTTCTTGCAAACAAAACTTAACGTAAGTAACTAAATGAAAGAAAAACTTAAATGACAAAGTAACTAAGATGCAATGTTGAAAGAAAAATACAGTACCCCAATAGTCCATTGTGGAAGGTATTTCACCCTATGGTCTATTCTAAGCAAGTGGAAGGATTACCATTATGTGCAAGACAAGGCCTAGCTATATAACATTGACCAACATTGAATGAGATGGAAGTTAAATTGGTTTTTTCTTTTTTTTTTTGAGCAAAAATTGGTTTTTTCTTAAAAAGATATAAATGTAAAACTTTATCACGATCAGATCATGTAAAATTTTACGCCCGATGCCATTAGGTTGAGGGCACGTCTGCCTGAGTGTCACATATCGAATCAAGAAAGTAACCAAAAAGATCATGTAAAATTTTAAGTGAAAGAATCCATTTCCAATCTTATATTAGTCTATATGTACCCAAAAAAATCATTTTTTTTAATCTCTTCAGACAAGATCCACATACAGGCTTACTGGGTCAGGAAAATTGGGAACAAGATATACAAGGTATTGAAAAGGTTTAAATGTGGTAGATACATCTATTTTAGATTGACTCGTTGACACACATTTTAATGTGTATAACTATACTATTCCTTCGTGGCAACTGTGACTTCTGTTTGATGTTTCCGTCTTGTATAATTGTACCAATTTGACACCTTTAGCTCAATTAATCAAATTTAAGGTACATGACGATAAATCAAAACCTCTACAAGTGTATTGAATAGATAAATGCAGAATGAGATGCTTTATATGAATTCTATTTCAATTTGTATTTTATATATTTTGTAAATTAAAATAGATTAGCTTGCTCAAAAAGAAAAAATTAAAATAGATTAGCATTAACTACATTCAATTTTTTGTTTATGTTGCTCTTTATCAAGAGTTCTCTTTTTTATATATTTTCCAATGAGTTTTTCTGATATTTTTTTTTATAATAGATTTGGATTTTGATCTAGTACACAGAATGGTTTTGTAACTTTTGATCTTTTATCTTAATAATATTTCTAGAATGTCGTAAATGATGGCCGGTAAGGCGTGTCTTCATAGTTGAAATTTTTTGGTTTGTCATTTGATGATTTTGCACTCTATTTTGTTTTTTTTTTTAAAATATTAGTATAATTCTTAGATGCAAATATTATAGATCAAATATGTTTTTACATAATCATTTTTATAAGGTAAATTTTAAAATTTTAACGACTGAAATTACTTCAAAAATAATCTAAGCAAGAAAACTCAATGTGCATAATAAATTAGTCTTCTGTGTTGGACTCTTCTAGCGAGATTAAGTCATAAAAAATGGTTCTTTCATTGAAAATTAGACTATGAAAATGGCCATCTATAAACTAGCATAAGGTACACCCCAAATATTAATAGGCGAGCGAAAACACTAAAGAAAAGAGTGGTCGCCCATTGCGTCAATGCTCGTATAGTGAAAATCATTAATTGTTGGCATCTCTTTTAGGTTTTAGGTTTGACCCTGTTGCAAACTAAAAAGTGATATTTATTCATTTGAATTGGCACGGTACACTGAAAAAACACAAGTTTAACATCAGTGAAAATAAAAAGTATCAATATGCAAACATACTCAAAACATCCAATATAATATATACCATAAAATGGAACAATGCCTACAAATATTGTCACAAAATCAAAGAAACTAGAATATTTATGACTCTAGATCTCTAATGCAGACGCTCAAGTGATCAATTGAATTTTTAGTATATCAAAGTTGTTATATCGATTTGAATCAAACAAATACTACAATAAAAAGAGGAATTAAACGAAACCATACCAAGCCTACGAATTATAAAACAACATTATACTTGGACGATAAAATCTGGTAAAGTGAGAGAGAAAAAATGTTGCAAATGGATGATTCTAGATTGGAAACATGATTCAAAACCACCTTTCTCTCGTGAATGAAGATGGGTTGCAACGGGTTGCAACAACTATATTAAAAATTAATAATGCTAAACAAACAAATCATTTATACGAAGACACTCAGTGGCGGAGCCACTCATGGGCCACGGCCCACCCCAACCCTAAAAATAATAATTTTTAATAGGTATTTACAAAAATTATAATATGATCTTATATATATACTCCCTCCGTCCCTATATATAAGCATCATTTAACTTTATTTTTGTCCCTAAATGTAAACCCCTTTTCAAATTATTAGATGCATTTATTAATTTTTTCCTAAACATACCCCTACTTAATACTACTAACTTGTCTTGAGATATAAAAAGTCAAATTTAATACACATACAAACAAAAGACAATTTATTAATATTTACACAAAACAGACACATTAATTACACTGACAACATTTCTTAAAAAATATGAAAAAGACAATGAGTGCCTACATTAAGGGACGGAGGGAGTACATTGTGTCTTACGATAAAAAACATATATATGTAGAGTGTTCCAGCGGTTAGGCCTAGTTCTCCAATGCTTTATGTTATTACCAGTTTGACTCCTGCTATGCTCTTTTTTTACGATTTGTGTGAACAAAGAACAATTCGTTTTACGATTAAAAAGCATATGTGTGATATAATAAAAATTATATAATATTTACGTTTTTTTGAAAGAAAATATTATATAATATTTATGTTAAAATATCCTTAAAACACCATTAACAATAATTATCATTATCACTCGAATTAACTAATAAAAAAAATATAAATTTACACACTACAAAAATTAGCCCACCCCAAAAATTATTTCTAGCTCCGCCACCTGAGCCACTTAAGGCATATATAAATAGTAGCTAATGAATGAAGCACGCATGATTGTAGTACATTCTTCCTAATATAATTTAACCAACTTTCTTCATATGGCTATAGTATTTATTTCTTTATTTTTTTTGTCAAGTTATTTATTCTTTATTTCCTAATGAATGAAGCACGCATGATTGTATGGTCTTAGTTGGTAGTTCTAGCATAGTACTATCTGTAAGAAAACTATGAAATAAGTAAAAAGGTAAAAATAAAACAGATCTAGGTAGATTCAAAATAATATTGATAGGCATTTCTTTATTTATGGTGACTATGTCTATTTGTTGGGGACTTGGGGTGGTAGCAGAAGTTATTTAATTCAGTACATCAAATATCACAACAAATAACCTCTATATAAAGACACTCACACTCACTCACAAATACTCACAAACAAAGGGTAGTCTCTCTAGTAAGGCATAAAAGCTTGCCATTTGTTTAGAGGCACTATCCAATCCATGGACCAAAACAGCCAAAGAGTAGTTTTTGTTTCTTGTATGTTAATATGTTTATTGATAAATTGCAGCATTGTTGTTCCACAAGTTGAGGCTCGAGCATTTTTTGTTTTTGGTGATTCACTTGTTGACAATGGCAACAATAACTACTTAGCAACCACTGCTCGTGCTGATTCTTACCCTTATGGCATTGATTATCCAACTCACCGTGCCACTGGACGCTTCTCCAATGGCCTCAACATGCCTGACCTTATCAGTATATAATTCATTCATAATTTACTTATTTTTTCACCAGCTTTCATTTTCATTTGTACATATACTAACTAAACTTGATTTAATCATTGATAAATTTATATACATATATAGTTACTATAAAGAATTAATTAATGCACGTACGTAGGTGAGCGAATTGGATCACAACCCACATTACCATATTTAAGTCCTGAACTCAATGGAGAGGCGCTACTAGTTGGTGCGAATTTCGCTTCTGCTGGAATTGGAATTCTCAATGATACTGGAATTCAATTTGTAAGCTACCTTAAAATATATTATGCTTTCGATTTTTGTGACCATACATTAAGGAAAATATATATGTCTTCTGTCTACCAAACTAAGGATATATAATGAAAATTTGTGAATATACATTTTTTTTCTTCCGCAGTTTAACATAATCAGAATCACAAGGCAATTGCAATACTTTGAGCAGTATCAGCAAAGAGTGAGTGCACTAATAGGAGAAGAGGAAACTGTGAGATTGGTGAATGAAGCACTATACCTAATGACTTTAGGTGGAAATGATTTTGTGAACAACTATTTTCTTGTGCCTTTCTCTGCAAGATCACGCCAATTTAGACTTCCAGATTATGTTGTGTACCTCATTTCTGAGTATCGTAAAATTCTTGCGGTATTACTATCTGTTTCTATTATTTTTAGTATTATATATCTGTTTATTTTTTTGTCATTAATTATTAGCTTTTGCTTTACATTTTTCTTGAGTATGTAAGACCTGCAATGATTGTGAATCATCATCCAAAAAAGGAAGTGAAGGAAAAACTTTGAATAATGTAAATATATAGATAGAATAGGGAATGAGCCATGTTTTTTATTAAACGGTAAATGTCAATATTATTAATAATTGTTAATATTATATTGGGAGTGAGCATGAACAGATCTATTTTTACAAGTTCTTTTTTTGAAATATTAATACTAATTTTTAGTATTATTTTGTTACAAGTTGTGTAATAATTTTATTTTTACTCTCATTTAAGTGTTGCGGTGTTGCCTCCAAAAAAATTATATTGAATAATTTTATTTTTCTCATTTTAGTGTTACTCTCAATTATCTACAAATTATATTTTTCTAGAGTCTTCATAGATAATTGGGTCTCTTCAATTTTTTGGTATAGAATTACATAGTTTTTGTTTTCTCTACTATTTGGTTTAGTCATAATTATATCATCATTTTATATATAATGTATCCATTGATATATTTTTTATTTGAACATTTATAGTATATAATCTTTTTTTTGAAGGAATTTATAGTATATAATCTTGTCGCTACTAATCAATATTTTTGGGCGATCAAGTTATCCTTATACTATTCCTTAAGCCATTTTCATTTTTATTTGATGACATATATAGCCTAATTATGTTTATTCTATGAATTTCACCTATATCCAATATATACACACACACACGTTAATTTTCTAAACTTCCCTTTTGCAAGATAGATAAAAATTCGATCTATTCTATTTTTTTGGTTGAAATATTTTGATTAATAGTTTTATAAATATCACATTATTTACTTCTTATACTTGAAAACCAAGTTCACCATGTTTAACTCGAGTATAAAATGAAAGTGCAAAAATTTACCTTTACGACTAACATTTGAGGTTGAATGATTCTTGCATAATAAGTAAATCAACTTATAGGAAGAGGACAACTAGGCCCTACAAAAAATGTAGATATACCTTTTAGTTATTTTTTTTTTCTTTTTAAAGAGTGTAGCGGTATACTAACACATACAAAATGTTATAAATAAGATAATTGTGATTTTTTTGTCAAAAAAATGATAATTGTGATTTCAAATATGCACTCTAACATATCAAATGTTTTTACAATTTTTATCATAAGAGTTGTATTTACGGAACACACAATAATATTTTTGAAAGGAACACACATTAATGTTAACACATTGCTGTTTTTTAAGCATAAAAAGTTTTTTTATATTAGCTATACAAAATTAATAGTTTTTTCTGATACCCAATGCCATCATCTATGATAGTACAATTTATATGAGAAGCATATGCATGTGGGGAAAATTAATGTGTTATGGCTTATGGGGTCTATCTCTTACACATTTGTCTTTTTTTAACGTACGTCAATAAATTAAATGATGCACTTACTCATATGCATGCATTGCATTTGCAGAGGCTTTATGAATTGGGAGCAAGAAGAGTTTTGGTGACTGGTACAGGACCGTTAGGTTGTGTCCCAGCAGAATTAGCTCAGCATAGCAGAAATGGCGAATGTTATGCAGAATTGCAGGAAGCTGCCAATTTGTTCAACCCTCAACTCGTTGACTTATTGGGTCAACTCAACTCTGAAATTGGTTCTGATGTCTTTATTTCTGCAAATGCCTTTGCAATGAATATGGATTTCATTGGTAATCCAGAAGCATACGGTATATATGTCCTTCAACCTCACTTTTTATTGTATCGTATTTCTAATATACATATTTTTTATTTTAAAGAGACTAACGACTAAATTCACATCTACTAGTATTCCTGAATTTTAATGGGTAGCTTATTTTGCTTGAAACAAATATTTCAAAAAACAAATGGAAAATTAAAGTGTGTGAAATTTGGAAAAATTGGTGTGACCATATTTAATTTTCCCATCTACATACATATCATGAGTATAAAGTGGAAATAAATAATTTACTCTGCCCAATCCCAAATCCAAATGGAGCCACCACTTGCAGATCCCGTTGAATGAAGGAAACCGTTTCTAGGGACCACAGTCTGAGTAAAGCAACTCAGTCATTTTTATTTTTCTTCCAAGTATTTTCATTTTTACTAGAAGTAGTTTAAATGAAATTATACCGAAGACTGAAGAAAGGAAAGGGAAACATATGTCGTACACAATGTAGGCTGCAATTAAAATACATAATGTTAAATTCATTTATTAATTAATCAGGCTAAGGCAAACATTGAAGCTAACAAATTTGTTTTTTGGGTGAAATGAAGCTAATAAGTTATGTACCGGTACTTTTAACATGTCGGTATTGAGAAATAGCTTAGGTTTTACGGTATGAATAGTGTTTTACATATCAAACTCTTCATCACATTATGAGAAATAGCGAAGACATGTGCTTATACATTAACATTAGTAAATTTACAAGTACCTGCATAATTTATATCTGTCAGTATATATCTATGAGTTGGTACTTTTTTTTTTTGAAAGATCTATGAGTTGGTACTTGGTATCGGGTTTTCAGAATTTATTTAAGACTTTGGAGCATCCTTGAGAGATGGCCAACTACCAACCTCCTACATTATATGCGCTATTTTACACCATAAATTTAAATTTAACCTCCCTCACTGCAACCAGTTGCCTTCAAATTGGACAAACCAACATTGTAGTCGGTTCACTTCCATGTCAGAAAAATTCTTATGTACTCATATATTATCTAATTAGGATTACTTGCCCGTTACGAGCTCCATGCATTCATGGAGTCAATGCATCGATGACAATAGTTCAAAAAAATATATTTAAAATACTGAGTTTGAAATATTCAACCAATGTGTTGACTGTATTAATGCGTAGAAATCAGAGAATCTGATTGTCTAAACTAATTATACGAATCATTAATCTCCTTGCCATAATTTTATTTTTGAGCCACAAATATTTTTCTATAATGATACTTATATAGTAGTATCATGGAGACAGCTATATTAAATTTGAAAATTGAAATCACTAATGACCTTCTTTCATATGTAGGATTTGCCACATCAAAAGTTGCATGTTGCGGTCAAGGACCCTACAATGGGATTGGACTGTGTACTCCAGCATCCAACATATGCCCAAACAGAGATGCATATGTATTTTGGGACGCTTTCCATCCAAGCGACAGAGCAAACAGATTGATTGTAGAAAGGTTCATGATAGGATCCAGTGAATACATGCATCCAATGAATCTCAGTACCATTATGCTTTTGGATTCAAGAACTTAATTAAATAGTAATGCCTTGTTCCAATTAATGTCTTTATACTTCCAGCACAATATGTTGTATTATATATATTGAGGGGCAAATTATAAGCAAATCGTTTGAATTCAATAGGAATTTTTTCTCTAAGGGTTGCTTTGAGAGTATTATGGCGATGAATGTCCCAACTTAGAGAATATATAAAAGGTTGCTGTTTTTTTTTTTAAATCAAGAGATGGATGGTTTTTAAGTTGTAAGCTTTGTATCACTTGGGTTTGTAAGACTAAATGGCAAGCTCAAAACCACCAGTAATGGGCTTGTAATTTTAAGTCTAAAAAATGTACGATTATTACTTTTTCCATCCTTTTATCTTTTCACACGACTTAATTTTTTTACGAAAATATTCACAGGATTTCGGATTATATAATCCAAACACAGTTTGGATGTGTTCGGATTATATAATCCGAAATACTGCAGCAATCAGAATCTTTTCCATTTCAATAGTTGCGAATTTCGCTTTTAAAAACAACAAAAAACAAAGTAAAAAAAAAATGATAAAACAAGTCAAATAAAATATATAAAATTATCACCAAAAAATTCTAAAAATCAAATAAAACTAATGCAATTTTTTTTGGATTTTTCTGAGAATATGAAGATAAAAAAAATTTAAAAATGGGTCTAAACAATGGAATTTTGGATTGTAAGGAGCAGAGTCTCATAAGAAGTCTCGATCCTTGATTTTTTTTTTTGGGAAAGTTTCAGAGCAATCTGATCCAATAGACCCAAAAACAGATTTTCGACTGAAAACAATTAACAATGACTTAAAACAGAGGATGATAGTTAGAAAGATTAATATGGTCCTTAAACTGGCTATCCATGTTACAAACAGACTCATAATTTGTGTTGATACAATTTGGATTATACAATCCAAACTATTTCCCCCCTAAATAAGGGTGTATATGAGGTTTTCAGATTCTATAGTCCAAAAAAAGCAAGGAATGCGCCCTATTTTTTTGGGTGTTCAGATTATAAAATCCGAATTGATGAAAAACTCATTTCTCCACCCCAAAACAAAGGGAAAATTCAATTCGGATTATAAAATCTGAAAATTACATGGACATTTTTATAAAAAAAAAATAGGATGCACGAGAAATGGGTAGAGTGGGAAAAGTAATAGTCAAAATGTACTTAGTATAGTATATGAATTTATGAAAATTCCATAAGTGGCTTACTATTAGCACCCCTCTTTTTTTTATTACACATCAACAAGTTAATGCAAATCATATTCCTTTTCAAAATACTCAGACGCACATCTACTAGTTGTTGTGAAGTCCAGATACATAATATGAGTTCGATATGATACAAATATGCAGATAGACAAATTTTAAAAAATTTAGGATACAATACGATTAAGATACGTTACCAAAATCTTTATAATAAAACTAATTTGCACGTAAATTACTTCAAAGAAATATACATTGATACTCTTTATTAAATATAACTATAAAGACTAGAATTTACAAAAGATAATAGTTGTGAGTAAAATAGAAAATGTATATTTTTCGTATAAATCATATATGGAATCAAAGGAATCACAAAGTTAGAGTAGATTGAAATGGTGGTGGAAATGAAAAGAAAAAGAAAAGAATGAGAAGCTTCTCTTTACAATCAAAATGAAAAAGAAAGAAAATAGTGGAAAAGAAGAAAAAAGCGAGAAAAGGAAAATGTCAAAAGAAACAATAAAAGAATTACCAAATGGCGTTGAGTATGGAAAAGGAAAGAAAGTGTGGTCGGGATATATAGTGTATATTGAAAATGAAAATAAATGTTCTATTAACCTTAGGCTTTTTGCATTCTTAGAAAAACAAAGGATTTTTTGAAGACTAGCCATATTTCAACCCAAATAAACATATTAGTGATCCACAAGTGATTGCATGTTTTGTGATAATTGCTTAGTTTATTTTCAAAATTGATTTGTTGTGAATACATTTACACATTGAGTGAAACATTTGTGAGGATTGTGATTCTAAATAATCAACTATTGATTGGAATGTTTGACATCACACTTTAGTTTAGCAAATTGTTTCATAAGCAATGCTTTGTTTTATTGACATCATGATATTTGTCTTTGAAAATGCATTTCATGAATCACACAAACTCAAAATGATTGAAATTAGAAGTTCTTGATTGTTTATAAATTTTGAGTGTTTGAGTGTTCAATGTACACAATCGATGTTTGAACCTTGTTTTGAATTTTTGTTAGGACATTTTTTTGAGATCAAACAAAACTCTAAATCGGAAAGAGTTGATAAGTGCCAAATTTACTTGTTTTCCAACATATTTCTAAGGCACTTATTAACTTGAATTGAATAGAGAAAAAATGGGGTATTTTCCAATTGAATGTACATATTTAAAATTTAGGTTTTTATTACACATGTTCTTTTACATATTTCCTTGTGATCATGGGTTAAAGTGACTTGACACTCATGGGTGGGTAACACTTGAAGAATTGGAGCTAAAGAAATCAATAAAATTGGAAAATGGACAAAAGATAAGCGAGCATCAAATGGCTAAGCGGTTTAGCCACAAATAATTCAAAAGTAAAACAAGGAAAAATCACTAAGCACTCTAATCAAAAGGCTTAGCGATTCATGACAGTTAATAAGTGACTCAATGGAGAACCATAGAAATAATTGAACGGAAAAACATATACTGCAAGTTTATGTGGATATGATAAAATAAATATTTTGATTGCCACTATTAGTTATCGATATGCAGGTAATATATTCATATATAAAATCTGCTACACACGAGACGGAAATCTTAACGGAAACCTATAAATAAAATAAACAAAAAATTTAGTACACGTCTTTTAATGGATGTAGAGACATGCCTAATGATATTTGTAGGCACATGTATCATATTCGTTAGGTAAAATTACTAAAATAAAATACTTAAAAAAAACTCCACCTAAAAGAAACTTTGACCCAATTTTGTGTTTATTGTTTGATCAGTAATTTTTTCAAAGTGAGAGTATAATGCATTACTCTGCTTGTCCCTAGATATAAGTAAAATATGCAATGAGTGCTTGTAATTATGGACGAGAAAGAAATAATTATATGCATCAATACCTTTTCTGATGTAAAATGACAGGAAATAAAATCTATATAATTACATAAAATAATAATTTTAGAAAATGCATTTTTTTTTGAAAAATACATGATACACGTAGATGCCTCTAACTCGGCAAATATATTCCATCTATCAGACATTTTTATTTTTGTGGTGGCCGAAGTTTGACCATGGACCTTACATATATTATGTATTGTCTCTACCAACTGAACTAAATTCACGAGAACGTCTATCTATTAGACATGTGCAAAGATATAAAGCGAACACAAATATCGTTTTTTGCAACAGTGCCAACTGCCAACAAATGACTACAAAAATTAGTGACACTGGAGGAGGGTAGCTGCGACGAATACCATGGTATTTATGTTGAACACATGCACAATGTATATCTGTCTGCTTGTCATCACCACCACCTAATTGAATTATTGTTTTAGAGGAAAAACGCCTCGTTTTTTCTTTAAATCATGCTTAGCTCAAAAGGGACTAATATGGACCCAATCGATTTTTTGTTACTTATTCTAAATCAACCAATTTTTGAGTGTGACATTGTTTATAGTGTAACAGAAAAACTTGATTATCAGACATTAATGAGGAACACAAACAATCCTGTCTATACAAGAGAAACCTGCTTATTTTCGGGTTACATATTATTTATTTGTTATTTTAGTTTTTTGATGATCTTTCTATATCACTACTTAATTGTCGTGCTTAAACTTTATGCATATATGTCATGGAGATGTTAGACTTAATTTAGACCATATGGTTGGAAGTTTCAATCAATATATCATAATCAACGAATCAATGTTTTTTGAATTTCAAATATTGAAAGTTCATTTCATTATATTGATTAATACCATGTGATAGTGATACATTTGAAATTAGATTTTCTTGGTAGAAACATTTGAAATTAGATTGATTATGACTGAAATTTTATTTATGATTTCGACATCTATATCTAAATTTCAAACATTAACTAACATTATATTGTTTTCTGAGTGATCAAATGACTCAATTTTTTTTTAGCAATGTCTCGAGTTTAAGTCATTTGATTTTGAGAGAAGACCTTGTTATATATGTATGGTGATAAATTTTTTTGTGGGAATTCATACTAATAACTTGGTTACCAAAAAAGTTAAAGAGATTAAAAAAAAATATTAAGCAGTAGTATTTTTTGACGGAAAAAGTTATTAAGATTAAATTTATTAATTTGTGGTATTATTTTCTCTTTTGGGAAGATTATTTTTTCAATTTATGCTCTAGGAGAATGATCATTTTATCTTTTAATAAAAGTATTTATTATTACTGTCTCCGTGAGTATGACTCAGTTGGCAGGTACAACGCATTATTATATATAGGGGCCAGGTTTTGAACATCAAACACTCCACTTGTTCACTTTAAAAAGAGAATTCTAGTCACTGACTACCTGACAATAAAAAAGTATTTATAATTACCGATTAAGAAAAATTATGGATAAGTTAATAAGATTCTCAGTACAATTCTAAATAGCATAATATATTTAAGTATCATGCAATGACAGTATAGTGATGCTATAAAAACGAAATCGTAACAAACAAAGTTGTAGAAGTGGCTTGACAACAAAGCTGGCAGAACATAACTCAACCATTCGATTTGCCTCAAATGTACATATAATAACAGCCCTCCTAGCTATTTTTGAATACATCAACACACATTTACGCCAACTGTTTCTAGATCTACACTTATGTTTATCTACTGTCTCATTCTCACATTAATGTAAGAGGTAAGACAGTACTACTATAACAGTTACAGAGAAATAAAAATTCAAAAAATTACACCTTAATTTTTTTTAGGTACATTGAATTAGGGTATGTTTGAATTAGTGGTATATTATGGAATCAATTTTTAAAATATTAAACAATATTTTGTTCAATTCAAGCATAATAACTTAGTCATTTCAGAATGAAACTAGTTGTCTTTTGAAAATTGAATTCAAAAACAAAATAACGTACTTTTGTAACACGTTATTCATATATGAATTTAAATTATATATACTTCCTAATAATAATGTGCCGCACAAATTAGCAAGACCCATAAAAATAATGTATATCATGTACTTCTTAATGAACCTAGCTAGTTGCATTATTTCATCATGGTAACTTTGATACCTTGTCAAAACAAAAATCTGCTAACTTTGATAAATTACATTAATTCAGTCAGTGTACATGTACCAGTAAAGCTAGTATTGTCAAGACTCAAGAAGTGGTAGTAAAAATAATTGTCCATGTTTGTCTGTAGTTATGATGAAGAATAACTCTGACTGACAGTCATTTTAAACTCTGGCTACATTGGCGGCTAGAAATTACATGTACTTGAAGTTAGATGGATGTTTTCACTTCAATTCTATATGTAATTTAAGACCAATGATCATTGAGCAATTATGTGAGGCACTTGAATTTTCTTGATTCGGCGGTTAGCTTTAAATCACTGGGAGGTGGTAGAAAATAACATTAATGAGTGTTATTTACAGAATGTGTGAATTTAACCTTATATATACCCTTCTCATTTGCATGCTCCATACAAACCACGAGTTATCAAATTGTGACATCACATACAATTAGTAACACTTTTCAGTCCTATCAATTCTTTTGCCTATGGCTACTTCTTTGTTGATTGCTTTTTGTGTAATGATAAGCTTGGTTGGTTGTGCTTATGCTCAACCAAGAGCTTTCTTTGTTTTTGGAGATTCTCTAGTGGACAGTGGTAACAATGACTTTCTTGCTACCACGGCCCGAGCTGACAATTATCCATATGGCATCGATTATCCAAGTCATAGACCTACTGGGCGTTTCTCCAATGGCTACAATATCCCTGACCTAATCAGTAAGATCGACTTTACCATTGCTACTAAAAAAACTACTATCAGCTAGGAAAATTTAGAAATAGAAAACAAAATATTTCTCTAAATTAGTCGCCAAATTTAGTGACGAGAGAATTAGCGAGAAAACTCAATTTTTTCAATCACTATTTTTTCTCACTAATTTATTTTTCTAGTATATATTTTCAACATGTTTTGACTATCATACTTGTTTCTAATATTTGTATAATTAATGTGCTACTCTTTTGTTAATTACAGGTTTGGAGCTTGGGTTAGAGCCTACACTTCCATACTTGAGCCCACTCCTAGTTGGAGAGAAGCTTCTAATTGGTGCCAACTTTGCATCTGCTGGGATTGGAATTCTCAATGATACCGGATTCCAGTTTGTAAGTATAACATTAAACTATTAGTAGTAATACAAATTGTTAAAACATTAATGTCACCAAATTAATGGTGACTATAATAAAAAAAAGTATATGCTAAATTGGTAGTAACATATTAATAATAACATGTATGATTGGTTGGTTTGGCAGATCCATATCATTCGAATCTACAAGCAGCTAAGGCTATTTGAATTGTATCAGAAAAGAGTAAGTGCACACATAGGTTCAGAGGGAGCAAGAAACCTAGTCAACAGAGCACTTGTACTCATCACTCTTGGTGGCAATGATTTTGTCAACAACTATTATTTGGTTCCTTTTTCAGCAAGATCTCGTCAATTTTCTCTTCCAGATTATGTTCGTTATATCATTTCCGAGTACCGCAAAGTTCTCAGGGTATATTATTATTCTTCATTTTGTACCAATCCAGTTATTACTATATTTAAATTCAGTTATGCTCTCTATTACATATAACCAATTGAGAAAAGTGTTTTTTTGATAGGAACCAATTGCCAAAAGTTTGAGATTATAGTTTAAGGATATTTAATAATTAATATGGACATGTTTGCATGTTTAATAATTGGCTGTTAGTAGAGGAGTGAGCGTGTTTGTGCAAAAGATGTGTTAGTTGGTGAGGGATAATTAACAACTTAATTTGTGTGTCACTTTCAAACATGTCTAGTATTATCATTAAAAAAAACATGTCTAATATTATTTAATGCAGTTTCTGACTTTAATAAAGTCTGGTCAATGTTACTCTACCATGAAATAAATTAGTATTAAACTATTTTTTGATAAAAAAAAAAAACTATTAAATTATTTGTCTATATTGCGTAACATATGCAGAGGCTTTATGATTTGGGAGCTCGTAGGGTTCTTGTAACGGGAACAGGTCCAATGGGGTGTGCACCAGCAGAATTAGCTATGAGAGGAGGTCCAAATGGTCAGTGTAGTGTGGAACTTGAGAGAGCTGCATCCTTATACAATCCTCAACTTGTTGACATGATCAGATCACTAAACCAAGAGATTGGCTCTGACATCTTCGTTGCTGCTGATGCATATAGAATGCACATGGATTACATTACTAACCCTCAAGCTTATGGTATGTACTGCCATATTGCAAGCTTCTATAGACTTATTCAAAATTATATAGTACATACTTTTTTTGGAAAAATAAATAAATTTAGCATTGGTATATATATATAGACACATTTTTAAGAATACTATAATCAGTCAAAAATCAGCAATGTAGCTATCAATTTCTTTTCAGAAATGGAGAAGATTCAGTGTGTTAGGTTGATGTGAGTTTGCTATGTCTCATGTTTAGTAGGACATATGTTTGATGAGATTCATAAACATTCTATTTGTTGAGAAAAGGAGATGATCTTGACTCTTGCATGCTACCCTTAACATTTAAATGTAAAAATTTAGCAGAGAAATAACTGTTTTAAGAATTAAATGAGGTTTTTAAAAATGACTCTCCTTTAAATTGTTTGACTTTGACCACAAATTTAACCATATGTATTGAATTGGGCTTGACAGGATTTGCAACATCAAAGGTAGCATGCTGTGGACAAGGGCCATACAATGGACTTGGGCTTTGTACACCAGCCTCAAACTTGTGCCCAAACAGAGACCTTAATGCATTCTGGGATGCATTCCATCCATCTGAAAAGGCTAATAAAATCATAGTCAACCAAATCCTTAGGGGCAGTGCTCAGTACATGTACCCCATGAATCTCAGCACTATCATGGCCCTAGATTCCAGGACTTGATCATCCATCCATCCACAACATTTGGTTAATGTTTTTTGTTAGTTTATGTGTGTATTTTCTTTATCTGTGTCCCTTTAATTTATCCATTAATCTTTTGTATTCCATAGCTAGTGGTCTGTCATGCCAAGTTCTTAAGTACTGGTTTGCCCACTCAAATTGTCGTTGGTCTTTTTGCCAGTAATAAAATGTCTTCCTTTGATTGAATCCTAGCGCAAACATTTCTTTTTGTGATCATCACATTGATATAACTTTTTTTTAGTAATATTACTTATATGTTTATTTACTCTTGGACGACCCATGATATTTAGGGTTCTAAACCGAACATTAAAATGAAGTTGAGCTATGGATATTATACAATGTATCAACTTGTTAGTATAAAATAAATTTTTTTTTCTTGGTTAGAGATCTAAAATAATATGTTTGAGCCGGCAAGGTTTATTCCATCGATTCTTGAATTGTTCAAGTTTTCAATATGCCATTGAACTAAAAAAAAATGCAACTTAGTCCATAATTTTGTCATTGTCAATAGTTTACAATTTTAACTAATCTGTAGCTGATCAACTTGTCACCAAATATGAATCTGATTATAATAAATTATTCAAAAAGATTGTAATTATAATTCTAAATTATTGTCAAATTCAGAGATATAATTACAACTATTGTTTTTGCAGATCAACAAAGTAATTAAATCTTTACTTTAAAATTATTTTGAACAAAATAAAATATTTCAAACACACTGATTGTGAAGTTGTTTACATAAGCTTTGTGAATTAATGTGTTTGGATATCTTTACGAGCGAGCAACAAAATACACACGTTATTAAAGAAGGATTCACAAATATGAGAGTGACACGACAAGGAAGGTTGTCTTGAAAAATAATACCGCCTCAACCCCATAATAATAGACATATTTCACCATTTTACACAAGAAATATGTACAAATGAAACTTTTATTTTACTGCATTACCCTTATTAAATACTAGTAGAATGACTCGACAAAGAAAATAAAAAATACTAGTGGAAAGACGTTTATCCGAATTATTATTATTTTATTTATATTTTATGTTGTTTTTAATTTTATTATATTTTTTAAAATTACTAAATTGCTATCATAAATTCAAAATAAAAGATATTATCTGTGAATTTAGTATTGATTAGATGACACATCTATAAAAAAACTTCAAAAAACACTTCTATAAAAAATTACTAGTACACACTACAAATGAAAAAGTACACCCCCGTCCCCACAATGAGCAACTCGTTTATATATCAGAGCAATATCAATTACTTGTTTTACAATTTTAACTCTAATTAAGATAAGATTAATTCCGTATATGGTCGTGATGATTACACAAATACATGATAAATGATAATTTAGTAAAAATATTAGGGTTAATAGGTCTTTACCCCCCTGTAATATAGGTTATTTCTGGTTTTCCCCCTGTAAAATATTTTTTTTGATTTACCCCATGTAAAATATTTTTGTTTTGATTTACCCCCTTAATAGGCCAAACAAAAACGAAATTTTTTTGAAAAAAATAAAATAAAATTGGTTTTTATTTGGCCTATTAGGGGTAAATCAAAACAAAAATATTTTACGGGGGTAAATCAAAAAAAATATTTTACAGGGGGAAAACCAGAAATGGCCTATATTACAGGGGGTAAAGACCTATTAACCCAAAATATTATTTTCTCTCATTTATTTATATATTGTTCTTAATCCGCGTGAAATTGTAAAAAATTCATTACAAGATGAAGGGAGTAATTGATACCACTTTCAAAATTTAAGTGACATTATTTTAGGATAAATTTTATTCTTTTAAATACTCTCTCCGTCACATTTTTAAGTGTTTCATTTGCAATACTTTTATGTCTCAAATTATTATATTTTTTCTTGTGACTTAGATATTTTCTGCGTGCAATTGCAAAGACCCATTTCCCAAACCGAGTAGTACCACAATGATGGGCAAAACTCTCCATTTGAAAAACCTGTGCAGCACATACTAATGCAGAGATTTAGTCTTGCACATTATAACATGATTTGGTCCTCTCAAAAAACAATTTGTATAACAAGTCCATAAGCAGGTATCTCCACAATTTCTGGAAAGTTTCTAAAAGGTAGGCATGCATCTAGGTCAGTTTCAAGTCTCAATACACCAAAAGTGAGTAGATGAAACTTACACATGGATAGCTCTATTGGTAAATTGAGAAGAATTGAAAGAGTTTTAAGAATGAGTTTGATGTTCAAATTCTGAAAACTTACATAATTCCTACTTTTATTACTAACATGGAATGGAAGCACAATGTACATTCATGTCTACAAGCACAATGTACATCCAAATTAAACCCCCCAAAAAATGCATTAAAGGGTTCGCCAACAATAGAAGCTTGGTAGCTAAGGACAATATTGGTGAAATAAATATCTAAGGGGCCAAGTCTATAAACTCATCAAACTTTTGTGACATTAATTCTGCCTCCAAATGCGCTATACGGAGTGAATTAATCTAATTACAATTTTGACCATGATCCATCATGAAATAAAACAAAAGAATTAATGTTATTTATTTTTCATGTTACATTGTGCAGTGATTGCCATGTGAATTGCATCAACCTTGTTGTTTCTTACTAGCTAGAGTGAGGAGGAAACAGCTAGCTAAAGAGGTGAGTTGAGTTTTAATTCAAGTTTACGACTTAATTTGCTTGGAATCAATTAAATAGCCTCAAAAGTTGGTTGAATTGAAGAATCTAAGAGGAAGGGGTCAATAAAATATCAAATTATTAACATTTGGTTGTGGTGAAGGGTAGTGTTGGTTGAACCATTTCTCCAGCTGAATTATGTGATGTCAAGGATATTAGGTGTAAGAGTAGTTGGTATTATAAAGTCTATACAGCTCATACTATTGCTTTTACTTTGAGATCATATATATTACATTACCCATATGATATAATAATAATGTGGTCCATATAATCACCACTCAATTTTCTTTGGATCCAACCAAGAATTGACCCATGTTACTGCCTAGTCCTGCTTGTGTCTTTCTATACGTCTCTATGAGAGTTTTACATTTGTGATCAAGTGTATATAAATGAAAGACATCCTTATCTCAGGGTTAATAGTGTTTTTCCCCTGTAAAATAAGTCATTTTCGGTTTATCCTTCTAGAAAATTTTCGGTTTGGAATCAATCATTTTAAAAAATCAGCCATTTAAACACGAAAATTCTGGAAAAAAAAGTTCTGAAAATGGCCTATTAGGGGTATTCTGGAATTTTTTTTTTTTTTCAAGACCGATTCCAAACCAAAAATTTCTTAGGAGGTAAACTGGAAATTGCCTATTTTATATGGGGAAAGACACTATTAACCCTTTATCTTATAATAAGTCGCATTTGTTTTAGAACGATATCATCAATTGAACATATTCATACAGTGTTCTTGATGTCACTATGTTTGTCTCTATCCTTAATAACTGTTTAACTTTTTTTATATTGAAGATGTGCTCTTACCAAACAAAACACAAAATAGACAAAGGCTACACCAAGAAAGATCAATAGTTTGTTTGGATTGATTTATTTGAAGGTGTCTACACACATGAATGCATATGAGATTGTTTGAAAAATGTTATAGAAAGAAATTATGGCATTCATGTATATACACTTGATCACAAAGTTAATTAAAATTACAGTTAAACTGATGGTACAGTACTTTTTTCGGGACAACTTTTGTGTGTGCAAATTTAACGGTTGTGATGAAAATGAAGGAGTAACAATTATACCAATGAGAGGACTTGCACAAAAAATGATCGAAGGACTTTGACAACTTCACTATTCACTAAGACCATCCACAACTGTAATTGCTTCATTAATTTAGCACACATTCTTATCTTAGACTAGAAAATTTGGAGGTTTAAGGAGAATGGTGACCATCAAAGCACTTACCATCTCTTTATTTTTTTGACCTCATTTAATAAATCATAATGAAATATATAAATTTTGTTGAAATGTACTCCATCCGTCTCACATTAGGTATCATAGAGTTCTCATTTTTTTGGAGGCCGAGTTTTGATACTTATGAGTCGTGGTTTCAAGTGGTTTGTTCTCAGGCTTTCTCTTCGCCTCTTGAGTAAAAGTCATAGAGTTATCTGTTGATTTGCAAGGCGCTTGTAACTCAATCTCTATTTAGTTTTTTGGCTAGATAGTATTAATTATCAGAAAAAAAATGTTTAGTAATCATAAATTGTTATTTTTTATTTGTTTACATTCAAAATATTCTTAGGTGGACTATTTTTGTGTGGGTGGTGCTTTGCCACTTATGGTATGTTTTTTCTCTGCGGTGTAAATAGATTGGATGTACATCATAACTGAAGCTATAATTTGTAGCTTTGTTGAACGGTATTCTAGTGTGTACACACTTGAATTTTTTAAATTAAGTTGAAATGATTTAACGTTTTAAATCGGGATGGTGGACCCTAACATGAATCTTTTACTTTGCCATGAGACGTAGCAAGATGTATAAACATAAGTGTATGTGAGGAAGAGAACTATATAGCTCTAATAAAAGTGTCATATGAAATACAAAAACATCATCTTGGATGGATTGCCAAAGTTGTTTTTATCACTTTATGTTATTTTTTGTCATTGTTTATTCCAACATGTATTGTTTGTTTTTTAATATGTAATGCTTAGATATCTCTCTAGCTGTGTATTAATCTACCCTTTTTTCAAATGTTTGTGTTGGTATGTGTCATATATTCAAATGACATCAAGTATAAAGAGGCAACTAATAACAAAGCAGAGTCAGCCGTTAACTTTAACTTTTAATTGCTAAAATGGTGATTGATGTTTATAGCTTAAATAATTGAACTAGTTAGTTTCAATTGACAATTGTTTTAATTGATAATGTAATTTTGATTTTCTGTTTTATCCACACATATGCAGATTTCTGCATTAGAAAATTAAAACCTTTTGAGATGGTTATTAACAAAAGCCGGCCTAAAAATGTCATGTGTAGTCGGTTGTTTGTATCCAATTGGTTTAAAACATATTATTTTTAAGCCGGTTTAAAAACTGTCTTAAGAAATTTCACGCACTAAGACGAAAAATCTTAATTTGGTTTCCCAACGGACTTAAAAATGTCTTGAAAACCAAACCAATTAAAATCCAATTTCCTAACTGATCTTAAGTTATTTTTATTTTTAATATTTAGGATTTATGATTTCCATATATTCATTCGTGTACAAATTTTAAAAAATATAGCCATAAAGTGATGTTTTAAAACTATATAGAAATGTAGTTGAAATGGCAACAAGGGTGCATGTGTGATCAAATTTGACTGGTAAAATATCCCATGCAGCAGAAGAATGGAATGAAGATTGCCAGTTATATTTATTCTTCCTTATTGGTCGGTCGGTAATACTATAGAGTGCAAGAGAGGGTACTTAAACATTTATCTTACTATATATGCAATGTATGCATGACAGTCCACACACCTTAAATTTTATCATCCAATGTATGAATAAAATGCAACTACTACCTGTGTACTACCTTTTGCTGGGTGGGCCATTCTTCATCAGCATTATTTTCCAAAATCAATACATACAATATCTCTGACACACTATATATATATAGCACCCTTTCCTCATTCCTCTACTTGTAGTCTTCATATACATTGCACATTTTTCTCTTCATATCTAATGGCTGCCACTATGGTTTTGCAGTCTTATTACATCAATGTAGTGATCATATTGATGGTGGCATTGGTGAGTTGTTTCAAAGGCACAGTGGCACAACGTGCTTTCTTTGTGTTTGGTGATTCTCTTGTTGATAATGGTAACAACAATTACTTAGCAACTACAGCTCGAGCTGATGCTCCTCCTTATGGCATTGATTATCCAACTCGTAGAGCCACCGGACGTTTCTCTAATGGCTACAACATTCCTGACTTTATCAGTTAAGATAATCTTTCATTTCTAGCTCTCTCATTCTATTTCTCGCAAATAATAACGTGTTTCTTTTAAACTGAAAATGTTAGTATTGTTATTTCTATGTTGAGAGTGAAGATCGAATCTTCGACCTACTTCTCACTCCACATCTTAACTCCCTCACTCAGCAACCATGCAAAGTTTATATCCCCCATAATAATGTGATCAACATTAAATTTATATAGTTCCTCTAAAAATAAAAAATAAAACTTATATAGTTTTTTTTACGCAATAATTTTGCAGGTCAAGCACTTGGGGCAGAACCAACGTTGCCTTATTTAAGTCCTGAACTCAATGGAGAGGCGCTACTAGTTGGTGCCAATTTTGCTTCCGCTGGCATTGGAATTCTCAATGATACCGGAATTCAATTTGTAAGTAAAATTCTTGTCTTAGTGTATTTTTGAATTGACATTATGATTTTGTCAAACTCACGGTCCAATTCAAACATACATTAAATATGTCAAATGTTATTACATTTTAATTTAAGGTTAAATATGTTACAAATAATTGCAGATAAACATAATTAGAATATTTAGGCAATTGGAGTATTTTCAACAATACCAGCAGAGGGTGAGTGGTCTTATTGGACCTGAACAAGCTCAGAACTTGGTGAACGGAGCATTAGTACTCATCACTCTTGGAGGCAATGATTTTGTGAATAACTATTACTTAGTGCCATTCTCTGCAAGATCACGCCAATACAATTTACCGGATTATGTCAGATATATAATATCTGAGTATAAGAAGATTTTGAGGGTAAAATACTCTCTTTAATCATTCCATCATTTCCTTCCTCTATTACTTATGATACGTCTTTTTCCTAGCATGTGATCCATTATTTGATTTGATTTGTTTCACGGTCAAATTATATAAAATGCACATTTAATTGGTTGGTAGCATCCATCATGGCCGTCAAAAAGTAAGTAACAATTAACAGACCAATATCGTGGTATACAAGTGAAATAAATTTCCTTGTCAAAAAATAAAATAAAAGGTGAAATAAATTTCTTTACTAAAAAAAATAGTGAAATAAATTTGCATCAAGCACAAAATTGTTCCACCATTGGATTAATAAACCTTATCATTGGATAAAAAATGATATAGTGTAATTTATTGATCTAATAGTAGAACACATGCATGGTGCAAAACTTATTTACTGACGTACATTAGACAAATATCAATTAACATAAATAATTTACTAACTCCCTGTAGGTCACGCGTAGTTGACCTTGCCTCATAGATTAATAGCTCTTTTTCTATGTTTTGTTTTATGACAAAGAAGTGTGTTCATTTTCTCTCATAGATCTAAAGAGGACATACCATACCTTTTTTAATAATCTAATAAAAAATACCCAAGTACGGTTCCCCATTTGTGTATCAAAATGTGGCATTTTTTGGGGTAAGATGGATGATCGTAGCTGATCAGAAATAGGCTATCGGTGTAGTTGAATACGGTGGTTGTGTACCTGCAGACACTCTGACGCACATGTCAGTATTGAGTAGAAGTGAATGGTTTAGAGAATAGAGAGTCTAAACTTGACAATTGTTGAGAGTCCCATTTATATAGTGTGGAGGAATGCAGGAGCCATTGTATGACACACATAGGGCTCGACCGTTACAGTTTCGTAGGAATCGTAACCGCCAAGCGAGAATCGCATGAGTCATGGAGGGAGACGTTACCGTTCGTTTGAACATGTCTTCTGTTTGCTCCGAGCACCTCCTCGCGGGGAAGGGGTGTGTTGCGAGTAAAACTGCCCAGATGCTGGATTTGGTCATTTTGTATTGGGCCTATGTAAATGGGTCTTTGAGCATTTGCTCGGTCCAGGAGAATGAATTTTCACATTTTTTCCCCATTTGATATCATAATGGATGTGTCAGAATTACGTGACCCATAATGATTTTTCAAAAGCTACATTTTGTAGTTTTTGCAAAATCATGGTAGATTCACCATGATTCTGATATATCTAGTGTGATAGCAAACATAAACGGAATAGATGTAAGATGGACATTTTTCCAGTTTTTTTGGATTATTAAAAAAAAGGCAAAGTTTATTAATTTCAATGGAAGTAGTTATAGTTTGTTTTTTGTTGGTATGAAGTAGCTAGCTAGAGTGTTAATTGATATGTTGGAATAATAATAACATTTGAATTTTGAAATATTGTGATGTATATTTGATATCAGAGGCTATACGATCTTGGAGCACGTAGGGTGATAGTAACAGGAACTGGTCCAATTGGTTGTGTTCCAGCAGAATTAGCCCAACGAGGCACGAATGGGGGATGCTCAGTTGAGCTACAACGTGCAGCAGCTTTGTTCAATCCACAACTTATTCAAATAATTCAAGAACTCAACAATGAAATTGGTTCAAATGTATTCATGGGAGCCAATACAAGGCAGATGGCCCTTGACTTCGTCAATAATCCCCAAGCATATGGTAACTATACTAATCATAATAGGCTTATGGTTAGAAGTAACATGTGATAGAGTAATTTAATAATGGTAGCATAACTATTAAATTTATGGTAATATTGCCTTCTTATAAAACAAATGTATTGGTTATGCAGGATTTGTTACATCACAGGTAGCATGTTGTGGTCAAGGACCCTACAATGGACTTGGGCTGTGCACACCACTCTCTAATTTATGCCCTAACCGTGACGAATATGCATTTTGGGATGCATTTCATCCATCTGAAAAGGCTAACAGCTTGATTGTTCAACAGATCTTGTCAGGCACAACTGATTATATGTATCCAATGAATCTCAGCACTGTTTTAGCCTTGGATTCCAAAAACACATAGCAAGCCATGATTTTAATATTGCTGCAAGTTTTTTCTATCTTTGAAAAAGTTGATCTGCTTGTTAATTTGTGATTTATATGTATAAGTTGGATTGGAGCTTTAAAAGTTGCAGCTCCCTAAATAGTACTTGATGTCTTAGTAGTGGATGGATGAGGGATTAGCACTATCTTTATTATCAATCTCTCTTGGCAGTGCAAAAGTAATTGCATATATAATAATTGAGTCATTTTTGTTGTGTCCAATAGTTTATTTTTCCTTACCGCTCCTTTTTTTTACTATGTATAAATATGATATTGCATTTCATTAGAAATAATCGTTCCAAGAGTTTGCATTTCCACTAGACATTGAACTTGAAATTCCAATTTTGTTTTTTGTTTTGAAAACTTGGTGTTCGGTCTATAACTGACTAATCCGAAGTGTTCAATCCAACCGTCGACTTGCAGGATCTCATTTAAGCAATTTCTAGACAACCTCAATCAATTTTACTCCAATGGTGATTGCAACCCTATACTTGACCCCACAAATTTGTATTTTCTTATCTTCACTTAATTTTGATTCAAATTCAAATTTTAATTTACTTATTTTTATTAATAGGTAAAAAAATCGTAAATATTAAAAAATAAATACTAATAAATCGTAAATTTTAATTTACTTACTTTCCTATTTAAAATTTCAAACATTATAAAATGTTTTTTTTTAAAATAAATTAAGTGTGATTGAAGTACGTAATTTGGTGTTCCGTTCTTGGAAGCATTTACTAACGGCGACTTTTAGCACGAGGAAATTGCAAAATCTCCCCAACTTGGGCTCATGTAAACTTAGCCGTTGATTCAATGTAAAGTAATAAGAATGGTTATGATTGTTTTGTCTTTTTACCGGTAATTTGTACAAATTTTGATAACAAATAACCCTAATCTTTATGGATTTAAAAATATAAAATTAAAGGATAATTAAAAATTAAAATATCGATCACTTACAAAAGTAACAAAACGATTTTGTGGGTAATGTGTTTTGACTCTTTCATTACTTACATCGTTTAGAAATTTTAATATTATTTTGTGCCAAAAAGAAAAAGGATTCTTTTTATTGTATCTTTCATGAACTCTCAGGTTGAGTTCATTAGGTGGCAAGCAAATGCGGTAGCTCATGCACTTGTACGAGAGGCAACTTCTTTAGCTAGCCCCGTTATTTATTTTAATATCCTGCATTATATTAATAGTATTATTTTTTTAATGAAACGCTATAAGCATCTTTCCTTCTAAAAAATAAAAAATAAAATGTATGACTCGTTGTTTTATAGATTAAAAAAATGATTTTGACACTCGATAATTTAGAGATTATTTTTTTTAGACTTCTTATAAAGAATCAAAATCTATTTTGTGTTTGTTTATCGTAATAAAATCACTTTTTTAAAAAAAAATAATTTAATTTGTTTAGATATAACTATATATAAGAATTTCTTTTTTATAGAACCACATCAATCTTTTGACAACTATTTTTCTCTCTCTAAATATGATTTTTGTTACAAAATAGTAAGAATAAGTTGAGATGTCAAATAATTTGAATGTGGTAAAATTGTCTTTTTGCTAGTCATTAACTTTCATAATTAGAGAATAGATAAATAAATAAATAAATATATAGTGCAATATAATTTTTTTTTGTGTCAAATAGCATAGTTGTTAAAAATTCACTTTTTAAGGTGAATAAATTATGTGTCTGGGGTTCGAACCACTACCGCTTAACTATATAATATAATGTCTCTATTAACTAAACTGAGTCTACTTCTTCGTTTAATAATGTGCAATGTATAATTACTTGGATGTAGTATATATAATATTTTCTTTAATTTTATAGTTATGGACTGTTTTCACAAATAAAATTTCTTTGTTCTATAATTTTTTTGTATTGAAAATTTACCAATAGAAGAAAACGGGAATTGAGAATTAACAGGTACATCCTTCGATTACTATTATAAGCAAAGAATAATGACCGGAGGGTGTACTAAGTACTAACTGATATTGGTGAGCACTTCAACCGATAAATGAGAATTAATAGGTAGCAACCGGTGAAAGCAAATGAGGGAAATTATACCATACACCCTTACCATTAATCTTTTACCCCTACAAATCACTAAAAATGTCAATTTTATCCTTTAACTTTTTTACCCCTCTTTCAACTTTCACCCAACAATATTTGCGGTACATAATTTTTTTCTGGAATTGAATAATTTCTGAAAATCTTAAGTTAAGTTTTCCGTTAGCTTTCTACACCAAAAAATCTGAGAGATGGTCTCTTTAACATTGGGTAAATTGCAGATTTCTTGAATACACTTACAACACCAAAATGGATCTCTCATGACCGATGATTGGACTGCAACTATTTAAAATTCATATTTGATTGGATAGTCAAACACTAATTCATTTCATTGGTATTATGGAAATTGGGAAGGAAGTGGCAGAAAAAGCAAAATTAAAAGTACACAACAGATTCAACAATTCCTTAGATGTGTAATTAAACAAGTTATGAGTATCACTTATACCCTATTCACATCCACAACGAAGGATGCCATGAACAGAAGAAATTGTGATCCAATATAGTTCAAAACTACTCAATTCCATATCTAGATGAAATTAATCTCCTAAATTACTCAATTCTATTCTCAATTGCAGAGCAAAATAGTAAACCGAAACACATGGAGAAATTTTCCAGAATTTTAGTGGGGTGTAGTTACTAAAGTTCTAGAAATCTTTACTCGTATACAAATTTGTGGGGGTGAAGTCAAATGATAAAAAAGGGTAAAATTGGAATTTTTTAAGATTTGTAAGGGT
>Ga0315915_1001195_pt1 | contig 30795 bp, 25 predicted proteins | sample MpolbnodulesMG_FD_207738 | JGI IMG/M metagenome (GOLD analysis project Ga0315915, IMG submission 207738) | Medicago polymorpha root nodule microbial communities from Los Angeles, California, United States - branched nodules | ecosystem: Host-associated > Plants > Roots > Nodule | place: USA... | reverse complement strand
TGCAATTCAAACGCTAGAACATGGAAAATACCCAAACATATATCCTAGTAGGCAAGAAGCCAAATTTGTGTCATCATACAGTAATAACAGAAAAGAATAGATGTTTCGTACTGAATCTAGATATTTGATGACATGATGACTTTTTTTCTTAAGCCAACAAAAAGAAAATTTAGTTTAGGTGGAACAAAAATAAATTTATACACTGATAGATAAAAAGAGAGAACAACAAAAACAAAAATAAGAAGATAAAACTAAAACTCATTCTAAACAAATTCAAGACTAAATATCTCTAACTTTGGGAGTTAAAATGCTTGATGCTATATGCTTTTAGACAGAGACGGATCCAGAAACCAATCAAACGGAGGGTTAGAAATTCTTTTACATAAAATAGAATAAGTGTAATTATATTTTGAAAAAAATTACATAATAATCTATGAGATATATCATATGGAACGTACACAGCTTCAAGATTTCCAACGAAGCAAAAAAACATGTGTGATGGAAATATAGGTATATATGATATGGCTCTGGCCCTAACCCAAGAGTTGTGACTCTTGCATGATTGTAGGAGTGGGTAAGAAAAGGGAAGTAGCATTAGTTCTCCCATACTTTAGAAAAGAGAAATTATACAGTCTCCCATAAAAAAAGAAATTATACGGTCTAATGTACGGAACGGTGCAGTTTTTTTTTTTTTTTTTTTGCTTTCGCATCGCTTTCCAACCCACCAAAGGTGGACGACTAATCTGGCTCATGCGTAAAGGCATGCGCACTGGCCAAGTGTTGTTTCCCCTGGAAATCGAACCCGGTATTCCCCGGGTACGTCTTTGTTAAAAAACAATATAAAATTGTATTTTCTTGAAAGGAAAGCAAAGATAGATTAATGTTTCCAAAAATAGTGTTATCTAAAATTTTACTTCTAAACGGTTAAGAGAACCATTTAATCTATATATGTATCTAAAACGATTTAGTATAAATCAAGTAATTGAGCTTAAATGGTCAATGAACTCCACCAAATAACAAATTGTTCAGAAGAATCTGAGTTCAATTCCTAGATAGTATGAATATACGAACTAAGCCAATGCTATTTTTGCTAAAAAAAGAATATATTTTTTGAAACGACATTGATTGTTCATTAACTCAATTAAATCGAGCTGATTCAACTAAGTTCCGAAATCGTTAGTCACATTCATCTCAATTCAATTTTTTGGGTGCAATTCTTGAACAACCCTAATATATCATTTATACATAAGTGTATATGGTTCTCTACGTATAACTCATATTATAAAATGCTGGACATGTGATAAGTTATAGATAGACATATTCGAACCGACTTCATATTTTTTCTTTATTTAATTAATGTGTGTAAGTTTCATCGCCGTACTCATTCAAAAGACAATATAAATGTAAAGCACTAGACAAGACACCCTAAACTAGAAAAGTTAGACACGTAGAGTAGTTCACGGTTTCACTTCAAAAAATCATATACATCACACAACACAACTCAAAAGCCTAACCTCAAACCTTACTCTTTTTTTTCCATCTTCTTCTTTCTATATTATCTCTATCAAGCTGCATTTATTTTCTTGTGTACTTTTTCACTAACCCCATGACTCAACACTTTTCTATTTAACCCAACTCTCTTTTCTCATTCATTTCTCTCATATTATTCATTTATCTTTCACGTTTCCTTCTTCAAACATGGGAGGTATCAGCCTCGAAGAGATTAAAAATGAAAGCGTCGATCTTGTACGTATTCTATGCTACTTTCCCTTTATCTTATTTTTTTCATACTATTTTTTTCCCACTCACCATTTTTCTTCATGTAGGTTTTTCTGTTTCCGTCTTTCTATTCTGAAATTCAATTTTTTTTATGTTTTTTTAAGTTAATGGTCATTAGTTATGAAATGATTCACATGAGTAGGATCACTCTATCAGCAGCATACTGCGCAAGTATTGAATTCCCTCGACAATTTTATTTTCTATTGGTGTTTTTCTTAACATAATAACATTCTATAGATAGATAGTTGCAACTTATGAAGTTTTGATGTTTTATTACGGTAGATTGATTGATCATTTGTTTGAAAAGAGGCCATTTTGCTGTTGTTGTCGTGGCAACTTTGTTTGTATGAAAAATATTAGTAGTCACTCTCTCCCTCTTGTAAAACACTAGAAGATTGTTTTTTAATTCATTAAATTAACGATATATCTTGTTTTAATATAAATTAGATATATCATTTAGTCAATTAACCTGAAAAAAGAATATTATCTTATTTTCCAAACCGGCAAGAGTAATTGTTACCTTACTACTATTTTCTCACCCAAAAATGTTATTAGAATACATAAGTTTGATACTAACACATAACACAATGACATTGTATTGTTCATCTTATTTATACCGTCAGCAATGTTTTTCTTTTTGGTTTTTTGATATACAGGAGAATTTTTGTACAGTGAACAATTTTAACCATATTTCTTAACGTAAATCTCATTAACTACAGGAATGCAATTCATTAACCACTTATTTTAAACAGTTTCAAAAAAATATCTTGAAGATTAAAATTGTTCTTTTAAAGTCAAACTATTTGTGAATATTAAAATTGCTTTTTTTAAAGGGTTATAAGAATATAAATATCTTGAAAAAAGTTCAAGAGGCGCGAACTCATAAGAGCTTGACTTTATTCTTCTTTAAAAAGAAGAAAAAAGAGTTTGAATTTATCTCCTAAAAATATAGAGTTCAATTTCACCCAAATTTACTTGTAAATTAGTCATTAGTGTTATTTTTAATAAATAAAAATTTCCCCTAAAAAACAATCTTACAATCCTTTTTTATAAGTGGTCTCTCAACAATGTATTAATTACTGATTTTTTCAATTAATGAATAATTTTATTTTGACAAAAATAACTAATTTTATTGATTATCCAATTAAAATATTTAGCTATAACTAATAACTTTTTTTGACAAAAGCTATAAGTAATTAATAGATAGTTATTTGACTAGTTAAATAAAATATCGGAAAAATGTGACTAAGATATTTTGTCAAAAACAAATACTACTGACTAAAATTATTTTTCTATGATTATGATTTAAGACTTTTTTTTTTTCGTAGTGTATGATTTAAGACTTTACTCACTATAAAATTGGGTCAAAATACTCTCTATTTTAAAAAAAAATTGAAATATTTCATTTAAGAAAAAGATAAATACAAATGAGATATTGTTGCGATCTACTTAAAAAAATATATAAATCCTACGGACATCTCGTTTATGTTTTAATTTTTTTCGAAGATATCTCATTTATGTAATCTTTCTTAAATGGAGTCTATGGAGTAATTTTTTTTTGGATAGAATCTATCATTTTTTTTAGAAATAAAGAAAATCTAAACTCCATAAAGTCAGAGTGTGGTAGCTAGGAGCAAGTACAATTTAATTATATATTTTTTTGTTTTGCTAAATAAAAGTAACTAGAGAAATTCTCACAAGTGTTTTTGTTAAGAAGTGCATTTTTATTTTATCTTAAATGATGCACTTAACATTTTAAAATTTTTCGTCACTTATTTTCTTTTTCAACATTTTAATAAATATTAATACTCTAAAAACATTTGTTAGCGTGATCCAAATTTACATTTAAGACATACCCGCATACTAGCATCTATTTAAAGTAGGATATACACTACTTTATTTATTTTTGAGAGGAGTCATTGATATAATTTGTGCACCGTAAAATTTATGGGTGTATATAAATAAAATTCAAAAAATAATCCTGATATTTTATTTTTTAACTCCATCCAACTCAAAAGGCTAAGCTAAGTAGTGATATAAAACTTGTTTGGCAAAGGGAAAAAAATGTTTGAGTGTACTGCGAGAAATCCGTAACTAGCTGATGTAAGTAAAGACCAAAAATAGCTTAATCTCCAAACACAGCACGCTTCTTAATTTGTTTATTCTGCTACTCTTCACGCACGAGCCTTTATGGTAGCTGAAATGTTCATGTATCCTCTTAGATATTGATGAATTGGTCATACATAATATATATTTTTTTATATTAGTTTTGAAATCTTACTAGTTTTATTAAATTATACTAACTCTATTTAAAAAAATAATAATGTTTAGTTTATCCATGGTAAATAGTTTTTAAGTTTTTCTTTCATTTTTTCTTTACATGGAATTTTTCTTTCATTAAATATGAGGGACACAACCAAAATGAGTTGATTTCAAAAAATCTACATTATTTGACTTCGAATCCGATTGACATAATTTTTTATCAGATTTTACCAATCGCATGACGGAACTTGAGATTATTACACCTCTTTCTCACGGAAACAAGAGACTAAAGATAAAAAATCCTAAGGAAACAAAACCTTAATATTTTGGCTTAAATATGCATTCTGTTCCTGTAATTTGGACGCGTTTTGATTTTCGTCCTTGTAAAAAAAAATTAAAAAACATCCCTGCACAATTTTTTTTTGTTAAGGTCCTTGGCCCCACTTTTTTGCCGACATGAGATGTATTTGGCCACGTGGCAGTTGCTGACTGTGCAACTTTTGCCACGTGGCAGTCCACGTCATTAAAAATATTAAAAAATATTTTTTAAATTTAAAAAATTCCAATTTTTTTTTTGAAATATGAAGAAAAAAATTGAAAATTAGTTTTTTTAAAATCTGAAAATAAATGTTTGAAAAATAAAATTAAAAATTATGTAATCTCAAAATTTATAACTTTTGAAAATATAATTTTCAGTATTTTCACGTTAAAAAAAATGAATTTTTGAAAATTTAATTTACAGATTTTTTTAATTTAAAAAAAAGAATTTTCAGAATTTTGAAATAAAAAACAAAAATTAATTATGTGGCATGCCACGTGGCAAAAGTTGCACAGTCAGCAACTGCCACATGGCCAAAACCGTGCCACTTCAACTGAATAGTGGGGTTAGGGGCCTTTTTAAAACAATGTTTTTTTGCAGGGATGTTTTTAAAATATTTTTTTTTACAAGGACGAAAATCAAAGCGCGTCCAAATTACAGGGATGAATTGCATATTTAAGCCAAATATTTTTATTGAAATGTTCATTACTTAAAATTGAGTCATGTTAGTCTTTCCTTCATCAAGTTACATTGATTTCATCATAAAAAAGTTACATTATTTTAGTCCCTTAAATTAATGCAGTATTCTTAAAAACCTTTGAACTACATGCAACTTATAAGATATAGTTTCTCCATTATGTTATCCAACATTTAACAAGCATTGGAATGAAACATTGTTAATGTTGTTGTTCCTGTAGGAACGAATTCCAATAGACGAGGTGTTTGAGCAGCTAAAATGTTCAAGACAAGGTCTGACATCAGAGGAAGGAGCCAACAGGCTTCAAGTCTTTGGACCAAACAAATTGGAAGAGAAAAAAGAGAGCAAGTTTTTGAAGTTTTTGGGTTTTATGTGGAATCCTTTATCATGGGTTATGGAAGCTGCTGCTATTATGGCCATTGCTTTGGCTAATGGAAGTGGAAGGCCCCCTGATTGGCAAGACTTTGTTGGAATCATTGCTTTGTTAGTCATCAATTCCACTATCAGTTTCATTGAAGAAAACAATGCCGGCAATGCCGCCGCTGCTCTTATGGCTGGTTTAGCTCCCAAGACCAAGGTTTTGTTTTACATCTCTTCACTAACTCGCCGTCATATACTAGTTTGCTTATCCATGTTACGCCATGTAGCAGCGACTCCATTTATCTTTCATTTATTATAAGAAATATTACTTGATGAACGAAGAATAAACTTTCTAAATAACCTCATATCATTGATCAGTTGATCGAAAAAAGATTACAAATGAAGGATTATTTATACGTTTGTTTAACTTTTGGGGTGACAAAATATTTTAGGTACTAAGAGATGCTAGATGGAGTGAACAAGATGCTGCAATTTTAGTACCAGGAGACATAATCAGCATCAAGTTAGGAGATATTGTTCCAGCTGATGCGCGTCTTCTCGAGGGAGATCCTTTGAGCATTGATCAGTCTGCTTTAACAGGAGAATCACTTCCTGTAACAAAGAGTTCCTCGGACGAAGTGTTTTCAGGTTCGACGGTTAAGAAGGGTGAGATTGAAGCAGTTGTTATTGCTACCGGTGTACACACCTTTTTTGGTAAAGCGGCTCATTTGGTTGATAGTACTAACCAAGTTGGACACTTTCAGAAAGTGCTTACAGCAATTGGAAACTTCTGCATTTGTTCAATCGCTATTGGAATATTGGTTGAGCTTATAGTGATGTATCCGATACAACACCGCAAGTATAGAGATGGAATCGACAATCTTTTGGTGCTTTTGATTGGTGGAATTCCCATTGCAATGCCAACTGTTTTGTCTGTCACCATGGCTATTGGTTCTCATAGGCTTTCACAACAAGGTGCAATTACAAAACGAATGACAGCTATCGAAGAAATGGCTGGAATGGATGTTCTCTGCAGTGATAAAACTGGAACTCTCACTCTGAATAAGCTTAGTGTTGATAGAAACTTGATTGAAGTGTTTGCCAAGGGAATTGAGAAGGAATATGTGATGCTTTTAGCAGCAAGAGCTTCTAGGACTGAAAATCAAGATGCCATAGATGCTGCAATAGTTGGAATGCTTGCTGATCCTAAAGAGGTAAATATGTCAAATCTTGCGTCTTTTTTAAACAAGTACAATGAAAGGAAAAATAAGTTGAATTTTGGATATGGATAAAATTTTGTTAGAACAGTAGTCCTGGTTCAAAAGAAAACAGATACGAAAAATATGAATTGAGTATGGATAAAATTTAATTTTTATGTTCTTAATGACTAGGCAAGAGCTGGTATCAGGGAGGTGCATTTTCTTCCATTCAATCCTGTAGACAAGAGGACTGCTCTTACATATATTGATTCCGATGGAAAATGGCATCGAGCGAGCAAAGGAGCTCCTGAGCAGGTAATCGGCTTCATTATCACGGTTTTCTGATGTTATAGAAGATAACTTGGCCATGTTTTTCTCCTGTTTTAGATAATAAACCTGTGCAACTGCAAAGAAGATGTCAGGAAAAAAGTTCATGCAGTGATTGATAAGTTTGCGGAGCGTGGACTTCGGTCTTTAGGTGTTGCAAGACAGGTCTGTAAAAACGATATCAATTATCAATATTTCTAATTTTGTACTTAATTTAATTAAATTGATTTATAGTTGCTTGGATTATGTGATTTCTGTAACAGGAGGTACCTGAGAGAACGAAAGAGAGTCCTGGTGGACCGTGGCAATTTGTCGGTCTGCTACCGTTGTTTGATCCTCCAAGGCATGATAGTGCTGAAACAATTAGAAGAGCGCTTAACCTTGGTGTGAATGTTAAGATGATTACAGGTAAGAGTTTAGGCCACATTTTGTTATAGCATACACCACAACTCAGTTTTCTGTACCTTTGAAATCACTTGCGGTGTCTGTTGTTCACTAGGGGATCAGCTTGCCATTGGAAAGGAAACTGGCAGAAGGCTTGGAATGGGAACAAACATGTATCCATCGTCTGCTTTGCTTGGTCAAGACAAAGATTCTTCTATTTCGGCTCTTCCAGTTGACGAGTTGATCGAGAAGGCTGATGGATTTGCAGGAGTATTTCCAGGTATGCCACTTTTGAAGAACATACGCTTTTCCAAAGTGCCATGCCAGACACGTTTTGTTCAAATTGTCCAACACTTTGAAGTTTTTACATTTTAGTCCCTTTTATCTTTGTTTGATATGGTAGAGCACAAATACGAAATTGTCAAGAGGCTGCAAGAGAAGAAGCATATATGTGGAATGACAGGAGATGGTGTTAACGATGCTCCTGCGTTAAAGAAAGCTGACATCGGAATTGCTGTTGCTGATGCTACAGATGCTGCTAGAAGTGCTTCTGATATTGTCCTCACTGAACCTGGTCTTAGTGTCATTATTAGCGCTGTGCTCACCAGCCGAGCGATTTTTCAAAGGATGAAGAATTATACTGTTAGTTTCCTTGCATATCTAATTCAATATTTTGAATTTACTTAAATTTATTTTAGTTGAGTAATCGCAAAAAGTTTGATTGTCAAACAGATTTATGCTGTGTCGATCACCATCCGTATTGTGGTAAGTGTTGAAATTTGTTTTATGCGAAAAATATGTCAACTTTTTTTTCTTATACTTCATTCAAACTATATACTTATTTGATTTATTTTTCATTTTGGTAGTTCGGTTTCATGTTTATTGCGTTGATCTGGAAGTTTGATTTTGCACCCTTCATGGTTTTGATTATTGCCATACTAAATGATGGTAAGTTAATATTTTCTTGATCTTCAAGTTACTTTCTCGCTAAGTTGTTTAAACTCATTTCCTTACCATACCACCATGTATTTAGGTACCATTATGACGATATCAAAGGATAGAGTGAAACCATCTCCACTACCTGATAGTTGGAAACTGAGGGAGATATTTGCTACTGGTGTTGTGCTAGGAAGTTACATGGCACTAATGACAGTAGTATTTTTCTGGGTGATGAAAGATACAAACTTCTTTTCGGTAAATTAATTATTTCTCGTTTAACTCAATATCATCACCTACTAGCGGATATTCTAAGTGCGAATAGCTTTAAATATGTCGCAGAACAAGTTTGGCGTGAGGCCTATAAGACATAACCCTGATGAGATGATGGCGGCTTTATATCTACAAGTTAGTATAATAAGCCAAGCACTAATTTTTGTAACTAGATCGCGCAGTTGGTCTTTCGCCGAAAGACCTGGTCTTCTCCTACTTGGTGCTTTTCTCATTGCTCAACTGGTAAGCTCGAAACTCCTATTCTTCAATCAACAATGCTATATATATAATGTAGCATGTGTTATTTTCCTAAGATAACATAAGTATCGAGTAACTACCATTTTTATTTTGTTTTGTTATTTGACAGATTGCAACATTTATAGCAGTATATGCTAACTGGGGATTTGCAAGAATAAAGGGAATGGGATGGGGTTGGGCTGGTGTGATTTGGTTGTATAGCTTGGTAACTTATATCCCTCTTGATTTACTCAAATTCGCAATCCGCTACTTTCTGAGTGGCAAGGCTTGGGATAATCTTTTGGAAAATAAGGTAAGTTGTTTTTTATTTTCGTTTATCTTTGTGCTGAGTTGTTTGATGTGGAATAGCTTTGGCACAACGGTAAGGTTGTGGCCTTGTTTCGTGACTTGAAGGTCACATGTTTTCAAATATCGGAAGCCTATCTGCACTGTAGGGATAAGGCCACGTACATCTTATTTTTCCGAACTCCACTTGGTGGGAGCCTTGTGCACTGAGCCGTCCTATTTGTTGCATTGCATTGTTGGTTTAACTGTGTTCATGCTTTCTTATCCCAGACTGCCTTCACTACAAAGAAAGACTATGGAAAAGAAGAGAGGGAAGCACAGTGGGCGGCTGCGCAGAGAACACTTCACGGTCTTCAGCCTCCGGAAGCCTCCAACGTTTTCAATGAAAAGAACAGCTATAGAGAACTTTCGGAGATTGCGGAGCAAGCCAAGAGACGTGCTGAAGTTGCAAGGCTTAGGGAGGTTCATACTCTCAAGGGACATGTAGAATCAGTGGTGAAGCTGAAGGGGCTAGACATTGATACAATTCAGCAGCACTATACAGTTTAAGAAGCTTCAACAATTTTCAAGAAAAATTGGTTCAGTGTTTTTCTCTGTGAACAACATTGCATCTAACGATGAAAAAAGACTTCAAGATCTTAGTCAATCTATCTTTTAAGTTACCAAAAAAAGGAGTCTTGTAAAAATTTGGATGGTTTATCCTTTTACTATCTATGCTAGGAGGAGATACTATTCTCAAGTATCAAATAACATCACTGATATAGTTTTTTTTTTTTTTAACATTAGCATTGTTAATGCCACACTTAAAGTTCAATACATTGGTATTGAACTGTTGCTCTAATCTCAATATATTGATATTGGTACCTTTTCTCAACACATTCATAACAGCAGAAAGAAAAAACTAGAAGAAACAAAGAAATATTTGAAAATAATGATCTCAAAACAAGGTGAACGGCTCAGTTAATCATCGAGCAATCACGTCTGATTTCACCCTGTCTTCCTGTTTTGACACCGATTCGACCAAGCTTTGTTATAGCAATGACAAATGAACTTTCAAAGGCTTTGTTGTTGGATGCAAACAAGTTCACTAGGTTTCTTGAACTTTTATGAGTAAACAAAGATTGATCAGAAGAGAGTAGCCCAATTCCTTGCTGAAGATTCTTGTAGTACTGGTTATCAAATGTCCTAGGTGTAATCGGATCCATGTCAATGGCAAGTCTAGGGTCAACATCTTTTGGACACACATTTTGGAGCTGTTTCGCATATCCACTATTAAGTGATGGATCAATTACCTTCCCACTTTTGAAGTTGTAAATTCGTTTCGAAAATTGGTTGCAGTGAGAGAATCCAATAGTATGCGCTCCTGCAGCCATTCATTTCAGTTTAAATTATTGAATATTAAAATCACATTTTTTATAATCTGTAATAAACGAGCCCTAAATAACGAGTCTCATACTCTCGAGCGAACAAGTTTTGTGCTCATAATTATGAATAAAGTACCTGATAGAGCAATTAGATCAGTAAGAGTGAGGCCATGTGAAGCAAACATTTTGGTTAGCTTTGCTAGTTTAAATTCTGGATGAGGTAAATGGTTTGTGACACTTGCTTTTGTAGAGATTCTCCCATCTAGCCTTCCCAACTCTACTGCATAAGATGGCCCTCCTGTCTGGAAAAGCGATTATTTTTTGTATTCAGCTAAATTTTACAAGGAACAACAGTGTTACAATTATCTACATGGCCAAAGTTATTTAATAATGTTATACAATATTAGCCAAAATAAGAATGATATTCTATAAATTTGCTTATAAATGGGAGCAGCCGCCCAATCAAGGTTTTAATCGGTTCAGGAAGGAAAACTGGACCAAACCGTTATAACAGTTTAGTAAAACAGAACAGAATTTTCGATGGTTTGTCGTGAATCAAATCGAACTGGTATAAAGGTCCGGCACACCAGTTCTGTGTTTCCAATCGAACGCACTAGAACTATCTTTACGAAAACTGAACTATATCTTTTCGAACCAAACTTTACTAAATTGCAATTATTAACTTATATTAGGATTGTTAAGAAAAAAAATCAAAATTTTATATTACGATTATTGATTATTTACCAATGCTATGACATCCCTAGTTGCCAATGCCAAAATGTCAGCACATGAAACCTTGTTTTGGCAGCCAGGTACACTATCAACTGCAGCCTTTGCTTTGATCACTGTGTCAAATCCATCACCAGCAAGTGAAAGATTAATAGGATTATCTTTCTCTGAAGTGCTGTTTCTTGTAGCTAACATCACTGAAGCATCACATCCCTGTACACACGTATACAAACACATCATTATAAAGTTTAATAGAAACTAATGTAAAACACAGACTCCGACACAAACACTTGACACGGCACAAATACATGCCAAAAACATAGAACACTGACCTGAACAAAACAATCATGGAAGAAGAGCCTTAGTGTAGCAGGCGCTGTAACAAATGTTTGCTGAAGTTTCACCTCAACTGCATTTTTTACTATTGATTCAACATTTGGACATGTGTTTCTGTAATAGTCAACTCTAAGTTTTGTTGCATGACAATTAGTTATGAGCTGCAAAAGAAACAGGTTAACAAGGAAGGTTAGGAATCTGAGAGAACCCATTTCTTGGTGTTTTTTTTTGTTCTATAGTGTCTGAAATATTAGGCTTAGTTTGGTGATTGCATGCTTAGTATTTAAATACACACAGGAAACAATAGAAGGAAAATAACTACACTGCAAGCCAAAATGGTGATTGAAAAAGTGTTGTGAATTTTGAGAATATCTGACATAGCACTCACTGTGATGGTCACATTAATTAATTTGTGTGATGAGTTTGAAGTGGAAGCTCTTGGAGTGTGGTGATACTACTTCTTTATTAAAAGTGCATATTAAATTTATGTTATACATAGAAACCTAGTATGGTCCCACACATAGTGTAAGGTCCTTTCTCTATATATATAACTTGGTATAGTGAGATAGTAGCTGTATACACAAACTTCAATTGCCACTTCAATTCTTATCATATGATAGCCACTTTGTATATTACTTTATGGTTCGTATTTACTGCTATGGTAATTCCTGTTCTTATATTAAAAAAAGTGAATGGAAGAATGACACATTGCACTAAGCCATGTGTGCTCCTCTTTTCTTTTCTTTTCTTTTTGTTCTCTTTCCCTTTTGCCCCTCTTTTATCATGTGATTTTTTTTTTTATCGATTTGTCTATTTATAAATATGAAATTAGTGGAGTTTTACTGAACTTTATGAACATTCATAAAAAGAGTTAGACAAAATTTGTCATGAGAAACTTGCATTATGATCTAAGAATCATGTGAAATCCAGACCATGAAAAGATAAAAGGATGGGAGAGTTCTATAATTTATTTTACCACCCATGCCATCATATTCTTTTTTTCTAACAAAAAAGCTAAAGAAGTTTTATTCAATATATTTAAACAAAGATTTAAACTTTAAATATACTTTATTAGTTAAAAAAAAACTAAAAAAGTACTTGTGATTTATGCAAATATTGAAATTCTGACTTTAGTCCCGGTAGTTTTTATTTTATTTTTTGTCTCTGCAATTTCCTAGACAGTCACTTTTAGTCCTTAATGGATTTTTTTATTTTTCATTTTAAAATTGATGTAACAAATTTGTGATGATGTGGCAATATGTGATAGGATATGATTGCGTGGAAAATAATATGCTAATTCATAAAATAAAAGATATAATAATGGTAAAAATTAGGACAATTTCACGCCTCTTCTTGAGAACTCGTCCATCTTCATTTTTTCATTTCTAATCTATTATACCTTTAAAAAATTTCGACAAGTAGAGTTGGATCTTCAAGTAGGACATTGCACATCCTTTGAGTTGATGTGGAGTACCTATGAGGATGTATTAGTAACACCATAAAAATAAGGGGCACAAATTCTTAAGAAGCATTAACCCAAGTTGAGTATCAAATTTTCTTTCTTATACTTTTATTTATGTGTTTGATTATTTTTGTCATGTGAATTATGTTTTTTATTTTTGTAGAAGAGAGCGAACAAGTAAGTTGTTAAGAGGAGATGATGAGTTTGACGCAGAAAAAAGATGATAGTTGTTTTATACACAATGGAACATTCAAAAGATGATGGGTCAACCTTAAATTGCAATTTGAGTGGTACAACAATTCTACACATCTCTTAAGGCATCCAGAGTGGAGCACCCTCAAATGTGTTCCTAAAGGGAATCCTAGGTACACACATTATTCATTTATTTTATTTCATTTATATTTTATTAATATAAATTAGAAATGTTCACATCTTGACTGATCCAAAAAACTGAAAACCACACAAAGCTGAAATTTGTTGGATGTGTTTTTATAACAATCACTCGAGTCATATAGAATTTTGGATTTATTTTTCAAAATCGAATCGAGTCAAACCACATACATTAATATTAATACTTATTTTTTATTTTTTTTGGGTAGCTAGAAGGGCAAAACCATAATAAACTCACACACACAAAGCGAAGATACCGGGGTTCGAACCTCGGTCATGACGTCCGACCTAACAATTTCGGCATTTACATCAGTTGAGCTAGAACTTATGAGACAATACTTATTTATTTATTTGTATAATATACGATATAATATTCATATATTAATTATTGGTTTTTAATTTTTTTAATAATACTTATTAATTTAATTTAATCTACTTTTTTAATTATTTCGTGTGTATCAAACACAATTGATTATTTTCATTCCTAATTGTTAATTTTTAGTATATTATATGTTATATTTAGTGTGGTGTTTTGTCACAAGATTCAGTCTCATTAACAAATGAGTTGAGATTCTCTTCATTTCCAAAAAAATGAATACGCTATAGTTTTTTTCATCCTTGTGATTTATTCTGGTTGAGCCACGGAATCTTATAATTTATCCGCAGTAAACTAACATGCAAAATTGCCAAAATTAAAGGAGAAACATAAATATTGTTTCTCCAAAATGTGTCCTTAATCTTTTTTTAATTTTGTCAATAACTTTTTTCGTTGTTACTAAAATGCAGGTCTGCTTTACTTTACCCGTGTTGAGGTGTATTATCAGTGTCTTATTCACAGTGGGGGGCATTTCACCTTCCCAGCAAATCAAGGTATATGAATCTAGGGTTGCATAAATAATCATCATTTGGTTATTTATTTATTTTTCTTAACTTTTTTAACATAGTTATTCGCACCTAGGTTTATCATGGAATGAGCCATATTAGAGCCAATATATACAAGTTTGTATACATAGAAGGAAAATAGGTAGAAGAGTATCTGCACAAAACATAAATGATAAGCTAACTCAAAATAAAAGAGAATCAAAACCCTTTATTTGATGGATAATAGTATTTTCTCTTAATTTGATGAGAAAAAGGAAAATCCAATAAAACGGATAAGGTTTTTGAGTCTTTCTTCAATATCATTCTTGTACTGATAATAACATTGAAAACTTCTTGAAGATTGTCCAAGCCTCTCGACTTGTATAATTCTGTTTAATTGTCTCAATGTCGAGTCCCTTCAGTTTCACCACCAACTCAACGCCTCCCTTTAGAGCGTTCCTCTCCATCAGCACACATCTATTCATTAACTATGAATCAGTGACATAGACACAAACGCAAGATACAATATACTGATAATAATTTAAGAAAATGAAAATAGTAATTTATAACTATATGTGTCGGTGTAAGACACTAGACATACTTTTAGTTAGAAGTGACGGTGCTACATATTATTTATTACTCTTCAATATATATTTTCCACTTCTTGAATCTTTTTTAAACCATTTAAATGGCTTACCGTGCAACTTCAGCACATTCTTGTCTTCCTCTGCAAACTCTGAAAGCTCCCTATAGCTACTATTTTCATTGAAGAGGTTTGAGGTAAAAGCTTGAAGACCATGAAGTGATACTTGTGTTGCTTCCTGTTGTGCTTCTCTATGTTCTTTAGCATAGTCTTTTTTATTGGTGAATGCAGTCTGTGATAAGAAAGCATGAACACAATTAGATCAACAATGTAACAAATAGGATGGCTAAGTACACCAGGCTCCCACTAAGTGTCGTTTGGAAAAGGTACATGTCTGCAGCCTTATCCCCATAGGCAGATAGGCTATTTCCAATACTTTCTTATCACAGATTGGAAATAGCCCCGTGTACTTAGTCGTCCTATTTGTTACGTTGTTGATCTAATTGTGTTCATGCTTTCTTATTACAGACTGCATTCACCAATAAAAAAGACTATGCTAAAGAACAGAGAGAAGCACAATAGGAAGCAACACAAGTATCACTTCATGGTCTTCAACCTTTTACCTCAAACCTTTTCAATGAAAATAGTAGCAGGGAGCTTTCAGAGTTTGCAGAGGAAGACAAGAAATGTGCTGAAGTTGCACGGTAAGCCATTTAAATGGTTTAAAAAAAATCAAGAAGTGGAAACTATATGTTGAAGAGTAATGAATAATATGTAGCACCGACACTTCAGATCAAAAACATGTTTGGTGTCTTATACCGACACATATAGTTACAAGCTACTATTTTCATATTCTTAAATTATTATCAGTATATTGTATCTTGTGTTTGTGTCTGTATCACTGATCCATAGTTAATGAATAGATGTGTTACATGTTGATGGAGAGGAACACTCTAAAGGGACAAGTTGAGTTGGTGGTGAAACTGAAGGGACTCAACATTGAGACAATTAAGCAGAATTATACAATCTGAAACGTTTGGACAATCTTCAAGAATTGTTTCAATGTTTTTATCAGTACAAAATCTTTAATAATGATGAAGAAAGGCTCAAAAACCTTATCCATTTATTGGGTTTTCTTTTTCTCATCTAAGTTAAGAGAAGATACTATTATCTATCAAATAAGAAGTTTGATTCTTTTTTATTTTGGATTAACTTATCATTTATGTTTTATGTAGCTAATCTTTTACCTGTACTTGTATATATTGGCTCTAATGTGTCATTCATGATAAACCCTAACACGGATAACAATTTGAAAAGACGAAAAGAAAAAAACCAAATGCTAATAATTTATGCAAGCACATATTCATATACCTTGATTTGCTGGGATGGTGGAATGCCCCCTCTATGAATGAAGCACTCACAAATAACACGGACACCAGAGATGACACTGATACTATAGGTAAAGTAAAACAGACCTGCATTTCAGTAACAACCAATACAATTTAATGGCAAATTGCAGAAGATGAAGGTCGCATTTTGGAGAAACAAAATTTATGCCCCTCCTTTAATTTCGCTATTTTGCGTGTACGTTACTGCAAACAAACTATGGAAATCAACATAAATAAACTGAAGCGAATGAAGTTAAGGGACCTTCTAGCTAATCGTTATTTCACAATATTTGCATAATTAAGAGTCATGCCCTAATTAAAAGAATGTTGTGGTCTTTTCATTAAGCATTCTTGTTTCTTGCAAAATGAAACAAAATGTGATGAAAGGGATAAGTGCTTAATTGAAAGGTAGTTTATGATATGATTTTTAATTATTGAATGCAAATATTGTTTAATTTGCAAATTCAAACATGGTAGAATGCAAATATTGTTTAATTTGCAAATTCAAACATGGTAGATGAATTATATTTATGTAAATTTCTATTTGAGCCATTGATACCTTAATTCTCCAAAATGTCCTCTTCATCTTTTTTAACTTTCCTTTAATTTTTTTCCATTGTTATTTAATTGCAAGTTTGTCTTACTTTACAGGTCTCGCCGTAGTGTCGTGTCTGTGTCGTGCTTAAGAGAGAAGGCATTCCACCTTTCGAACAAATAAAGGCATATGTTTACTATTCATCTTCTCATTATGGAACTTAGAGTGGCTTGAGTCATTTATTTGGTTACCATTGTTAATGTTGATTTTAGGTGAAAAATGTGAATAAAAGGAGTTTGATTGTGTAAGAAATGAAGATGGGGAAAAATTGTCTTTCTTTTCTTTACTAATAACGTTAACAATGTTTAGTAAGATCAGTAACCATTAGGGGTTTGTCTTCCATTAGTTTTTCTTGTGGATCTAATTCATCTATTGAAAATTCATTTGTAGAGTTCACTTAATAGCAATTAAGTGGTTGAACTCAAGTAGTTAATGAGTTTCTGTTAGTGACAAATCGTTCAGGATGACCTGAGTTTGAATCTTGACTAAAACAATTTTTGGTCAGACTTACTTAACTTCCGACTGAATTTCAGATAATAGGACTCCTTCCTCTAGAAATCAAGAGTTAAGTCAAAAAGCTATGAGTTGATTTAATATCCCGGTTTGAATGAATGAAATGAATCTTCAAATCGTTAGTGGTAGCAAAGATGAGCTAATTATAACGTTGATTTTTGGTTTTGATAGGGAATCTATTAAGAGGATGGAGCAATTCGACAATCAAAACTCTTGTCAAAATCCATCTGCCTTCTCAATCAACTCATCAATGGGGACCAAGCATCCTTGTCTTGACCAAACAAATTGCTAGGGGATCCGCTTGCCATTGGAAAGAAAACAAGAAGATGGCTTGGAATGGGAACAAACATGTATTTATCATCTGCATTGCTTCTACTGATGATGTTCCTATTGACGAGTTGATGTAGAAAGCAGATGGATTCATAAAAGAATTTCCAAGCATATACTTAATATATCAAGTAAATATTTGCCACTGTTGTTGTGCATAGATCTCCACTTCTGGACAGTTGGAAACTGAGGGAGGCACAAATCTCCACTTTGCCACAGTTGTAAATATTTGCCACAGTCCGAATCAATGGGTATAGACTGAAAGTTCTCTTATAAAAAGTTTCAAACTACAACCTCCTCATCTTTAATTTTTTTTAAGTTCTAGAAATCAATGAAAACTACAATCTTAGGAAAATAGTACAAATCAAATATGAATTATTAACAGAAAATATACAAAAGCTAAATCAGAGATATTATGTTTAGAGTTAGTGAGTGTTGGTTAGAGTTATAACAAAATTTTATATAGATAGGCTATAAAGAGATATGAATAGGAGATAAGGGGTATCATGTGGCTTAAGATTGATTTTTGGAGGGAGACCTTATGCCCTCAACATCAAGGAGCTCCTATCCGTTCTTTTTCTTATCACCACATATATAACATTAAGCCATTGAAGTTGCCTTCATCACTGTCACATTAAGCAATAACTTTGGTTAAAGTCTTTACCCATGGAGGTTATAAGTAACTCATAAGAAATATGTTAAGACTTGGGAAATGGACATCCACCAAAATATTCATAACAATTAATGCTAGTATTTTGAAAAGATAAAATGACACTTATCTTTACAAACATGATGACCCTCGGTTCTTAGCCACTTTTGCAGCAAGTTTGCAATGACCTACTGAAACACGAAGCCTGCCACTGCCAGCCTGACCAAGCATTCCATAACCGGACAACACGAGCATATAAATCAACACGATGATGTACTATCGACTCAAGTTCTGGAAATTTCAAGCAATATTTGTTGCGAATAAAATTGTGCACGATAACAATTTCAGCTGACAAAAGATTACACTCCATAATTAACTTGTATCCATCTGAATCGGCTTCCTCAGCTTTCTGTAGTTTTAGTAGGATATCAGTATATCTGTACAACATGAACAAATCATCAGCGTTAGAGTTTAGGTCACCAACAAAATCAAAATCCTCATCATCATCAAGTTCAAGTGAGTTGAGGTCGGTAAAGAAGGTGTAATCGGGTGTAGCCATGAGTAGAGTAGAACGGATGGACTCAAAAGGAAGAAAAAACGAGTGAAAAGGGTATGTAGTAATCGATAGAATTTGCTTTGTTTCTTTTTGAAAGACTTGTTTGATTTATATGTTCTTTTTATACCACTATTGGGCTTCTTTTTTTTATTAGTTTGTTGTGTTTTTTCTTTGAACCAAATCACTTATAATTTCAAATTTGTCCTTTTTATTATTTAACTTTTTCACCCATACTTATTCTATTTTCTATTAATATATTTCAAACAATCTGAAAGCAAATTTGGTCCCTCCATGCCCTCAATTTATGGTTGTATGAGAGTTCAAAATTTGGCTTGAATATTTGGGGAACAAAATTTGACCCGTGGTTGGACGCACACTTGAATTTTTTTTTGCGATTTTACGCATTTCGGTCAAAAAATCAAAAATAAATAGAGGCTTAGCCAGAATGCTACGGAACTTGGCATATCCTCTAAATATGTAATTTTATAGAGGTGTCTGCAAAAAAAAAGCTCAAAATTCGATTTCTAGGTCGATGTTTTGGTTTCTAGAGCATTTGGGGTAAAATTCTAATTTGTTGTAATAGATGTTTTTTTTATGTCCTAAACATGCCTGGAAAAAATCGTGAAAAAATTAAACCTCTTGCTCACTTTTCCTAACTACATTTGGGGGTAAAATCGTATTTTCCATGTGTTTTTTAACAACTTATTTAATGGGAAAAGCAATTTTCTTTTTTCTTTTATCAAATGTCAGCCTTTTTATAAACATTTACTTGAGGTTATAGGGTTTGATTTATAGATGAATTGTCCAAGTCTTTTACTTCACGAGAATGCCTATTATTTTGTCAATGTCATTATTTAGTCGATGAAATATAATTATGAATGATGACGGGAAAGAGTTGGAGCAACACATTTTGGAAGGAAATTTTTTTTAACCTCAATTGTGAAGGTTTGGACATATATATCAATGTAAGACAAGTTTCGTAGAATGAGAGTAAATCAGATCGAGCTATTTAAAACCGTAGTTTATTATGACGAAACATTATGGTTTCGCTCGATGCATCTAGCTTATCCCAACTAGTGGGATAAGGCTAATCGTGGCTCTTTGATTTCTCTGCAAACAAAGTACTATAACAATAGTTTCTCCAATTAAGAAATCGGCATCATTGTTTTGACTAGAGTTTATGGGTATGTTCAAATTCCATAATTTGGTTATACCTCTTACATGTTGGTTAGGGAAAATGGACCGTTCTTGCAATGGGGAAACAGAAAACATCAATAAAACTTGAGAAAAATTGTTTACTTTTGTCCTACTAAAGTCAAACTTAAAAGAGTATAACTTGAATGAATTTCTCTAAGTATTGTAATAACAATCGTCAGGTATCTTTTTTAGCCATGAAACATCATTCACTTTTGACATATATGTACAAATTGCCTTTGAAACTAGGGTATGTTCCGCCTGATGCTGCATTGCGGGCACTTGTATTGCTTTATGCTCTCAGCCTTTGCAGGAGTGACCTTCACACATTTCCCATGGTACCACCTCTAACATATATCATAGCCAATCCAAAACTCGTCGGGGCTGTTGTTACCGCCGTAGCTCCCGCAAGGTGTTTCACTGTGTTCGTCTTCTCATAACCATCGTCCATGGGAAACTTTGGGTTGCTTTTGACTTGCCCGTCATTGGATCTCTGCAAATAAAGGTAAGATTTTACCTATGCTGAACCAGCCAAAAGAACCAAAGAAACAAGTATATATCACCAGAAAAAGGAAAACACTAACTTTGGTGCTTCCTCGGGATTTGCTTCCACTGTCCGCTGCTGGCTTGTTGTCCTTAATTGGTTTCCTCTCGGTCACAATTTCAAAAATGGTGGGAAATCTTAAATAGTGAATAATTATATGGAGAATGTTAACCAGTGCCTTAAGGGCAATGGTTAAGCAATCAAAATAAGTAAGTTTTTAATAAAAAGTAGTGTAATTATTAATTGGTCAATTGTAACAGCTTACTTTTCCAAGACAAAATTTCTACTTATGAATTCTTTAATCATTGCCCTTAGGGCACTGGTTAGCAAGACCCTAATTATATTTATGTTGTAAATATATTTTAGCATACTCTCTAAGTAACAAAACCTTTTGGAGGAAAACTGTTTTTGACTTGTTTTCCTCTGACACATGTTTCACATATCTTATCCTTCTCAAAGCTTATCTTAGGAAGTCCTCTTACTGGATCAAGTTTTGATATTTTAGAAATTGTTTCCATGCTTATATGGTCAGTCCTTTTATGTCAAATCAATTTATCTTTTTCAAGAGATATAGAACATGATTCGACAGGGAGTTCATCTGGGTATAGAGTGTAAACATTTTTATTTCTTGATCCTGTAAACAAGATTTTTCCTGAAGATATTTGTCTTACTTCGCATGTGTGAGGTTTGAATATTACTTCAAGACCACTGTCACACAATTGACTAATGCTAATTAAATTGTGTTTTAATCCTTCTACATACTGAACATTTTCAATTTTTGCAGAATTTATCTTACCAATAACACATATACCTTTAATCTGAGATTTTTCATTATTGCCAAAGGTTACTAATCCTCCTTCCTTTTTGGTGAAGGAGAGAAAGTTTTGTTTATCTCCAGTCATATGTCTTGAGCATCCACTGTCCAAGTATCAGGGTTTTTTCTTTACTGTTGTGAGACATTCCTGCAGTAGAAGTTAGTAATACTTTGGGTACCCATATTTTTTTGGTCCTTGATGATTAGTGTTATTTTTAGGAGTTTCCTTTTTATGAAAATTAATACATTTTATTTTGTGAGAAAATTTCGTTTTTTGTAAAGCTTGTCTTTTCCTTTTTTTTTTAAAAAACAAAAAGGTTATAGGTGTCCATTTTTTTCACAATATGTACATTTGTATCTTTCACAAGTTTTTGTACCTTTTTCAGGAATAAAGAAGTTCTCATAAAGTTTTTGATTTTGATTTGTTTTAAAACCTATGCATGCTTTATCAAAAACACTTACTTGTGGTCCCATAATTTTTTGAAATGTTTCAGTTGATTTAACGAAGTTTGAGATGTCATTTTTTAATTGTAAAACATTTTTTTTAAGAATAATGTTTTCTTTTTGAGAATCATCTTTATTTTCAAAGACTTCTTTTGATTGAGAGTTTTGAATATTTTCAACAAGATTTTTATTTATTTTTTCCAAATTTTCTTTTTCCCCTTTTAGTTCAAGATTTTCATTTCTTAATCTCTCACATGTTTGTTCCAAAATTTGAGAGTTATAAAAAAGGTTATCGAATAAATATTCAGTTTTTTCACAAGATGAGCATGGATCAGGATTTACCTCTTCATTGTCTGATCTTGCCATTAGGCATAAGTCTGCTTGTTCATCTTCATTTGTTGGCTCTTCCAATTCATCCCTCGTAGTTAAGAAGGATTTTTGATGTGACTAGAAGTTGTTTGGTTTTCTTTTGTTCAGCGGACGTTCATTTTTGTAATGTCCAAGTTTGAAGCAGCCGTAACAAGTGATTTGACTTTTGTCAATTTCTGCCTTTGCGTTTTCTTTTCTTGCTGGGAAGTTTTTTTGTTTTGATCTATTCTTTGTATCATTCTTTGAAGTTTTCTGGTGAGAAGAATGATTTGATCTTGATTGTCTTCTTCATCAAGTTCTAGTTGTTGATTGTCAAGATTCATTTCCTGTTCTTGGTTTTGCGATTCTTGATTTGTTTTGAATGCAATCATTTTGTTTTTCTTTGAGGATTTGTCCTCTTGTAAGAGAACTTTGTGAGCTTTTAGGGATCCGATAAGATCCTCTAATCTGAGTTTTTTCAGATATTTTGCTTATGTTATAGCTGTTACAATATGTCTCCCAGATTTTGGAAGACATCTTAGAATTTTTCCTACTCTTTCATGAACTGTAAAGTCTTTTTCAAGAGAACACAATTTGTTCATAATGATAGTAAACCCTCCATACATTTCATCTATGGTTTCGGTTTCTTTTATTTCGAACAACACAAATTTGCGAACACCAATGTCGATTCTTGTTTCTTTTACGTTACTGGTGCCTTCGTGATGTATTTTTAATGTATCCCAAATTTCTTTGGCATTTTGCATTCTTGTACTCTATCGTATTCTTCCCTGCTCAAAGCCATGATTAGAAATAATTTAGCTTTAAAATTTAATAACATGCGCTTACCTTCTTCTTCTGACCGGTCTTCCTTTTTCTTTACATTTAGATCTTCATCATATGGAATATAGTTTCCATTTTCAACTATGGTCCACATGTCATTATCTTGTGGTTGTAAAAATAGTTCCATTTTTCCTTTCCAGTAATAGTAGTCTGTTCCTTCAAAGAGAGGTGGTCTGTTTGAGGAACCTCCTTCGGACATGAATTTTATTTTGGACATATTTTCCTTTTCTGGATCTTCTACACCGTAGGGTGTTTGGGCTTTGAATTTTCTTCCTTCTACACCGTTGGGTGTTTAGGTTTTGCTGAAACTTCTTCTACATTGTTGGGTGTTTAGGCTTTGAATTTTCTTCCTTCTACATCGTTGGGTGTTTAGGTTGTGTTGAAACTTTATCTTCTGGATCTTTTTCCTCCTGCACCATTGGATGCGTAGGCTTTTTAGAGGCAGTGCTCTGATACCAATTGAAGTAAAATATTTTCACATGAAAGGGAGGTTTGAATTGTGACCTATTTAAAATTTTCCTGATAAAAATTTCCTTTTAATTTACAAATCACGATTAGTTTGTTAGTAAATAAATAATAACAATAATATTTGTGAAGTGTATGATTTTGAATAATAACTTTAAAGAAGATAAAGAGAGAGAAATGACACAGGAGAGTTATCATGGTTCGCCAAACACCGACTACTTCCACTCCCCACACAAGTGTGAGATTATCCACTAGGTAATTGTGTTTTTATAAACTTAACAACAACTCCTCTTTTGTCTTCTTAATCCTTTTTTACATCAGAGTAACTTTTACCCCTTGCTAGATCTTCTTGATATTTCCTGCAACCGAGTAAATCTACCTTTGTTTTTACACACTTATTTATCAACAAGCTTTTACAACCCAATAAGAAAATAAAATTCTTACTTTGACCAAATTAAAATAATTGTGATTAACTAAAAATGGCTCAACACAAAAGAGCAATTTTTAGACCACTGAAACTTAAAGAATGAAAATGAGAGAGCTTTTTGTGAATTTGCTTTGATGTATGCTTCTTTTGTATAGATAAAGAGGTTTGCCTAAATAAAACCTTTGTAACGGTTGATGAAAAACTATTTGTATTTATTTTGATTTGCATTGGAGCTATCATGATTATTTTTTATTCGATGAATTTAGAACTATTATGTGGTAAAAGAGGGAAGGAAATGAATGTAATGCATTTTTTTTAGGTTAAATGTATGGATACTTTTGTGTTAATATTTTTTGTGCCTTCAAAAGACGGTAAACAAGTTCTAGGTAATTAAAAAAAACTATTTTTTAAAATATATTATCCAAGGATATCTGCAAAGATCCACAGGTATATCAAAATTTGCAAATTATCCGTTTAACGGATACCCACACATATATGGACGGACACATATATCATATTTATCCAATGAAACAGGTCCATATATCTACCATCCATATCAACATATACCAATTGACATCCATATAACCACTGTTGAGGTGATTTATGACATGATTCTTAATTTTTGAATGAAAATTTTGTGCTAATTCAAAGTTGGCAGAGTGTTGCAAGTTCATCCTTGTAATTTATTTTTGTTAATTTCCATTTGAGCCACTGATAGTCTGATACCTTAATCTTATAGTTTGTCCGCACTAAACTATCATGCGAAATACCCAAAATTAGGAAGGATGAAATTGAAATTTTTTCTCCAAAATGTCTTTTTAATCTTTTTTAATTTTCCATTAACTTTTTTCATTGTTATTTAATTGCAAGTTGTCTTACTTTACATGTCTCAATGTGTAGTATTGGTGCATTGTCTTTGTCTGTGCTTATTGAAAGGGCATTCCACATTTCCAACAAATAAAAGTATTTGTTCATTCATCTCCTCGTTATGAAACTTATAAAGGCTTGACTCATTTATATATATATATGTTTACCATTGTTAATATTGACTTACGTGAAAAATGTGAATGGTAGGAAGTTGTTTAAGCTACTGTAAGAGATGAAGATGGAGGAAAGTTGGAGAATACATTTGCTACTCCTGTTGCGCTAGGAAGTTAAGTGGCAATGATGATGACACTGGTACTTTTATGGGCAATGAATGATACATTTTTTTTTGGTAAATCAATTTATATTTGTTCCATTATCATCATCAACTAAGAGAAACCATAAGCATCGTTAGTTTTAAATATGTTGTGGAACAAGTTTGATGTGAGGTTTTTGAGACACATTATTTGACTAGGGAAATCCAATAATTGGTTCTTCAAACAATCTACGAGGTTGCTTGAAAGACAAAGTGAAATTTGACAAAAACAATCCATACAATTATAAAATATGAAGAAGAAAGAGTAATTTCAACAATGAATGACATGCTGAATTGTGGACCAGTAACACCTTACTCATTGAATTAGTTACCTAAGACAAAATTTGGTTGACTTTTTTCATCATAAATACAACATTACAATCCTAATGTTACATTCATGATGATAAAAATGAACCTAACATTATGTCAGGTAGTTCATTCAATGAGTAAGGCGTTACTTGTTCATCATTCAACATGCCATTCATTGTTGAAATTCCTCTTTAATCTTCATGATTTGCAATTGCAGCTGCGGCGTTTTTGTCAAATTTTACTTTGTCTTTGCACCAACCTCGTAGTTTGTCTAAAGAACCAGTCATTGGTTTGCCCTTGTCAGGTATTGTGTCTCAAAGACCTCGTACCAAACTTGTCCTTCAACATATTTAAAGGTAATTGTGCTTAGGATTTCTGCTAGTTGGTGATGATATTGAAAAAAACAATATAAATTGATTTACCGAGAAAAGTCAATATCGTTCATCACCCATAAATATATCATTGTTTTCGGTGTCATGTAACTGCCGAACATAATACTGATAGCAAATCTCTCCTTCATTTTCCAACTATCACTTAGTGGATATTAGATGGTTTAATTCTATCATTTGATATTGTCGTAATGGTATCTACATGTACATGGTAGTGTTTGGACATTAACTTAAATTAATATATTACTGGTCGGAAAATTTTAAAAATAACATGAAAGTGTTATTTGTAACTAGGTCTCATAGTAGGTCTTTTTCCGAAAAACTCGGTCTTCTCCTACTAGGGGCTTTATAGCTATCATTTTTTTTAAAGAAATAGAAAGTGTAGACAGAATCGTGGGTGTTAAGAGAAAGTTTAGACAAAATCTGTCATTAAATGTGATTTTTTTGTAGGGAAAAGCTTGAAATACACAATTTGCCTATCAATTATGACATTGTTTATAGGTAGATGTCTATTGATCTGTATGATAAAAATTATGTTTGAAACATTGCTCGTATATTTATCTATAACTTAGATGTCAGTCACTATAAGTGTTGTTCGTATATTTATCTACAACTTAGATTTTTTTTGAAGGATTATCTACAACTTAGATGTATGTCACTCACTATAAATGCTGTTGAATTTTATTTCAATACTTTTTAAATTAAAATTGTCAAGATTACAGGAGATTCTCCAAATTGTTGGGATAACACTGCCACAAACTAATAGTATTAATTAATGAATGATATATTAAAAAATATATATGTCTAGAAATTTACGAGATCTAGGATTCAATGAGGATAATGATATTAAATTAATTAATATGAATACCCCAAATTGACCCTATAATATTGGTACCAACAAATATCTTAATAAATTATTAAAAGAATTACTATAGAATATATAACCTCACCGTGGGTAATAACCAGTCAATTTTCCTCTACTGAAATGAAAATCTCCTCCTTAAATTAACCACCGCTCCCTCCTCCTCCTTGAACCACCTTGAGTCATCTCCACACTGATCCACTGCCGCACATCGATGTCTATTGGTCTTGAAATTAACACCATTAAATTCCTCTTCATCTTCATCTTAAAAAACCACCCATTTATTTGAAAAACCCTAATCATCACCTTCCCTCTTAAATTCTTGCCACTATGAACCTCATTTTGAGAAACGAAATTGATAATCCTTTTCCTCATAATATCCGCAACAATTTCAGCACTTTCACCAACAACCACCGCGCCGGAAATCGTCTCCGCCGCGTTAGAAAACGTGAGAATCCCTGACTTTATTTTTTCGATGTTTTTTGAAGGAGAACAAAACAATACTAAAAGAACTCTTATTTTCAGCTCGTTTTGTTTTTATAGTTCCATTGGTTTGTGACATTGTCTTGTTCAAATATGTATACTTGTTATTTTAATTCATGTTATTATTGGTTAGAATATAGTTATTTTCACATAACATTTATCAAGTTGATTTGAATTTGATGTATTATGCAAGGGTTTGGGTTCTGATATGTAAGATAAAGTAAAGGATCAAGTTGTTTTAAAATTGAATGTAGGCACCAAATTTCTTAGTCTGATATGCATTAATCTGTCAGATTATACGAGCATGGTGCAACAAAAGATTTGCTCTAGTTTTATCATGCTTTATTTGTATTTATAAAGTGTCAAGTGAAGTAAAACCGATCAATTTGCTCATAACTTATGTAAGTTAGCACAACTTGGTCACTTAATTTATTAATATATACTATTATTCATTTCTTAAGGACTAAGTTTAGCGATCAAGTTGCATTAACGCACACTATTAGGTGCCTTAAAAGTTTTCAATTAGCAAAGCAAAATGATGAAGCGAATTTTTGTCTGAAATTGATGTAGATCTCTTATTTCATACATGCCTTCAAAGTTCTCTGATTGCTTTGCTTTTATATAGTTAGATTGTTTAATTCAACATTCCCAGGTTTTCCCCTCTTTTGTTAATATAGGTTTTCAAGTTTTGTTTTCTTAATTAAATTGTTAGCCTCCAAATGAAAAGCTATTTCAAGTAGCTTTTCCAAAATCTATTTTTTTTTCTAAACATAAGAAACTTAAGTGTAAGAGCTTCAAATCTTAAAAAAAATGATTTTTATGATTGTAAGCAAACAGAAATAGCTTTAGATATTTTGTAAATCCATTTTGTTAAAAAAATCATTTTTAGCCTCCAAATGAAAAGTTATTTCAAGTAGCTTTTCCAAAATCTTTTTCTTTTCTTTCTAAACATAAGGAACTTAAGTGTAAGAGCTTCAAATCTTTAAAAAAATGATTTTTATGATTGTAAACAAACAGAAATAGCTTTAGATTTTTTTAAAAATCTCAAAAGAAATCTCTAGATTCTTTTAACTCAAAATCTATTTTTTTTAAAGCTGAAACAAACGCACCCTTAGACGCTTTACATCAAGTTAATTTGATGCAACTCAAGACCTTATGGTTTTCCTAGTTAATTTGATGCAACTGGCGACCTATTGGTCATCCATATTGAAAAAGTTAAAAGAATGCTATTAATTGTTAAAAATAGATGCCATTGCACCACATGGATCATGGATTTCTAGGATAGTTGCACATAAATATACTTCATCTATTGACCACTGTCAGACCAATTTTTCTTCTTTTTGACAATCATATATTATTTTTTGTTGTGTAAGAGATGTAGAATTCTTTTAGAAATTGAGTTTTTCCTCCTCTGCCATCACTGAAATTTCTGTGTCTGACCTGATTGATGTGTTTCACACCGAGTCCCTTTTGAGTGGTTAATTGGTTCCTACTAATGTGGATGCTAATCTGAACTCTAATTTGAAGTATTAGGTTTGATTTTTTTTTTTTTTACAGACCTGTGAAACCATTCCCATATGTTTTTTTTGGTCCTTTGCAACCTCTGGTAGAATTTTCAATCATGATGCACCACGTAGCCCCTTGCATCTTAAAGCTTAGTTGCAAGGAAATTACGAGAAGGTTTTATAGGTGCAATATTTAGTTATGGCAATTTAATCTTATGCATTTGGGTGTAGATCTGAGTTTTTTTATAACCCATCATGCATATTTTTTTAAAAAAAATTGCCAAATTATCTCGGTGAATTTGTAATATAGTACAATGGTTTTTGCAGATAAATGATTATTACATTTCAACTAGCAAAGCTAAATGATGAAGTGATTTTTTGGTCTAAAATTGATGTAGATCTCTTGTTTCATACATACCTTCAAAGTTCTCTGATTGCTTTGCTTAGTGTTATATATTTTGATTGTTTAATTCAACCTTTTATTTGTGCCTCCCCTTATATTAGTTTTATGATTTCAATTTCTGTTTTTTTTTTTTTTTAAAGTAAATTTTCAGCTCGTTTTGTTTTTATAGTTATACTGGTTTGTGACATTGTCTTGTTCAAATATGTATACCTGTTATTTTAGTTGATGTTAAGTCTTATAAAAATGTGTCGTGTCTTTTGTTTTTTGTTGAAAGCAGAGCAAAATGATGAGGTTTAAAGATCTGAATATCATGTGGATTACTTATTGAAATGGCTTCAAAGTTCTCTGATTGCTTTGCTGGTTTTCTATTAGCAACTGTAATTTACCACTTTTTAAATTCTTTTATGAACTGCTTGAGCTTTTTTGGAAAGTTTAATCGTGTTTACATGTTTAACTAATCAAAGGTTCCATCCTTGTTATTATTGGTTAGAATATAGTTATTTTCACATACATTTACCAAGTTGATTTGAATTTGATGTAATATTATGCAAGGATTTGGGTTCTGATATCTAAGATAAAGTAAAGGATCGAGTTGTTTTAAAAATGAAGGCAGGCACCAAATTTCTTAGTCTGATGTGCATTAATCTGTCAGATTATACGAGCATGGCGCAACAGAAAATTTACTCTAGTTTTATCATGCTTTATTTGTATTTATTAAGTGACAAGTGAAGTAAAACTGGGCATGACATTTGGGATTATAATCCTACTTTTTTAGTGAGGGATATTCTTTACAGGCTTTGTCTGACAGGCACAATTAAATTGGTCTTGCGCCTTGTACAAGTTAAAACCCTTCAATTTGGTCATAACTTATGTAAGTTCACACAACTTGGTCCCTTAATTTATGAAAATATACTATCATCCCTTTCTTAAGGACTAAGTTTAGCGATGAGGTTGCATTAACGCACACTATTAGGTGCCTGAAAAGTTTTCAATTAGCAAAGCAAAATGATGAAGCGAATTTTTGTCTGAAACTGATGTAGATCTCTTGTTTCATACATGCCTTCAAAGTTCTCTGTTTGCTTTTTTTTATATAGTTAGATTGTTTAATTCAACATTCCCAGGTTTTCCCCTCTTTTGGTAATATAGGTTTTCAAGTTTTGTTTTCTTAATTAAATCGTTAGTTCTTTTCACCCTTTACTACCAATCTGTTGGTTCAGTAAGCACAGGCATGAAGCTTTAGAAACTTGTTTTATGTTAAGACTTTTATTACCTCTTATTTCCTCCTAGTAGTTATTTGATAGTTTGCTTTTTTTTAGAAAATTGCCAAATTATTATATAGTACAATTGTTTTTGCAGATAAATGATTGTTACATTTCAACTAGCAAAGCTAAATGATGAATAATTTTTTTGTCTGAAATTTATGTAGATCTCTTGTTTCATACATACCTTCAAAGTTCTCTTATTGCTTTGTTTTGTTTTATATATTTTGATTGCTTAATTCAACCTTTTATTTGTGTCCCCCTTTGTATTAGTTTTAGGGTTTCAATTTTTGTTTTCTTTTCTAAGTAAATTTTCAGCTCGTTTTGTCTTTATTGTTATATATTGGTTTGTGACATTGTCTTGTTCAAATATGTATAGCTGTTATTTTAGTTGATGTTAAGTCTTCAGAAAATGTTTCCTGACGTATCTTTTGTTTTTTGTTGAAAGCAGAGCAAAATGATGAAGTTTTAAGATCTGAATATCATGTGGATTCCTT
>Ga0315915_1001191_pt1 | contig 30835 bp, 13 predicted proteins | sample MpolbnodulesMG_FD_207738 | JGI IMG/M metagenome (GOLD analysis project Ga0315915, IMG submission 207738) | Medicago polymorpha root nodule microbial communities from Los Angeles, California, United States - branched nodules | ecosystem: Host-associated > Plants > Roots > Nodule | place: USA... | reverse complement strand
GAAAGATGGTTGCCCACTACCTCCATCATCCACGGAGTGGAAGCTACACAAGAGCGAAGAGGCGGCAACATGGGAGGATGAATTCTTGGATCAACACGATCGTTTCCGAACACTCATGGAGATTGAGCTACGAGAGAGACCGGTTCCACAAAAAAAACCAACAAATCAAGACAATCCTATTTTGTTGAATGACACTCCGGTTAAAGCAAACGAAGAATTTGAAGATGTTGTGGAACATTTAGAAGATTTAATTTCATTAGGTGAAATATGACACTTTTTGGTCGGTGTTCATCGTTTTTTACTCGATATGCGCCGACGTATTTTTTAGGATATATAATATAATGACCAATTTTTTTGGATAATATGTAACTAACCTTTAATGAATTACATATATATCAATATATTTGAGTTTTGCATTTATTAGAAATTAATGTACTTTAGGTGTAATGTGTTGCATATTGTGGACAATTTGACGAATTTCAAACAATTGCGAAACGTTAACGCATTATTGGTTTTGTGTAATCTTACCGAATAATTGATAACTTATGAAATGTTGATGTTTGTGATTGCTGGATGTTGTTGTTTCGGTTTGAGTTCATGCGGAATTGCCGTTTGAAATTACAGTTAAAAATAGGCCAAAATGGCTGGAAAAACCATTGCAGACTTGTGTGAACGGCAGTTAACTGCCGCTGGTGCCAGCGGCAGTTAACTACCGTTGGGTGCTTTTAGGTAAGTTACTTGTGTCATTGTGAACTTTTGTATGTCAAAAAAGCAATTTTCAAATTACAAAATACCTCTTCGGAATACGAAATCCGAAAATTCAAAATCTTGTCCGGATTACATATTTCGGACAGCTTCGAAGTATAAATGGAAGTTCACCCCCAATTTTACAGTTTCACTTTTTACTTTCTCTCTCTCCCTCTTATCCCAAATTCCGAACAACAAAAGTCCAACCAAAATTGGTGTTTTCTTGCTCAAAAGGACCGCATTTCAACCCTTGATAAACATCAAATGGAAGGTTAGTTTGATTTCTCTATGCATGCAAGTTAATTTTACCGTTTTTTTTTCTTCTGCACTGAGGCAGTCCAGATTTCCTTTTTCGGACATGTTTGTTGCAATCCGGAAAATTAAATCTGAAAACACTCAAAATGATATTTGATCTTCTGTTTTGTTTTGTGTTTGTGCTGATTTCGTTTTGTGCATGTTACATAAGGTTCCTCCTCTACTCAGCACATAAGGGTGGTAGGGCATGCTTCCCGTATGAGAGAGCGTCACCAACGGATGGTGGAGGATGGTATTGTTCCGAGGTGTCGTAGTGCCAAGCGTGCTGATGTCGAGCCTGAGCCGAAGCATGAGCAAGAGTATGATGAGATGGACGTGCAGCAGAAACAACAAATGGAGGAGGAGGAGCTTGAGGCAATGGACGAGGATATGGAAGACGGCGAGCCACATCAAAGGTGGAGGAGGAAGCGTCCCATGGTGCCAGACCCTGAGTTTCTTGATGACTATCCCGGTGGCCCACACAATACTACCCTGCTGTGGAGGTACCATGTGCACGTGGCCATGAAGGCGTCTGAGGCCGAGATATTTATTAATGTTAAACATCCTTTAATATGCTTTTAATCCTTGTGAAAATGATGTTTATGTATTGTTAAACTACCCGTTTTGTGGAGCCATGATTGTCAATAATTGTTGATATTTGTGAAACTGATGTTTATGTACTGTTAAATTGTTGAACTGCTCTGTTTTTGTGAAGCCATGAGTGTAAATTGATGTTTAGGTATTGTTTTTAAATATTTGCAGTGGCGTGACAATTTAAAATGCAACAACAACTGAAAGAAGATATAGGTGATGCATGATAAACATACCACCCTGATCATGGCTGCACAGTGGTGGCATGAGAGACTGCAGTGCACTGGTCTTTCTTGGCTTCAAGATACCAGCTACAACCTGATGTACCACGGTCTGATTTGTGCTTCTGTGGAGAGGTGACACGAGGAGACTTCGAGTTTCCACCTTCCGTTTGGGGGGATGACAGTGACACTTGATGATGTGTCCTGTTTGTTGCATCTCCCCATTGAGGGCATGCTTCTGTCCCACGAGTTCATCACACAGGACGACGCAGTGGATTCGATGGTGAGGCACTTGGGGTCTGATCTGGGTGATGCTCTTCTTGAGGTGACTCATACCAAAGGTGCACATTTTCAATTTAGCTCCTTGAGGATGATTTTCAAGGAGCGTATGTTGGAGCAGTTGACGTTGGAGAATGAGTATGGTGTGACTCAGGAGGTGCGGAGCTTGCGGGACCAAGCTGTCCGCACATATTTTCTATACTTGGTCGGGATCACGCTCTTCACTGACAAGAGCCAAACTGATGTGGATGTTGTCTACCTGAGGTACTATAAAGACCTTGATATTGTTGTTGAATTTTCATGGGGAGCTGGGGTACTAGCTCACTTGTATAGGGAGCTTGAGAATGTTGCACGTTGGAACTGTGGTCAGGTGTTAGGATACCTGACTTTGTTGCAGATATAAATTATAAATTATGTTTTGTTTTTTTAAATGTAAGTGTTCATGGTTTGTATATTTATATGTGGTTGTCATTGCTGCAGGCTTGGGTGTATCAGCACTTTCGAGATATGGGAAACAAGGATGTATGGGAAGGATATCGGGAGAACATCCATCCACGCGCAATGCTTTTTGTACCACAGTCTGGTTTGGGTACACTAGACCAGTACAAAAACCATCTGGATGCGCTGGATCTGTCAGGCGTTGTCATGGCCCCATATGGAGAGCACCATCAGTCATGTCTGTTTGAGCGGGTTAGCCTTTACTATGGATGGCTCAAATACGGATCCCGTATGGTGAGATATCTGCCGGAGCGGGTGCTTCGTCAGTTTGAGAGGGTTTAGACCATTTTGAGACGTCCCGCTGAGAGTGCACCTCCTGTGATTAATTTGGCGGAGATCACAAACCTCTTGCAACATGCTCTTGATCATGCACTGACACTTGAGCAGTTGGGGCATTATGCAGTTCATGGTGTGGATGCAGTAGAGGGATACATCGAGCGTGGTATATCATACCATTGCCCTATTATGTTCTTTGTTTATAAGGAGAATTATGGCTTACCTTTCTGTATCTTGAAATGTTAGGATGATTTTCCTAGGTACTCAGAGTTCACCAGGGATAAATGGAGGTGTTTTGATGTTCATGGTTAGGGGGTGGCTTTGTTTTGAAGGAGAAATTCAAGTTGATTAAAGGAAGTTTGAAGAAGTGACATTTGTTACATGGTTCGAACATTGCGGGTAAAATTAAAGTGGCTAAGGAGAAACTTCTTTAGCTTGATAACAAATGCGAAGTTACAGGCTTAGATGTTAGCAAAGGGGAGGAACTCAAATTTTTCTCGTATCAGGTGCCCTATATTTCCCGTATTAACTGTAGAATACAGTGGCAACAAACAGGGTTTTTGTGGCTCAAAGAGGGTGATGCAAACTCCAAAATATTTCATGGTGTCATGTCCAATTGAAGTAGAGGAAATGTCATCACAAACATTGTGGTGAATAGTTAAAGGGTTGAAGGTGTGAATAATGTGAGATAAGTTATGTTTAATCATTTTGATGTTCACTTCAGTTTAGTTCCTTTGTTGAGACTTGGTGTGGGACTTTTTCTTTTTGAGACTGTTAATAGTGTGGAAGTGGCTCAACTAGAGAATCATTTCATGGAGGAGCAGACTAAACAGGCGGTGTGAGATTGTGATGGTTTTAAAAGCCCAGATCTAGATTGAACTAACTTTGATTTTATGAAGGAATTTTTAGTTAATCTCAAGTATGATTTTATTAGTTTTTTTCCTGAGTTATGTTCCAACAGTAAGTTAGTGAAATGTTTTAACTGTAATTTTATAGGTTTAATTCCAAAAGCGTTAAGTCTTCAAAAGTTATCATACTTCCACCATATCTCTCTAATTGGGTGCATGTATAAAGTTTTGGCAAAGGTGTTAGCTAATAGATTAAAATTTGTTATTGACAATGTGATTCTTAAATCTCAACCGACTTTCATTAAGTGTAGATAAATTATGGATGGTATTGCCTTTGCCGATTATATGGTGGATGAGGCTAAGAAACTAAAGAAAAAGCTTATTTTGTTTAACGTCGACATTGAGAAAGCTTGGGATTCTATCCGGTGGGAGTACTTAGATGTGTTCATGTTGAAAATGGGTTTTCCTTATAAATGACGTGTTTGGATCATGAAATGTGTTAGACCAATGACATCGTTAGTTCTAGTTAATGGAAGTCCTATCGAGGAGTTTTCTTTGGGTAGAGATTTAAGTTAGGGTGATCCATTACCTCCTTTTTGGTTTCTTTTAGTTGTTGAATGATTGAATATGATGTTGCTGAATTCATTCGTGGAAGCATGATTATTTATGGGTTATTTATTGGGTAGGGTGAGTTCTTATATGTAATCTAGTCGTATGGGGGTTCAAAGGATTAGAGAATTTAATCTGGTGTTATTGAAGAAGTGGTGTTGGCGGTTGGATGTTGATCATAGTGAGTTGTGGTACTAATTTTTGAAAGGTAATTATGTGGTTGAGGGTGGCTGTATTAGAGAAGCGGGTGAAAGGTTTCAGGTTGTGGAAGGACTTATGTAGCGTTAGAGATGGTGTAGGCGTGAATAATAATAGATGGTTCTTGGATTTTGTCATGAATAAGGTGAGTTAATGGAGAAAATACTTCCTTTTGGAAGGATCCTTGGTTCGATGGTATTTTTTTTATGTACTCGATCTGTCGTCTTTTTTATTTATTCAGGGATAATAAAATTACTTTAGCTGAGATGAGGAGGTTCGATTGGGGGTGGCGGTAAGGGTCAAGGGTAGAGGTGGATGATGAGACTTTATGTTTGGGAGGAGGAGTAAGTTGAAGCTTGTATTGGTTTGTTGGATAACTTTGTTTTGCAGGATAATGTTGTAGGCAGATGGATCAGGAAATATGACCCGTAGGATGACTATTCGGTAAAAAGAGTTTACAACTTATTGACTCAATCAGAGCAGCTTATTTGTCCCCTTTCTTGGAAATTATTTGAAACAAAGATGTGTCTCTTAAAGTTTCGTTATTTGTGTGGAGATTGTGGAACAAAAAGATTCCAACAAAAGACAACTTGGTTCGTCTTAGAGTTGCCTCTTTAGCTCGATGGTGTGTTTAGGACGATGTGGGCAGTAGGAAACTATTAATCATCTTTTCTTGAAATGTGCTTTTTTTTGGTAGCATTTGGCTTCGTGTTTTGCAATTGTTGGGAATTTGTAGTCTCTTACCTCATGATATTTGTATGCACATTTTGCATTTTGGTGGTTCGCATTTATTTCTGAAGGACATTCGTCATTGTTTCCACGTGATCTGGTAGGCGTATTTGAGTTATTTGGAAGAAGCCTATTTCTCATATTTTTTGCAACAATCAAATGTCTTATGAGCATTTACTTGATCGTGTCAAACTGTGTTTTGTTTTTTATTTTAATTTTACGTGGTTTAGCCCATCCATTTGTATTGATTTTTCCACTTTGTAATGTCACTATTTCGACTTCTGTTTATAACCTTCTTTTTGTATTTTTGGACCTCTTTTAATCCCCTCTTAAGCACACATTATGCTTGATTGGATCTTATTTTAATATAATTACTTTTGAAAAACTCTACTATTGAAAAAGTCTTAGTGTCGTGGGACTCAATTATCACAGTCACGCCATGATCAAATTAACTTCATTGGCATGATGCATAAAATTTTCTCTACCAGGCCACTTTGCTATCCAGAATGTCTTCTCCATACACCCTCTTCTTATTGATAAGATTTATAATACGAGAAAATTATTTTTCTATTATTTTTGAACTAGTCATTTTGTATTTCTCGTATTATCTACACTAAGATTACAGTTTGAATTTATGGGCCTTCTCTACTCTTTTATGTGAGAACTTCATATGTCTCATGCTTCTTTAGGAGATTTTTCATTTTATATTATGGCAAGAATTTATTACTCTATTCCTTGATGAATTTGTGATAGTGCTAACAAGTGGTTTATTGTTTATACGGGGATGCTCTTTGATCATGCCATACTCTTAATGACTAGGATAAAATTTTAAGAGTTTTACTTTTCTCACAATGTTGCCTTCTCGCGCGCCCTGCGAAAATTTCAATAATACTCCTGGTCCGAATTTCGTTTTCCGAACCATATTGTTAGTGTTTCCGGAAAATAAAATTCGGACAAATACCATATGAATATTTTGTGTCTTTCTTTGATGTCAAGGGTCTCTGTTGATCGTTATACGACCTCCGCATAAGCTGCAATGCAATTGCAGGGGTCGTATGAGCGGTCAACAATGACCATGACACCACAAACACTCCAAAAAGCTACCTAAAAAACTAATTTTTTTTGAAGAAAATGTATGAAAGGAGGTGAAGAAGAATGAAGGAAAATGTTAAAGATTAAAGGCTTTTTATAGCCTTAAATCAGTCATAGGTCTTAATTACAGTCAAATAAAACGTGTTTCATATTCAAAACCGTCAAAAAATGCATTCAAACTCCACTAACCGGCCTAACCTTTGGTGAAACGTCATCGGCCAAAATGTTACTGAGGGTTTCCGGATTTTATAATCCAGAATGCATGAAGTTATTCGAGATTATAAAGTCTGAACTGCACCAGACCCTTTATTTGGATCGTTTTCATTGTGAATGCCTTGGAAAATAATAGAACAAAAGATACATAACATAAATAGAAGCAACATAAGACAAATAAACAGTTAAAAAAAACCACAATAACAGAAATGTTGAATCTTTTGGGAAGGTGTTTTCAAGAGAATTTCTTTGAGTTAGATCATCCTGCCTTGCCAATGACATATTCATCTGGCAGGCAACAAGATCTAACTCATAGCAACCTCTTGATATTTTTGAGTTATCTATCTATCAAGGAGGTAGCCTTAAATCTATATATTTTTGAAAGCATGCTGATGATCTTCACCATGCTAGCACATAGAGAGCAATCTATTTTGCGGCAGCATGACAAAGATCCTCAGCACAATGACAAAAATGTTCATGGTCTCTTTGGCGTGTTTGTTTGTATTTTTGACAGCATCACGCCATCAAATAGAGAGCTATCTATTTGCGACAGCGTGAGAAAGATCCTCAACTTAATGACACAAATTTGCATTGTTTTCTTTGATGTGTATGTGTGTTTTGCTGGTATTGAAGCTGAAAACCGGAGAGGGTGTATTTATAGAGGTCCTTGGATGTTGTGGACCACATAAACTCTTGTTGCAATGTGGTCCATACAAAAGAATCCTATGCTGAGGTTGTCCGGATTATACAATCCGAACCACCGTTCACCCTACAGAAAGTACCAAGTTTCGTTTGTTTCAACCAAAATCGTATGTTTCCGGATTATATAATCTGGAATTCATGTGTAATCCGGATTATAAAATCCGGACTGCATTAGAATCTTTTGGCTGGTGGTCTGCACCACACAGAACACGCTTGTCAATTGTTTTGGTCTTGGGTCAAGTCAAGAAAACGTGTTTTTACACGTTTTTTGATCGACTGCATTAAGTGTAGATACACTCCATGCAACCATTCCCTCCCTATAAATAGCCTTCCAAACCACACCATTCTCTCCCACCCTCTCCTCCTCTTCCTTCTACAACCATGATTTTCCATCGTTGGCCTTTCATAGAAACATGCCTCTTTGAAATTTTTTAGGGATTGTATGAACGGTCAATGGGGCTCAGGGGCATTGTTTTCTTCTTCTCGCCCCCCTCTTTCCTCATCCCCTGTCCCCTCTCCAATAGTGAAGCTACTGGTATGTCCTATCAGCCGAAGCCACTGGTTTAGCTTACCCCCCCAAAAGAAATAGTTTTAGGTTCTTATGTAATAAGATTATGAATAGTTTTAGGTTCTTATGTAAAAAGTTTCAACATTATTGTAAATTCAATCCGGAAAACGAAATCCGGATCAGGGGTAATTTTGAAAAAAAAATAGGGCGCGCGAGGAAAGGGTGGGAAAAGTAAAACTCAAATTTTAATAGTAAAGGGATTTAACTTGAGGAAGGGATTAATAACGGTGACAACATCAAAAATAGGTGGGGCTTACTACTTTATTTTGGCCCAAAAATAAATTTTCTTAATGATAAAAATGGTAGCAATTCAATCTTCTATAATACTAGTCTAGCCATTTCTTGATTTCATTTCTAACAAGTGGTGCTTGTGAGCCACATGCCATGGCCAAATCCATCCAATGTTTGTGTTTTTGAAGGAAATAGTTTGCTACATAATTTTGCTCCCCCAATTTCTGGCTGCATATCAATATGACCTGAGGCATTTCTATTATTAGTCGTAGCCTCTGATATATACAAATTGGCCCCATGTGCATGACATGAAAAACTAAAATAAAGTGCCACTTATTTTTCATGAGTTGCGTTGCATGGCTAGCAAGTTCCAACGGAACATGGTGGGAGCAGATTTGATTGCACAACAACAAAAATGGTTGATATTTATAAATTATAAGCATTTGGACGTATTGTGTTGGGACAAAATTTCTTTGTGGGATATATGTTTGAGTTCCATTTAATGTGATTGGCAATGAATTGTTTAAAATAAACGATATATAGATGCATATCTAGCATGTCAGCAAACATTCAGTTTTTGATTGTAAAGACGGTCATGAAAACGACCCACAAATATTGAATTATGTTACATTACATGATATTTTCTTTTTAACACCTTGATTCTTAGGATTTTTAGGAGAAGAGAGTCTTATTAAATGTTGTGCAGCATCACCGCAAAAATAAATAAAGTAAAGTTTAATCAATAATTATTTTATCAAAAAATTGAACTTGATTTTTTTGAATGGTTCGTCTTTTAGTTGAACTCACTGATCATTTTAGTTTAATCAATTGATTACCCCAATAAATAGGAGTATGAATTATTGCATTAGATAATAATAAAGCACATGAATATCATATAGTAAATTTGATTATATATTGTCATGCACTAATATATTAGAAGTTTACAACCACAAATGGAGAATAAAGGAGCAAATCAATATAAAAAATATAGTGCACTTATGAGTTTTATTCTCTGATCAGTTGCACTTAGCTTAGTTAATTGTTAAACAAATTATTTGGTGGTTGAAGAAAGAACGAAAGGAAAGGGAGAATTTTTGTCCAAAAGAAAAAATAATTTAAAATTTGTAAACTTTGCTATCAACTCATATTTTTTATAATATACAAAATCAGCCAAAAGCTTTTGTGACCAACTTGTTTAATCTTTCCGAGTCTCTTCATTTTGACATTTATGTACTCACTTGAGTTATATATTGCATGTATCAATCAAATTTTTTTTTTTGGTACAATGTATCAATCAAATTTTGTCGGAGTCGGAATCGGAATGTGTTTATATTTAATTTACACACAAGATGGACCCATTTACAACTCTATGGGAATGAGATAGTCTTGTTTGAGCATGGGTATTTGGACACACTATTTGAACACACACATCAAAATGTATTTTACTTAATTCTTTAAAAAATAAATATTATTCTGTCATTATTTTTTCCCACTTTTTTTATTATTGTATGTGTGCCTAAAATTGATGTGTTGGATACTGCCCAAGTAGGTATTTTTCGTACGAGTAGATACACGCCTCACTAAGTTTCCAAAAGTCTATACCACTAAGTTTTCAAAGTCATTTTAGGACAATTTTTTATCTCATATTCTTATTATATTCTTTCTTATTCTCTTTTGTCCTTTTCTCTTTTTTTTTTCTTCTATTTATTTTGACAAATAAAAAAAAAAATTTATCTCAAAAGTTGTCACAAAATGATTGTACAAATTAAATACCATTATTTTATATGAATGAGAAACTTATATACCAAACGATTTAAGATTTTGAATACAAATATGATATATAATTTTACTTGTATGTTTGTTTAAAATCGAATGTGATAAACACGAGTTTTAAGACTCCCTTAATCTCCCAACACATATTAATTAATTTATTATAGGTTAAATTACACCAGAGGTCCTTTAAGTTATTTAATTGTAATAAATTAGTCCTTTAAGTTTTTTTTTTATACCACTTAGGTCCTTTAAGTTAATTATTTGTAACAAGTTGGTCCTTTAAGTTTTTTTCCGTATAAATTATGTCTTTTAAGTTATTCAACTGTAACAATTTGAGAGATTTCAGATCTTAAAAGTTACAATTAAACAACTTGAAGACCTAAATGTCACGAAAAATAATTAAAGGATTAACTTGTTACAATTAAATAACTTAAATGACGTAAGTAATAAAAAAAAAACTTAAATGACCAACATGTATAATTAAATAATTTAAAGGACCCCCGGTGTAATTTAACCTTTATTATATTAAATAGAATTTAAAAAGTGTTTTGATTAATTGATATTTTAATTTTAAAGAAATTCCCATGAGTTTTATCCTGTTTCAAACTATTTATTCATTTCTCAGTTTTCTCCTTCATTAAATTTTATTTGAAATATATTTTATTTAGCATAGATTTTGTCATATTTAATAGATAATTCATTCATTTTTAAATATTAAATTAATAAAGAAAATCCGATGGAGAATTCTTGTGTGTGCTTCCTCTCAACTTTTATCATAGATTTTGCTTGAAATAAGAGGTGCCTCACAACATTGAGAATATTTGTGTGCGCCGGCCTCTCAACTTTTCTATTTTTTTTTGGAGAGTCTCAACGCAAAATGATGGTGCTTTGACCAAATGGTTAAACAACTAAGTTCATAAACTAGCCATGAGTTAACAAGCATGTTTCATCAATTCCAAGCTTTGTAACTTGGATCAAAGCGGTCAGGAATTTAAATAACTTGTTTTTACATACTAAGTGATAGCTCTCAAGCACAAAATTGGGTTAAACCATCAAGAATGGTAATCAAAAGAGAAGATAGTGTATTTCACCTTCAATTACCATAATGTTTGTAGCTTAATTTTGTCAAAAAATTGGTGCAAAAAGTGCTCCTTATGCTTGAAAATTCGACCATTTCTTTCATTCCAAATCATCCAAATGCAAGATAACCATAAAAGATACATAACTGAACAATGATGTCTTGAAGTAAGCCTCGAGTGAACCACACCCACTCGTAAATTGTTGTTGCTGATTCTGAAGTAATTCTCGACGCAAAATATTATTCGTAGTCGGGATGTGATTCTGAAGAAGACACCAAACAAAGAGACTAACTTTAAGATGAACCGCCTTGTGTCAAATGATGTCTGAAGATTCTTGTACTGTAGCTTTTTCTATAGTTGTCAAGTAATGTTAAGTTGAACTGATTGTATAATGTTGAGATGAATGAATATTCCATAGCCACCTATGTGAAATTTTATTCTGCATCACAATGTTATATAACAATGCACTACACTCCTCAACCTGCTCCTCCTCCCAGACAAATAAACGCCTACGCCACTTCCATCCCTTCCTATTCTCTCCCAACCTAACTGATTCATCTCATAAACTGTCACCATCTTGTTCTCATCTAAGTAAAAAAGATGACTAAATCTATCCTTTAAACCCCCTCCCTCCAACCTAGGGTCCCACCAAAATAAAGTAGATGACAGATCGACAAAACGATGACCTAAATTAGCCAAAAACCAATTTCCTACCCCCAAATCGACCCCTTCACTGATGGTAGAAAGATTTTTCCACCAAACTGAGTTTATCCTACCACCAGCATAAATCCTACCTCCAAACTCCCCATAGTACGTCAATAAAACTATGATGTAGAAAGATTAACCCCAACTAACTGGCTCTTATGAAAATTCACTTGAACGCCTAAGACCTGTTAGAACTTTTGTTGGGGAGATACTGTTACACTTTGAACAACGAAGATATTGATGTTGATTGCACTTGGAGAAATTCAACGCGTGTGAATTGTGACCACACTAACCTTTAGAGTCAATTCGGCCCCACCAACTTTTGGATATTGGATGCAAATGGGATGTACAATGAATTCTCTTCAGGATACTTTGAATACCTTGATGTGGTTTACATAAACACAACAAGCATATCTTTTGATAATAGTTTACAAAAATATGTGTCCAACACTTCAATCATGCATTAAAGAAATGAAGGATGATTTAGAGTGCTAGGTGAATGGGAGAGAAAAGACTTAGAATTGTTGCATAATTCGTGTCTATTCTGTTCTCCAAGTTCCTGTATTTTTATAATGGTTTAAATAACAATAAAGTTCATGTTGTAACGTAACTACTGCAATGGCCTAGTGGTAAATTCCCTTTTGGAAACGCACCACATATGAGATGAGAGTCACGGGTTTGAATCTTGTCTCGGACACAATGTCTAGATCCTTTTCTGAAGCTGAATATAGAATAGTAGGTGCAGCTACTTGTGAACTTCAATGGCTGCTATATCTTCTCAAGGATTTGAAAATTACGTGCACTAAACTTTCTGTTTTGTACTGTGACAATCAAAGTGCTCTTTACATTTAAGCTAATCTAGTTTTACATGAAAGGACCAAACATCTGGAAGTAGACTGTCACATAGTTAGAGAGAAACTTGCAGCATGCATCATGAAGCTTTTGCCCATTTCCTCGCAAAACCAACTTGCAGATTTTTTCACAAAATCTCTCCTTCCTCAGCCTTTCAGCTCTCTACTACCCAAGTTGGGCTTGATTGACATATACCAACCTCCAACTTGAGGGGGACTATTACAATATATAGCTATTCATCTTTGTATAGAGTTAACTTGCTTTGCAAGTTAACCATTAGTGTAGTGATACTCTACTTGTTAGCTTACAATAATTAGCATAGAGTACATTACCTGTATAAATAAGCTTTGTATTGAACACTTTCAATCTAATGAACATATGAGATTCAATCTTTTCTCTCTATTCATAATACTTTTAAAAGTTTTGGATTCTTGATATTTACTTTCGTAGGTTTAACTTTTTTGAATGTGATTTGCCATTATTTTATTATGTTTTGGAACAACATGTATTTACTGATTTTCGTCCTATTCATATGTTTATATTGAAGCTGAATTTCCTAGTTTTGGGTTGCTGCAAAAGCAATTCATAGTTATTTGTCAAAGGGTTAGTGCTATCTTATTATATATGTATTGTCAATAAAAATATACACATATATTAAAACTTATTTTGGTTATTTATCATACACCCAAAACAATTTTGATTCCAAATAACCAAACGACATCTTTCATACAAGAGATTTGCTAACGAGTATTCTGTGACACTCCTTAAAGTTTTAAATATTTTAAATAAAAAAAATATTATTAAAAAATCAAATACTTTAATTTTTAATATATTGAATATACAAATTTTCATAAAAATTTATCATTTAAGATCTTTCAAAAATATTTCGAGGAACACTCGGAAACATTTTCTTATAGCTGGCTAAATTCCATTAACTATCGTAGTTAACTAGTTTACTAGTGAGATTAGATTAATTTGCTTATGTTAGTAAGTTATTACGTACATGTTTTTGTGAAGGAATGTTAATAAGTTATTACGTACATATATACTTCTAGTTGTAGTATAAATTTTTTGCATGGAGCTATATAAATAGTTGTAAGTGTAACCATTAATTTTGGAAGTTGGATGTTGAGAAGGGGGTAATTAATTATAGATGATGAGAAGGTGTTAACGTAAGCGAAAGAGTGGGGGCTGATTGCATTGCTCTATCAGAGACAGATGAGGAAAATGCAGAGTTCCAGCGCCGTTGGGTCAGACATGAAATCACAATGCATCTGTTCCATGCAAATGTTACGTAATCCATTGTTTTCGTGTATATTTCTTATTGGTTTACACCACTTCCATTTTACGTAATTACTCCATATTTCAATCAATCACACTGTGTTCTGCGCTCATTTCTCATCAACCACTTTACACAAACACTACCCTCAAACTCAATCCTCATTGCCAACCAACATACAGCTCTATCTGTTACTCTGCCTGCCCCCTCCTCTTATCTCTTTTTTCACCATTGAGATTTGAGTCCTTTCCATTTTCCTACTTCCCTCCTTAATTTCCATATTTATTTTCTTTTCGCTCGCTGCCTCTTCTCTAAATTAAGAAAAATGTTGTTTTTATATGTAAATCAAATCAGTGTGTGTTTGGTTTCTCGTTTGCAATACACAAAAACACATTTGCATATTTGCCGATGCATTTTTACCGTAATTTCTAGAAGCTCCAAATAGTACCAGCTTCTTCGTTAACGTGGTTTTTTTTATTTTATTTTACCGTGACTTTTATCAAACTCCGTTTTGCAAACGATATGCGAAACAAACACTCAATAGATATGCAACTCCGTCTTAAAAAAAGAAAGATATGCAACTCTCTTAAAACTGCTCTCTTCGATTTTCAAATATAAATAAAACTCTTTTTTCACATTTATTGATTAACTCTCCAATTTTATATATAAATAGAATTCTTTTTTCACATTTTTTAAATAATTTATATATTATAAATTAAATATATCAATTATTCAATGTATCTAAAAAATATTGTTTATATTTGACACTAGAAAGAGTATAATAGTACGCGATTAAATTATGGTTTAAATATACTTTTGATTCTTGTAATTATAGCCTTTTTTTAGCCTAGATAAGTTTATAATTTTTTTTATTTTTATATTTGGTCTATGTGGATATAAAAGTTATTACTTTTTATATTTTCAATATCAAGGGTGATCTAATAAAATCATGCTATGTAGTCCAAAAAAACGATGTCAAGACTAAATTTTTTGAATTTGCAAAGAAGAAATCTAAACAAAGAAACTTATAAAGATTAAAATAAAAATGGTCTTGCTAACGAGTGTCCTAAGAGTTTATGACACTTGTTACCTAACACTTTGTATGGTTGTGAAGAGAAGTTGTGAAGAGAGAAATAGGTGAGAGGGAATAAGAGAAGAGAGAAATAAGTGAGAAATATAGTAGATTTGATGAATTGTTTGTTAGAAGAGAAAAATAGAAGAAATAGAGAAGAAAGAAGTGTTGATTACTTAGAAATAGAGAAGAAAGAAGTGTTGATTACTTTTGAAAGTACAAAAATACCCCAAATTAAAAATCATTTTTTATAACATCAAATTAAAAATCCTTCAATTAACATATACTAATTTATTTATGTATGTGAATTTATTTATTAAACTACAAACTAATCATTTTTTTTTAATTTGATTAGATTAATTATTTTTAGTTTTTTGACAGGGTTTAAATAATTTAGTTCTGGTTAAAAAAAAAAAGTTAACAAAATCAACTCATAAATCCATTTCCATTGCTGGTCTATCTACTAAACTATCACCTGCATACCCAGTAATTTAGAAATCCTTCATGCACAGTGCCGAGTGATCAGAGAACCATTTATATTTTTAGGAGCTCTAAGATGAGATATAATATTTCAATACAAGAGTAAAAAAGGATCAACAAGGTTAAAAGCCTTCTCTCCCCACTTTCTTCCCTATTGTGAGGAGAAATAAAAATGTGGTGGGTCCCACTACTTTTTAATCTCTCTTCCCTATTTCTCTTCATTCCAAACAAGAGAAAGTTGCTCTCTCTTCCCTCTTTCTCTCTTCTCTCTTTCTCTCTTCCTTATTTCTCTTCAAACAAACAGATTGTAAGGGAATTTGTTAAGGATATACAAATATAAATAATTGATAAGTTTTAAATAGAAAAAGTTACTTTTTAAATTTTCAATGCAATGAATGCACCATTTTTAAGTTAAAATATCTTCATTAAACTTATTAATTTAAGACACTTGTTAGCATTTCCCAAATAAAAAAGTGTTATAGTTGCAAGGAGTAAAATAATATGTAAACCTTAATTTATTTGACAATTTTACACAAATTAGATAAAAATATACTCTCTCTAGTCCTTTATATAAGAAACTTTTAAAAAAAATTTTGGTTCTATTTATAAGAAAAAGTCACAACTTTTAAGTCGTATTTATTGTGTAAAAGGCTTTTTTAGCGCTCATTTAATGTTTATCTTTTTAATATTAATGAGTATATTTAATACTTCACAAATTTTTATGAGGGTATATTTCTAAAAACATTCAAAAAGTTTCAAGAATTAATGATAGTTTTGGTTTTGTTGTTTTTTGGTTTTTATTATTATATTAAGGACCGAATTTTATTATTATATTAAAGACCTCTTGGTTTTGATGTTTTTTGGTTTTTATTATTATATTAAGGACCGAAGAGAGTAAATAATAAGAGATAATCTACAATATATTTGGGAGGCTAGAACAACCACACAAGTGAGAGAGACATCACACTCTTACGCAAAACCTTAAGGCAATGAGTTTATGAGTTCTCTTACTTATAAGGTGTTCAACCTTTACTTTTCTATCCAATGTGGGACATATAACTCACACTTGCACACAACATCCCCTTCAAGCGGGAGCTCTAACTTGCTTGTATCGCCGTTGCTGGTTTCTTCGCAAACGGATCGACACTGCTTGTATCGCCGTTGCTGCTTTTTGCGCAACGGAGCGGCTGCCTCGATCCTACCCTTCGTCTAACCGGGGCTCTGATACCACTGAGGGGAGCCAGGGGGACCACCCACACCGAGACTAGAACAACCACATAAACAAGAGAAACACCACACTCTTACCCAAAACCTTAAGTCTTTGTTTGGATGACCAACAAAAGTGAAAGGAAAGAACGAGAAAGGAAAGATTGTTTAAAGAAAGAAAAAGAGTAGAGAGTGAGAGAATTGTTTGATACAAAAGAAAGTGGAATAGAAAGTTGAAGGAAAGAAAGATATACATTTGGTAATTTATATAAATACCCTTTAACAAAAATAGTAGTATTTTATTATATATAAACAATAAACAATTGTTTACAGTTCATTGTAAAAATAAAATGGAACATATAACAAAAAAGTTAAGAGGGGGAATTATTTAAAAAAATGAAAGAGAAAAAGTTAGCGGTGAATTAAACAAAAAAAATTATAAAAGTTGGGTGGGGCATTTTAGACATTGTAATCTAAATACGTGTTTTCCTCAACCTTTCCGTTCCTATGTGGGGGGAAAGTTTTCCAACGTGGGTCCCACCTATATTCTTTCTTTCCTTCATCTTATTATAGAGTTCCAAAATTGAAAGTGTTTCTTTCCCTCACCTTTCTCTCCTCATCACAATCTTTCCTTTGAAACAGACATAGCCCAAGACAATGAGTTTATGGGTCCTCTTACTTATAAGGTGTTCAACCTTTACTTTTCTATCCGATATGAGAATTATAACCCACACTTGCACACAACAAAACTTTTCGTAATACCAAACATATATTACATTTTACAATTAATGCATTTGCCACTTGTTATATGCGAACATAACTATGCAAGATCTCCCATCCATTTCTCGTCTTACCAACATCGTCAACCCTATCTAGAACAAGCAAAAACAAAGATCAAATTTACCATTCAAGCTTTTCTTCGAATACTTAGAGCATATAAATTCACATTCCTAAACAAAATTTGAATACCTCAATTCAATAATTGCGAACAACAACTAAACCTATACATAAACAATACTTAAATCGTTCATATTACTAATTGTCGCGCCATTTTTCGGAGATCAAGGCTATTTGATTAGGTTTGACTCGCTATTTTATTTCACGACTGAACATTTAATTTTAAAAAGAAAGGGGAAAAAAGTTCGAAATACCCCTTTGAAAAGATTTTGGGTTCGGGGGTTAGTTACATAAAGGGAAGGTATTAGCACCCTTTATGTCCGTAGTACTCTACGGGAACCTTTTGGTTTTATTTAACGTCTTGTGCTATAAAACTTGCTTGTTTTTTTGGAAAAAATGACTTTAAAGTGATAGAGAAAAGAGACCTATTTATCTACAATTTTATTGATTTGGAAGGACTAGGTCCTTTGCCTACGTACCCGTGAGGGATCAAAACCTCGTAGTTCGGGGTAAAAATTGACGTTTGATTTGTTGTGTGTCTTTTATTAGTTTTGAAAAAAAGGTTTAAAATGAAAAAGTCAAGTGGCAAAATAAATTTGTTTGTGTTTTTAAACATTGAAGAAAAAAAATTACTTGAAATGTGATTAAGATTGATTGCAATTTTTGATTTACGAAAGCATGAAAATAAAGGATCACTTGATTTTTGAATCAAGGTTTGTTGTAAAAATGTTTTTGTGATTTTATGATTATTTGCATGTTTTTTGTTTTTGAATAATAAGACTAAAATTAAACTAACGGAGCAAGGAAAGTAAAACGTAGGTACCATATGGTGGTGTTGGACCACCACGAGGACCTTTAACCTAAACTAGAGGCATAGAAGTAAAGCATACACACACGCACGCACACATGCAGCTACGACTATTACATAAAAGCCTAGGATACATTCTATGGTCTGCAAGAAGTAAATGACGGAAATAAATAATTTACACCTTCACCTAATTTACATTCTATGTCCCATGCTAGAAAATTAAACTAAAATGCATGAATTATTTACATTCAAGCCTAATATACAAATTTAAGAATGCCTAAAATTAAAATAATAAGATAAAAAAAACAGAACTAAATAAATATACGATGCTGTAAAAGAAAATGTGATTAACAATTAAAAATAAAAATGCATGAAAGAGTAAGCAAAATGAGATAAAAAAGAAAAAAAATGAATGCAGAAAAGGGGGTGCAGCAGTGTTATGGGGTATGCAGGAAGTAAAATAAAGAGGGATTGGGCCTTGATGCAGTTCGAAAATGGGCTAGGGTTTGGTGACGGGTCGGATTGTGGGTGCATGGGTTGAACCGGTTTGGATGGGTTAGTATAAATGTGTTGTGAGACCTAATTTCTTTCATTTTGATTGAGATTTTCTCTCTCTTCCTTACCTATCTCCACAAAAAGCTCTCTTCTCTCTCTAACATTTCTTCTTCTTCTCCGATGGGAGAACGGCGGCTGGGGCGGCGGCGCGGCGGCCGGCAGTCGTAGGCGGCGGCGGCGCCGCCGCTATCAATACTCTTTTTTTTTACTTTTTTTTGCTCTTTCTCTTCTACTCCCCCTTCTAGTCCTATTTCTCACACTAAAAGTCTCAAAGCTAAACCCTAAAGCCCTAGATCTTAAAAATACGAATTAAAACAAAAACTACCTTTTGATGGACCTGTGACGGCTCCGATGCGGATCGACGGGCTGAGCTGCGCTTGTGGCCGTCGATGATGACAGCGGTTGGGTGTTATACTTCGCGTTGCCGTTGATGTTGTGCCGTCGTGTGGTTGCTGCGATTTGCGGGTTTTATGATGATGAATTTGTGTATTTTTTGTCCCCTTTTGTGTTTCTGTAGGTTATAATTTATAGTGCCAGGTTTTGGAAACAAAAGAACTGAATCCTCTGGCTGGCTTTCAGGAGAGGAAAATGCATCTGTTCCTGAGCTTGAGGACTGAGGCGCGTGATTAGGCTTACATGAATTGGATTTGGACGAACAGGCTGTATTACTTCTTGGATCAGGACCAACTTTGGATGTTATTGGACAATGGATAATAATAATAAAAGAAAATAAGGGTTTAGAAAATAAAAAGAAAGAGATAAAACGCCAAATTAAAGGTTAATTAAAAAAACAAATAAAAAAGATGGAAATTAAACTTTTAACGAATAAATAAATAAATAAAAAAAGAAGAGGGCTTAACTCGGAACCAAAATGAGGTATTTTAAAATACCTCACGTGTCAGTGGTATCTTAGGTCAAAAATTGGGGTATGACACTAATATTTTGCTAATTAAACCCTAAACTATTTCTATTTCATCAAGAACATAAACAACCTTAAACTTCAACAAAAACAACACGGTCACTTGTTGGATTTTAGAAGAAATGTGTCGACAAATGCGATTTCTTTGTCTTTGACGTTGATTTGTTAAAGATAAAGGATTAACTGAGTAAATGAGTTTTTTCCCCAATAATCAAGTTTGACAACTTTTAAACCATCAAATACGAACATGCTCTTCCGTTTTGTTCTGGTGTAAAAATGTTATGCATCGGGAGTTATCCCCCGAAACCGAATGAGAGTTATCTCTTGTACCTATTTATTCGTAGCTCTGAATTACCTTATTAAGGTGTATAATGAAAATTTTAGAGGGCCTATGAGTAATAAATGAGTCAAAATAGCAATTTTTCAAATAATAAAGAGAGAAGTTGGATAGAGAGAAGCAACTTCTCTTGTTTGGTTTAGAAGAGAGATTGAAGAGAGAGACCAAATATTGTGGGACCCATGCCTGTTTTATTTCTCTCATGAGGTGCGAAGAAATGGAGTAGAGATGTAAACTTTTTTCTCTTTTCCAAAATTGTCCCTGGTGTTGTGGCTAATATACAATATTGTCATGTTTCTTTTTTGTTACTACTATTGTACTGTTTTCAAGTTTTTTGTTGTAGCGAAAAGAAACTAAAATGCAACCATATGCCTTTACCTCTTTCAACCCTCTTTTATTATAATAATTATAATAAATAAAATTAAACTACTATTTAGTTAACTAATGAAATAGTTTAACCAACTAAATTATAAAATTGTAAATAAATAATTAATTAAGCAAGTAAGTTATTAAATTTCTTTGTAAAAAAATTACTTAATTAAATTAATGTAAAAACTTATATCAATTTTTATAAGAAATTAATTCAAATATAATAAAATTGTATATTAAAGTTTAATATAAAGATATTTTGATCTTTTCAGAAGTTTAACACACTTATTTCATCTCTGTTTTTCTCATGTCTCTCTTATACCAAACAATAAGTCAAATCTACTCTATTTCTCTCTTCCTATACTCCCTCATATATACTTCTCTCTTCACAACTTCTCTCCTAAACCAAACACACCCAAAAGAGAATGAAATATTAACTGGTAAATTCTATGGTACACTCAAAGATTTGAGTGTATTGGTACACCAAATCACTAAATTATTAGTTAGATGTGTTATTTTTTCAAGAAAAAAATTGTTTTCTATCACCTATAATTATAATAATTAAATCTTATTTACCAAAAACGTCGACGAAATAAAATTTAATTTAGTACTCATAATAGAGAATTTTGATTATTTTTTACAAATGTAAAAAAAATTAGTATGATTTCTATAAACAATAAAATTATATTTTTTCTTATGAAATGATATTTTCTAAAATACAAATAACAACAAATAACTATTTATTTCATAAAAATGATATAATTTAAAGATTTTTGAAGAGTACCTGTACACCTTCATTTGCGAGTGCACCGTAGAAATTTCCATATTGACTAGTCCAAGGCATTGTTAAAAAGAAAGTAGTCCAAGGCTCCAAGCCCAAAACTATCCGTTATTTGTATTTTTTTTTCCTTTTTTTAGAAAAATACACGGGCTATATATATATATACAAAAATAGATTTCAAAGTGTTCCAATTTATTTTTTAAAAAAAGAACACGACTGACCCAAAAAAATACAAGAACTTTCTGAGATGCATCATAATCTTTAACACGTGGCTGAATATGCGGGCCATACATTACCTCTTTCGAAAAATCTAGACAGAATTAGATTGATCACCGTACTACTAGACAACGCGCGAAGCATCTCGAACACAGATTTTTTGTCACACTTTCTATAATTTGTCATAACTATCCAATGTATTAGTATAGAAGGAACATGTTTTCAAACACATTTCATTCAACATAAAGTGTAACGACAAAGCCTACAACTACAGCACACAACAACACTTTTATTTCATCTCTTCTTGGGTTGGTGGTTTGATTTTGCATCGATAAATTTTCATTTGGATTGTGTGGAAGGACCTATTGGCTGGATTTTTCTGTATCTCTTTTGTTAATGTAAGTCATGCTTTTCCTTGGCTATGCTATAACTTGTTTTTTTGTCGTGTTCGGATTGAGTTCGAACTTCAGATCTTGCATATATTATGCATTGATCCTATCAACTGAGTTAAGTTCACGATGACTATGCTATATCTTGTGTTGATTCATTACTATCAGTGAAAATATGCAATTATAGAACATAGTTATAGAAATCACATATCACATAATATATATTCACGTATAAAATTATGTTACGTTACCTGTATAATAAGAGTACAACTCTGAGAGAGAACTAGGAATGTGTTGAATTTTGAATTTTTTGAGTTTGTGAAGCTGAAGCAAATGATGTTTGTAAATTTTGATGCTGTATAATACTGAGAAACTTTAGGGAAATTACCAAACTGTTTTTCACCTTATTGCTATTAAAAAAATTTGACACCAATCTTGTTCTTAATAGTTCATTTTTTTGAATGCAGAGTTTGTGCTTTAATAACTTTCTATTTCTAAGATCAGTCAGTGAAAATCTTTTTCTGCCTGTTCTTGGTAACCTTACCAAACAAACATGATTCCTGGATACAGAAACATGGACTCATACCCATTTCAAAGAAACCAAATACCATTCCCTCATTATTATCATCCCTATGAACAACCTTGGCCTTATGCTAGCAATTATAACCACCCTATACCTCCACATTTCTGCTATGGCCACAATAATTACCCTTGTTACAATAGTCACATACCTTCTTATCCTCATGTTCCTGCTCCATCACCAATGTACTACTCTGGAGGTTGTGCTTCATTCTTTGGTCCTTATTCTCCACAATCACATTATAACATGGAACTTCCGAGATACGAATATGATAAATATATGCCAAGGGAACATCATTGTTGTGGTTGTCCTAATCATTCATGCAGCCAAAAGGAAGACAAATCTGTGAAGGTGGGAGAGCAAAAACCCGATGTTGGTATGAAGGAGAATGATGATATGGTCCCAATTCAGTTTAGGAATTTTCCATATCCTTTGGCTTGGATTCCACCAGAGTTTTATGGTAACAAAAGACCGGAAAATTTTACTCCTGCTAAGGTGGATGAGCAAGATAAAATGTCACATGATAAGAGGCCTAATGCTGATGTGCAGCCAAAAGTTGAGCCAAGAATGTGGAGTGGATGGTTACCCTTTGATGTGAAGGGTGATCCGAACATGTTTCGCGATGGAGATGGAATAAGAAGCATTGAGAAGGAAACTGATAGCAAAAACGAGGAGGCTGAAAATGGAAGAATGGAACAGAAACATCAGAGTGATCAAAAGAGATCCGAATTTCCATTTCCGTTCTTTTTGTTTCCTTACTACAATAATCAAGAGGAAGGAGGAAAGGCCAAATCAGATGATGTTAAATTCACGAACAGAAGTGTTTCAGATGTTAGGGAGAAAACAATTAACCAGAGAAGTATTCCTGTGAAGCAGATAGAGTCAAATCATGAGAAAAATGACTTACATGGATGTGAAAAGAGAGAAATGAATGATGTCAAAGAGAATGTGACAAAAAAAGATTCTAACTCGATGAGTAAACGACGATCAACGTCTCCACCTAAGGGATCCAAGTTACCTCCTGTATGTTTGAGAGTTGATCCATTGCCGAGGAAGAAAAATGGAAATGGGAGTTCAAGGTCTCCAAGTCCACCTGCTTCAAAAAAACATCCAAAAGCAACATCTGGTGAATCAAACAACATTCCTTTGAGAGACATTAAAGACAGGGCTGAACCAAATTCAGATATTGAGACTGCACCAAAGGCTAGTGAGGAGGTTACACCAGAGGCGAAAACTATTCAAGTATGCCAAAACAAGACAAGTGATAAGAAGGAAGAGAAAGGGGCAGAAAATATGACAGGGGAGTCTTCAGAGCACTCTATAAAGGATAGAAACACAGCAACTAACGAAGGTGGTAAAAGTGGAAGACGAGTTCTGTCGGATGCAGATGCTGCTGTTTTGATACAAGCTGTTTATCGCGGTTATCTAGTAAGAAAATGGGAGCCTTTGAAGAAATTGAGGCAGATAGGTGAAGCCAGTAAGGAGGTGACCGATGTTAGGGAACGTGTTCAAGCATTTGAAGGTCATCCTGATCTTCAAAACGACGACAAGCAAAAAATTGCAATTGGAGAAACGATAATGAGACTGTTGCTGAAGTTAGATACTATACAGGTATATGTTAGCTAACAAATTTTACTCCAGATGGCATAAATTTATTTTGCATATGATGTTTGATATGGTTTTTCTTCGTCATTGTTTTTTACTCAACATAATATTATACTAAATGCTACTCAACATGTATTTTCAGGGTTTGCATCCAAGTTTTAGGGAAATCAGGAAGTCCCTGGCAAGAGAGCTTGTGACTTTGCAGGAAAAGCTTGACTCTATAACGGTTAAGAATCCTTGCCAGCATCCCCATGAAGATGCTAAAGAACCTGTAGAAGTCACTCCATTGAATGTTCAGAATGGAGAACTTAATGAAGAGAAGCAAGAGGAGAGAGTGGCATCAGAAAAAGATTCATCTGAAGGTATTAGTGATGGAAGTCCCAAGGAACAGTTCTGTATGAAGGATGTTGATGGTGGAAGTGAATCTCGCTCGCATGTTGATTCTGCATCAAGTGAGAGAACAAAGACTACACTGCTACCAAATGGATTAATCAATGAGGATTGTAGTCCTGTAATTGCTGCAGATGCATCGGATTCCACAAGTAATCTTTCTGACAAAACTGATTCAGAATGCAAATCAAAATCAGAGGTCATCGACATTCCTATTGTGGTTGATAATCTTGATACGACTACTTTGAAAGAATCACACGTGGGAGCTAACAATGATGATATTAGTGACAACTCCGCAAGTGAAGGGTTAGATTCTGATATGCATGAATTGAAGGAGCTTCCAGTCGGAGTGCTCAATGAAGACACGGCTACATTTGAAGAGACTAATACATCTGAAATTGTACTTAGTGAAGTACATGCTGGAAACGAGGTATTCATTGAAGAACGCCCAGTCGGAGTGCTTGATGAAGACACGGCTACATCTGAAGTGACTAATACCTCTGTGACTGAAGTACAAGCTGGAAATGAGGTATTCATTGAAGAACTCCCAGTTGGAGAACTCGTCCCAGTTGGAGTAGTCGATGAAAACACGGCTACATCTAATGAGACTAATACCTCTGAAAATGAAGTACAAGCCGAAAATGAGGAATTCATTAAAGAACTTCCGGTAGGACTGCTTGATGAGGATCCAGAGAAATTTGAAGTAGAAATATCTAAATACTATACAAAAGATACTCAACTAGAGCAGCCACTGGTCGAAGAAAAGGAAGATATGAAGTCTATTGAGGAATCAGATGGTTGGGTAAAGATTGAGTTCCAGAAAGAAGATGATGAACTCATAGCGGATACACCAATGGACACAGAAGAATCAGGAATGCGAATTGATACTGAGTTACCACCTCTTGAAATTCCTGATCATGGGAATCAAGAAGCAAGTGATCTAGATAACATAACGATGAATGAAAAGGAACCAGAAGAAAATCTTGCACAGCAAGAAACACAAGCTGATGTTCAAGACATTGCCGGAGAACCAACCGGTACAAAGGCTGAAGTATCTGCAGATTTGAATGGTGACATAAAATTACTGGAAGAGAATGAGAAGCTAAGGAAGTTAATGAAGGAGTTGCTTGAAGCTGGGAATGAACAGTTAAGTGTAATATCAAATTTGACAGGGAGAGTGAAAGATTTGGAGAAGAAACTAGCCAAAACTAAAAGGAGTAAGAAAGTGAGGACAAAGGGACATAAACCAGTAACTCCCAAAATGTCTTGTTCAAACTCTTCTGAGTAATCAAGTGAATGTGGATTTTGTATGTAATGGTGACATGGTATGAGTCTTGTTGTATTGATAATGATGTATAATTGTAATGTTTGTGATATGAATAAATGAACGTTAGCTTTACTCTTTTGTATATCATGGTTGTGATTGTATATTTGTTCCTTTATCTCAGTGGATGAGTTCTAGTAATTGTGCAATTTTCCGAATGACATGAATGTCTGCAAGAGTCGGAGCATCAAGCTGGTTTGCTTTCAATACGATGAGAATCATGATATTTCTGACCTGATGAAGCAATTATGCAGCAATTCTCACTATCTATAGAGTTTATGATATTTTTTACATACATTTTCCTATTTAATATGATTATGAAATTTGACTTTTATACTAACTAAACTAATAAATTGCTTTGATACAAATAGGAATTGCAAATGATTAGGTTTTTCGCATCTCTTCTTTTTCACAACCTGATAATTCTGTTCAAAAATCACAGTTGTTTGTTTATATTACGATGAATTAACAAAATAGTTGAAATCAATTTTTTTGCTCAAAACTTTTTTCAATGATCACAACTTTCTAATGTCTTGGGTGAACTCATGATCCTTCAAAATTTGATCGAACGTTAATTCTTAGAAATACAGTAATGAAATTTCATATTTCTGAAGCCATTATTGATTGAATAATTATATTGATCGTTTCAAAAGTTATGGTTAATAATAATTTGTTTTTTAAATAAATTCACAAATTTGAATTATACTAAGTTTGCAATTGCATAAATGATATTCCATAGTTCAAGTAAATCTAAAGAAGTTCATCTAGTGACATATCTAATAAAATTAGCTACTCAGAATAGAAATATACATAACAAATAAATTGGAATAAGTATCATAGATCGATGATGAACAAGGGTATTTAAGCTTGTTTCCAAGGTGAATTATGAGCTTTAATCTTCTAAAGAACGCTTCCTTAACTCTGGTGCATTATGAACATGAGAAAAACACAAAAAAAAAAAGGCTTGAATTATGGTTAACGCTTTCGATACTCTTTTAAAAACACATATAATAACAACAGCAAGTAAAGAGATGTTTACACACACTCTCATTCCAGAGATTTACAACAATAAGTCGTTTTTATAAAAGGTAGATGTTTACACACACTCTTAAAGATTGTAGAGTTGTCAAAACAGGCGGCCCGGCTCTAATGGGCTTCGAATTTTATCGGGCTGAGTCAAAAAGCTCGGTTGAAAAACGGGCTTAAAATATACTACCCGAGTTCTACACGGGCTGCGGGCTAACGGGCCGGCCTGTATTAATTTTTTTTTTATATTAAAAAAGTACTATAAAATACTCCTATAATTTATTTTATAAATAATATTTTTAATATGTTTAAATAATGTCTAACACAAAAATAAATGGTAAACATTTTCGTACACTAGTCGTAAACTAAAACGGCGAGGAAAACAATTTTAAATAAATTAGATACGTTATGGTTATAGATATTTATATATTCGATCTTTAAAATTATAAATAACGAAACGAGCAAATATAATTTTATATTACATTTATATGTGTTAATCCATTGGATTTTCACTTTTATTTTTTATTTTGATAATCAACTAAGTAAAGAATTATTTAAAAAATATATATAATTTATAGGATTTTTTTTGGTATGCGGGCTAACGGGCTACCCGCGACCCGTTCAGGCTAGCCCTAATGGGTACTAGGCTTTTTAGGGCCGGGCTAAAAAACCCTATTAAAATTTGGGCTCAATATTTAAGGCCCAAGCCCTATAATAAATCGGGCTAAACGGGGCGGCTCGTTTTGACAGCTCTAGTAGTAAATAGATATTAAACGCGGTACACTTAGAGTGTATCCCTTATAGATGTTTCTTTTGACTTTTGCTACATAAGGTATATACTATAAACAAGTATGTATATAGCTACAATAATATATATGAACATGTTAGACTTTGTATATACCTGGGTATGCTTGAGTGTAGTTGTAACCTTCTTCAATCAAACATGGTCCTTAATATAGAGATGAATCAAATGACCGTTGTTAAAGAAATCCTTATCTTTGAATACCCGCATAAATGATGAGATATCTTAAACAAATATAGTCGGCGCATCAGTCATTCTATTTCATCAATGCTGCCAATTGAAGAGCTTTATTCCCTTGCTTCGGTTAGAATAAACTTTCCTTAAATTTAGGGAGCAATGCCACTATTAATTAATTAATAATAAAGTATATAAAATATCTTTCAAAATTAAAAAAGAAGTTAATAAAAGAAAAGCAAAAATGGCTATGTTTTTTTAACAAGCTAAAATTAAATATATTAACTAAACGAAAAGTTCCATCTAACACAAGAAGCGCACATAAGAATATAAGAGTTCATAAAATCAAATACAAAATAGTGTCACATCTCACATCAACAAAAAATTTATAACAAGAAACAATGCCCAAACCCATAAAAGGGTTCAACCACCAAAGATAAAGATCAAAAGTTGTAACTAATTTTGTTTGGGGGTGAGGATAATAGGAAAATTCCTTGGATTGTTTGGAATATAGTTTTTTTTTAAAAGTAGCACGGACGTTTGGGGGTGAGGTAGTTGAGGAAAGTGGTGTTGGAGGTTGTTGATAGATAGAGGAGATTTATGATATAGGGTGTTGGCTGGGAGGTACGGTGATGAGGCAAGGAAGTTGGAGGTTGAGGGCCGGAGTGTTTCTTCTTGGTAGAGGGAGGTAGCGAAGATTAGTGACGAAGTAGGCGATTCTGAGGGTGGCTGGTTTTTCAGAGAGGGTGTCGCGTGCGGTAGTGAACGAAACAAATACCTTATTGTGGTATGATAGGCGGTTAGGTGATGTTCCTTTTTGTAGGAGATTTAGTCGCCTTTTTTATCTAGCATTCAATAAGTCGAGTACGGTGGCAACCATGTTCTCTCTAGGTTAGGAGGAGGGGGCGAGGCGTGGAGTTGGAGGAGAAGGTTGTGGGTTTGGGAGGAGGAGTTGGTAGCGAAATGTAGGCTTTTACTTAACAATATTGTTTTCCAGCCTAATGTATCTGACACGTGGCATTGGCATCCCGACGTTGAGGGGGGTTTACGGTGCGTGGAGCTTATCAACTCCTCACATCATAGGTTTCCCCTATTGTTGATGTCACGGAGGACCTCATCTGGCACAAGCAGGTACCCCTGGAGGTCTCTATTCTTGCTTGACGATTGTTGCGAGACAGGCTGCTGACAAAAGCCAACTTACTGAACCGTGGCATCATCTCAGCCGACGCAAGCAGTTGTGTCGCGGGTTGTGGCCATCCCGAGTCTGCATCTCATTTGTTTCTTCATTGCGACATATTTGGATCATTGTGGCAGCATGTCAGGTCTTGGATTGGTGTTTCAAGAGTAGAACCACACAGTCTTCGGGCACATTTTATTCAGTTTACTCACTATCTAGTGGTTCGAAGACGAGGCAATCTTCTCTTCAACTTTTATGGTTTCTTTGTGTTTGGCTAGTTTAGGATGAACGTATTAACATGTTCTTCAATAATATTCAAACTCCCACCTTAGATCTTATGGAAAAAGTTAAGTTTAATTCTTATTGGTGGTTGAAGGCTAATAACGCCACTTTTATATATGGTTCTCATAGTTGGTGGTCGGACCCAATATTATGCTTGGGTATCGGCTGACCGTAGTTCTTGTATTTATATGACTGACTGATTGTATCTTAGAGTGACCTTTTTAATACACCTTACGTTAAAAAGGGTCCACTGTCGTTAATATATTCCATTTTTTATTCTTTAAGAAAAAGGGAATTCTCATTGAATAAATAATCCACATCATTTCTTTATTTAATAATTATAGGGGAAATGTTGCATTCTTATAAATATATATACTAGTGTAACATAGACAAATCACAACTTCCTTCAAATGATTTCTAGTTAGGAAGAGAGGGGTCCTTCTTTGTTTTATGATGGTATTCAAATTCATTGTTTTGTTTAAAATTAGTGTAGGGTAATTTTGTTTGTGAGTCAAGTATCCCTTATACTTATATTTGAGCTATGGATTGAATATCCATCGTACTTTCTCACTATCCTCTAATAAATTCATTTTGATGTTAAAAAAATCCACGTTATTAACTTATATTAGGGGACCTTTTATTAATTATTCTTACTCACTTAAAGTATATACTATACGTAACAAACTATATATCCCCCTCTTGAGAAATGAGACCCTTGTCACTTAGGAGGCTTCTAGATGCACAATATCCACCTGGTTGACGACTTGACGGTACTAGTGATGCTTCCAACGACAAACCTAACACATCAGATCTTGACACAACAATTGAAAAACTACAACACAAGAAAAGGACAACATAAAAATCACACGCAGGGTTTTAGTTCAATACGGAAGAAATGGAGGCACCACCCTCTTCCTCATATGCTCACCACGTAGGGTTTTGATGATAAAGGCCACGACATGAATAAGAAACCATATTGGGTATGTAATGCATTTCAATGATTCATCCCAAGTGTGATTTGATAGCAACATTAACACCAAAGAAATCAATGAAAGCGAGCCAAAGATTTCCATAAGAGTGTTAACACGTATAGCAAACTTAAGCCTAACCCAAAAGAGCAAGCAATAAGCAAGAAAGCTAGCAATGGATACAAAAGTGGTGTTAGGATGGATTTGAAATGGGGTGGGATTTTGAGGGTATTTTAATTGGAGGAAACCAATGAGTACAAAGTAGGTAAAAGGAACAAGGGTATGATGAGGACATAGAGGGGTATTGTTTTCTACAACCATGGTAAAGAGTTGTACATTGTTTAGGACATTGAAAACCACTTCATGCGGTCTTGGTCTCACTAAACCAACCATATTGTTGAATTTAAAATTTGTAGCTTTTCTTGTGTGGGGTACTCTATATAGAAGAAGAGACGATGTATTTCAAGTGAAGTGTTTGGTAACTCAGGATGGAAGCTAGTTTATATATAGACCGACCAAGTGAGATAAGACACATTCATCGAGCTATGACGAGGAGGTATATTCTATGCATGTACGTGGATCTCCAACAGCCTCTATAGTGTTGTAATGCTAACTAAAGGTACGACGTATTGTTTTGTTTTTTATTCAGGTGGATATAGACTAGAAAGCCACATAGTGAATGTAGTGATATATT
>Ga0315915_1001190_pt1 | contig 30846 bp, 14 predicted proteins | sample MpolbnodulesMG_FD_207738 | JGI IMG/M metagenome (GOLD analysis project Ga0315915, IMG submission 207738) | Medicago polymorpha root nodule microbial communities from Los Angeles, California, United States - branched nodules | ecosystem: Host-associated > Plants > Roots > Nodule | place: USA... | reverse complement strand
AGAGTTTTTGGGACTATTTTGGATGATTTTTGGTGATGAGTGATGATGTGTTGGATAATGATGAGGTGTTATATGTGAAGAAGAATCTAGATGCATAATTTGTGGGGAAAGAAATGAAATGGGAGTGGAATGTGCATTTTGGGTGAATTTGTTAAAGTTTGTGTTTTTTGAATTTTTGAAAATGAATTTTGTAACTTTGAAAATAATAAAACAAAATGGTTTAAAGTTTGTGATTTTTGTGATTAGAAATGCAATGGAAATGAGAGGAATTGAAATTGGAATGTTTGGTGTGATGAAATTAAGTTTTCTTGAGAACGAAGTAACAAAATAAAAAACGTAAAAAATAAATAAATAAAAATATGCATAAAAAAATAAAGAATTTGAAGTTAACTTGAAAAACAAGTAACTAAAAAACTCATGGAAATGCATTTAGCGTAAGATAAATGTTTGTTGATTTTTTGTAAAAATTTTAGAATGAAAAAAAGAAAAAAGGTCAAAATTGAGGTATGACAATAGTATAAAACTAATATATTTTTAAATAGAATAATAAATAACATATAAATGAATTTAATATCAATATTCAATAATGTTATTAATCATTAAGACAATTACATAAAGGCAAACACAGAGAAAATAGTCTCACCGTAGCACACAAGCATATATGAATAATGGGTAGTCATAATATTACTAAAATAAGATAACTGAAAATTTGGGGTGTTACAATTCTTCCCTCGTTAAAAAGAATTTCGTCCTCGAAATTGGATAAAAAAAATAGAGAAAGAGACATTATTTATCATTTTTCAAATGTACTTAGTGTGAAAAGTTTAAAGAGACGAAATCACGATCAAAACTATACCATAACTTTGAGGATAAAGATATCAATGGGTCTAAAAATGAAAGAAACTTTCTAATAAAAATGCATTTCTTCAAGAAAGAGTAGAATTAAATTTGGAAACATAAGTAAATTTTCTGAACAGAATATCTAAGTTTAAATTCCAACAGAGAAAGACAATAAGAACTTGTCTAACAAGTAGAAAGGAATAAGCAACATGCAAAAATTGTTTCCAATATTTATAGGACTGTATTAAAACTATCTTCTTCCACATGAATATCCACAATCATTGCTACTAGAGGAAATGATCAAACAATTTTCAAGAGGTCAAAAGACAATCTAATAATAACTGGCGATGACCTTAATTTATTCAACTATTTAGCAAAATGCGTAATAAGCTAAGGTAAGAGGAAGGATATACATAATAATAGTCTCAAATAGAAGGATATCCTTTGTCGAAAAAGAAAAAAATGCATTTCAAGATATATCTACACTATTATCACAAGAAAGAAAATAAACTCAAAATTTAACTAACTATTTTATTCTATCAAAATAAGTTACACAGAAAGACATACACAACTCACTTAATAACAAAAAATACACTATCATTAGATAACAAAATATTTAAAGTTCCTACTTAGAAGCCATTCAAGCAAAAGGTTATACAATCTATACAGTAGAACACTACAACAATATTCTAAGATGATCAACAAAAGTTATACATACCCGTGCATTGCACGGGCAAGTTTTGTTGGAGTTTTTTTATTAATAATTTAGAAGATATTAAAATGCATATGGATTTTGGTGACACTACTAAGTTGTTGTCTTAGATTACTGCAAAACAAAAATTGTCTAAAATAAATAAGTGAAATAGACCATTTATAAGTAATTTGTGCCACTTAATTGAAAAACAATGAAGTAAAAGAGAGGTAGATCAGAAAGATTGAAATAGATGAAATATAAAAAAATTTAAATGGTAGGAGATATATAATGAAATTCCTAGAGCTCAGATAGATCGGAGATAACTTATCTGGCCATGTTACCTATTGTTATAAGTTATAACTTGAAATTATTACTGATGAGGAAAGTAATAGTCTTTGTGTTATTCTTGATGAATCAGAAGCCTTTGTTTTATTCTCGATGAATCAGAAACAACCACGTTTAATCGAGGTTCAAAGAGACTTTTCTTTTGGCCCTTGCCTAAATCATTTTGTAACATAAGTCATTCATTTTAAAATTTTAGTATCTTCTTTAGCGAGTCTACATCCTTGAGAAAACTCTCTCGTACCATTTGTTTCATTCATGTCAATGTCAGAAAGTGCTTCTTCTATGTAGAGGATTGGCCATTTAGTTATTCTCTATTGATAGAACAAGCACAAAAGAATATACACTGATATTAATAGAGACTTAGAGGGGTAACCTTGGCGCAACTGGTAAAGTTGTTGACATGTGACTGAAAGATCACGGGTTCAAGTCCTGGAAACAACCTCTTGTGTAAAAACCAGGGTCAGGCTGCCTACAATACACCAAAAATGGTGGGACCCCTTCCCGGCCCCTGCGTATGCGGGAGCTTTAGTGCACCGGGTTGCCCTTTATTAATAGAGACTTAAAAACTAGTAAGTGCAGAGAAACTTAGGATAGCTCTATAGAGTTGTAACACTCCAAAGAGGAAGTTAAAGAGCTAGGAACACAGATTAAGTAGAAAATAAGAGGGAAAATGTAGAGGGAAAGTGGAGAGGGATCCAAATTCATAACTGTCCCTGCATAAATTAGAAATATCTAAAACAAATTCCAGTTATGTTTAATTAAACTGGTAGTATAGTATAATTGTAATGTAGTACAAAGCATACTAAACAATAGAACAACAAATCATATATTAAATAAAACTTCACTTTTCTTATTCTATAAGAAAAGGTAAATCAACAAAGAAATAATGTATTGCAATCCTTGAAAGAAAAAAAGCTCTCACAACATATTTCATACATGATACATTACAAGGAACTCAAATCTCAAATAAAAAAAAACCAAGAATCTTGAATCAATAACCTTGAGTTTTCAAAAAAAATAACTGAGGTTTCATATACCATTATTAGAGAAAGACAATACATTATTTTTTTCATTTGGAACAGACGTGCCGCAACGGTTGTAAAAGTACACTTGGAGCAATCACCGGAAGCCAACCACCTACCAATTAACAACAAATTATTACTAAATATTACTGAAGATTTCTCTGTTCAGTATGAAAGGAGTACAGCAAAAAAGCTTTTGAGGAAACTGAATGCTAAAAACTTATAATTATTGATATAGTTTTTTTAGAAAGAAAAAAAAAATTCAAAAGAAAAGTAAAGTGAGGCAAATAGAGAAATTAATTTAGGAGATAAATGAGTTTGTACTTTGATGACTAACCCGAATCCTCTACAGTCGATTGAACTATAAAGCTGACTGCAGAGAATATAGTTTGTTTGATGACAGAACCAAAACATATTACAAATTATTTGGAAGAAAAGTACCATACCTTAGTTCTTTGTCTTTAAGTATCGAACTGATTTGCCGCCAGGAGGATAAAACTCTACAAAGGGCACATGCTCAATGATCCAGTGCTCTTTTCCTCCATTTGGAGCAATGCTTTGCACAAATTCAGTTGGCATATCCCAAATATTGAGATTTTTAAGCTTCTCTAAGTGTTGGATGCCGGTAGGTACAGTCTTGAGTTTGGTGTTACGCCATAACTCGAGCTTTCTAAGAGAACACAATGATCCTTTGTCAATGATGATGGAACACAAGGAAGATGAATTTCCAATGTTTAGTTCCTTTAGTTTGTGAAACCCTCCATTTTGAAAATATAAACTTTGACCTTCATAACCATGGTGGCCGATAAAGAGTGACAACAAGTTTTGCATATGTTTTAGTGATTCCATTGGATCATCTGTTAATTGGGAGCATTCCAACTTTAACTCAACAAGATTTTGTAGCTTTGGAATCCACTCTGGCAACTTCTCTAACTTCCCATACAGTCTAAGATCTCGGAGCATTGGTGGACATGAAATCAAATGTAAATCAATATTGACTTCATTTGTGTTTGTTGGTTTTTCTCGAATATGTAGTTTCTCCAAGTGTTGCATCTCATTGACTAAAGAAGATAGAACACTTCCATGCTCTCTTCTGAGACGAACCAAGCCTAATTCTCTTAACTGCTTCAACTTTTTTAGCTCCTGGAATAGCTCTACTACTTCTTCTGCATCTAATAAAACATATCGCAATGATTGTAGAGATGTCATCTCTCCAATAGCATCCTTCAATTTAATGAAAGACATTGTATAACCTCGAAGATGTAGTAGCTTTCTAAGCTTGCTAATCTCTTTTGGCATCTCATGGATATCTGTACCTCTTACATCCAAAGTCTCTAGGTTTTGGAGCATGCCAATGGATTTTGGAAGACTTTTTACATCTGTGTTTCTGAAGCTTAAGTACTTCAAGTGAATCAAATTGCCTATATTTCTAGGAACAAAAGAAAGGGATGTATCTTTAAAATCAAGCACTTTCAACAACTTGAATTTTGTAGTGATTTTATTTACAAAGTCTTCAGTTATTTCTTTATCCGTGAAAACAAGCAGCGACCGAACATGTGAGCCTTCAATACTTGCCATTAAATCATTAGAATTTGTTTCTATTGATAGACGGCGGAATTGTTTACTTAAGGATGACTGACTGTCTTCACTAATATGGCAGCAAAAACTTAAATCCTCAAATTTTTCAAAGATCATCCCACGCAATAGATCATGAACACGACAACTTTTAACTTTTCCATCAATATTAATCAAAGAGGTTTGCACCAAACTTCTATTAATCAACTCTGATAAATAAGTTTCCGCAACTTCTTCTAATGTCTTCCCCTTTTCCTCTTTCACAAACCCTTCAGCTATCCACTGACGAAGTAGTATCTTAGACTCAATTTCATAGTCTTCTGGATATAATCCAAAATATAACAAACATGATCTAAGATGGTAAGGCAAATCATCATAACTCAAACTTAAAATCTCTTTAATCCCAGTTAAATGGGAATCCTTATTTAGCTCTGAGGATAGATTTTCACAAAACCTCTTCCACTCGATTGCATTTTTATCTCTTAAAGATAAAAGACCGCCGATGGCAACAATTGCTAGTGGTAAACCTTTGCATTTTTTAACAATATCATAAGATATATCAATGAGCTCTTTTGGACAACATTTGTCAAATTGAAATGCCTTCTTAGTAAACAACTCCAGAGATTGTTCTTCAGTTAAAGGTTGCAACTCATGCACTTTGACAAACGAAGATTTCTTACAAGAAAGTGCAACATTTATATTCCTTGTTGTTATAAATATCTTACTTCCATTTTTATTATCAATTACAGCAGATTCAATCTCATTCCAAAAATGCATGTTCCATACGTCATCAAACACAATAACGTACCTCGTTTGCTGCAAGTAGTTTCTTACCTCATCGATTAATGACTTTCTATCCATTTCTGTAGTAATATCCCGAGACTGGGAAAACTTGCGCAACATGTCCCTCAACAACCCTTCTATAGTGTATGATTCAGACACTGTGATCCATACACGACAAGCAAAGTGTCCACTAACCTCCTTGCTATCAAAAACATTCTTGGCAAGAGTGGTTTTACCCTGCCCTCCCATTCCCACCACAGAGACCACAGTGCGCTCTACTCTTCCTTTTACCAACCAGCCGATCAATTTTTCTCTAGACTCTTGAAATCCAACAACGTCAATTTCCTCCATGTGAAGAGTAACCAATCGAGGGTCATACCATTTAGCATTTTGTATTCCACTTGATTCTTGAGGTTGGATTTGGAAGTCATATCTTTCACTTCTTTCCTTGATCTTACAAACAGATGACTTAATTTGTCGAATCTCTGACCCAATTCGATGGCGAGGGATCAAAGTTTTGATCAATTGAACAATCTTATGGAGTGACTCTGGACATTTTGGATGACAAGGTTTTCGTGGTACATAGATCATACATTCATCTATGATATCTTCTATACGAAAAGCTACTCCTATCACCTGCTTCACCCATATTTTGACCCCTTCACGGATGTTGTCTCCTTCAACTGCAGCTCTTTTTTCGGCGTCCTTAAGGAATGCTTGGATGCTTTCAAGTTCATCTTTGATGTATGCAAATTCCTTGTGGATGCCTGTAAGCAAATTGGCTTCTTTCCTTAACAGTGGAAGCAGTTGCTCAATAGCCAAACTCACAGCCATTTCAGCCATTGGAGTCAACCTCTCACTTTTGCAGCTTTGGATTTTTGGTTAGGTGAAGATTGTGTTTCAGATGCGTGATGATTTGGTTATCTAGTGGGAGTAAATAAATATTATTTGAACGTTTCAATTATATTTTCAGGCTTATAATATATTCCACCAGTAGTTGCCAAAGACGAGTCATTAGGTTCACGCATGTGATGGAGGGCTTATAATATCTTATCTTTATGTCTATCACTGTTATACATATTTGCCTTAATTTTTTTGAAAAGTACACTTCACACATAATCTTGCTTTCTATCATTATTCAATTGTTTTTTTTTTAATTGCTACTGTTTGTTCATGTCTCTATTACTTTAGCGATATATTTTTTTCGATAATAATATGTTTGTACTAATATTTTATACAAGTTGTCTAAGTCAATGCAATTTCTTTTTAATGCCTTCCTTTTTCATAATGAACGTATTGAATGCAAATTAAAACGCCTAACAATAATTTTGCATTGATTTTGGGTACTTATTTTGACTTCAAATTTTTAGTGATGTTTTCACAATATATACTCATCTCACTCAAATGTTTTCTGTGCTTTTTCGTTACTTAAGGTGTGTATTGGATTAAGATTTTAAAGAACAATTTTTGCCTAAAAAAGTCTCAAGGATTTTAAAAGACTTTGTAGGATTTTAATTACTTTCATGATTTTAAAAGACTTTACAATTTAGATTTTAATGGATTTACATCGTAAGATTTTAAAGGATTTGAAATGATTTTGTGGATTTATAAGATTTCAAAAGATTTTATGAATTTTAAGGACTCATTGAGAGAGAGAAGGGAGAAAAGTGAGAGAGGAAGAGAGGAGAGAGAGAGATAGAGAGAGAGAGAGAGAAGGGAGGGAGAGAGAGAGAGAAAGGAGAAGAGAGACATACCAAGAGAGAAGAAGAGAGGAAGTAAAATTTTAAAAGAAAAACAATCCCAAGATCCCACAAAATCAATCAAAATCCAATTTATTAAACAATCCTTCAAAATTTGAATGATTTTGAATACCGCGAGACTTTTTTAAGTGATGAAAAGTCTTGATTGAATACCTCGAGACTTTTTTAAAATGACAAGGAGTCTTGATTGAATACCACAAGACTTTTTTTAAGTTGCAAAGAGTCTTGATTGAATACCAGAAGACTTTTTCATCATTTTTTTTCAACAACATAAGCAAGATTTGAATGTCTATCATATTTATATTTCTCTATACTTCGTGATAGACAATTGACAAGTGTACCAAAAACTATCGAAATAGTAAAATATCGTTCCCAAAAGGACTGTTTTTAATCTCAACAATTCTAGTACGTTATTATTTAGGATGTATAAAAGTTATTTTGATTTGCCACTAGGCAGTTGATTGGTTTGATCGCATAAAAGTAACGACAGAAAATAAAGTTTGGTTTTAAAGAATAAGAGAGAGATGAGATCAGGTCTTTCGAATCCTTGATGTTCCCCTAATTGGTATACTGCACTTATTCTTATGAATGATTCTCTACTTCCACGTTAACCAAATATCACTAACAAACGATTATCCATTCCTAAACTAACCATGTTTATTACAATAATTCAATTAGGCCTAAGTCGAAAGCTAGGGTCAGTAGTCATTCGTTCTCACTAAATCATGTTTATATTTGATCAGGATATAAAAATCATTAAGAACAATTAAATTGAATAAAAACTATATTATCATTCACAATAAATAGAGTTTCACAACAACATGGTTCAATTAGGGTTACAAAGAATCATCTCAGACCTAATCTCTAATAGATTTAGCTACTCACAATCGAGTTTACAAATATCATAATCAATATAGGAATCAATACATACATGAACATGTAAAAGGTTGAAGAAATCGCCCTCCTAGCCGTCTTGTAGTCTCAAAATCGCACTTTGCTCTTCTCAAATCGTAACCCTTGTTTTCAGAATAGTCTTCAGCTTAAATAGTCACAGAAATTCGCCCAAATTGTGCCACGTTTTTAGTAAATCGTGACACGTTTTGCCTTGTGTAACAAACCACCCAATTTAGGGTTTATGAAATCGTGTCACGTTTTTTCCATCGTGACACGTTTTGCTAATGTCGAATCAAACATATTTTGGCTTGTTGAAATCGTGTCATGTTTATACCAAATCGTGACACGTTTTTGGCTTTGCTTTAGATCTTCAATTTTCTTGTTTTTCGTACTTAATCATGCTCAAAATAGCTGTGAACTCCAAGATTCTTCAGAAAATTACATCGAAAATTGTGTAATGACGAGATGTCATCACTACCCCAAACTTGAACCATTCCTTGTCCTCAAGGAATTTACTTGCAAAATTGACAATCGACAGTAAAATAACAATTACCTGATCAAGTGATAGTACCCAAAAGTTCGACTCCTTACTAGCTAAAGATGAGCTAGTTTGAGTTGCATGTATCCACCAATTCATAACTCCACGCAAAAATATGAAAGGGTTCACACGCAGTCGACATGCAATCTACATATTACCATACGCCTGAAAAGTTTCTAAACGTCAATCAAAATCAATGTCAATGCACACTTTGAGGTCTTAAAGGGTTGTAACGGTGCTTAGGTGAAGGTGGGATAATATTTGGATAAGTAGGCTGCACAAAATTATAAGTTAGGCACTCCTACGGAAGTTAAAGCACAAATTCAATCCATCACTCACCTTTGGAACAACAATTCTTGTGAAGGTACTAGAGAATACTTGTAACAATTGGGAGAATCGAGTTTGAAGTTACTCGGATTTTCAATGTTTTTGTCCCTTTTTCATTCTATTTTCTCTGTTTTTTTTTTATACACCATTTTTATGTGTATAACTTTCATAAGTTCTTTTGTTCTCTAGTACCCCCACCCCAAACTTAGTTGGTTGCAAATTCCAATAGCAACCTCCAACTTATTATTTAATAACATTCTACAATGCCTAACTCAGATATAACAATTTGGGATAAATCCTAAAAGTCTCTAAGCTTGTAATGTAGTTTGTCACGGAACAAAAAGATCTAAACCTACCGGCTCAATTTGGCTAAGAAAAGGATAAAAATAACAATTAACATCAGCGTAGGCTTCAAAAGGCTCACATGACCAAACACTTTTGCCTCAGTGTGTATATGACAAAGATCAATCGATAGCAGAGAAACAATGCAAGTTCTAGAAATGTAAAAGCATGGAATACTCTATATAAGTAAATTGGAAAAATAAAATTTGGCCATGAACCTTATAGTGTTTAGATTTCTAGGAGTTGTGACTACCTATCTTTGACTGTCGTACACTTCGCCTTTGAAACACAAGTCACTCATCCTTTTGAACTTTTGGAATACCACTTGAACAAATATTTGTTACTTAACTAGAAAAAGTCAAGTAAACAAGCAAATTCACCAATAATAAACAAGTTCAAGAACAATTACATAAACGGGGGGTACAAGCGAGTTAAACTTCATGAAAGCAAATAAAATTGTTCAAACATAAAAATACATAATAAAAATGCTGAAACAAAAGAAGAAACATAAAATGAGATGGACCATCAATATATAGTCCACTCAATCCTCCATCTGGTCCTCAGGAATCCATGTGCTAGGGTTCTCCTCTGCAAAAGAGTCCTCCCCAAAGTGATACCTAGACCTAGCACCACCAGCAGCAAAGTCAGCTCTGATCTCCTGCTCTCTCTTCTGAGCTCGGCCTCTTGTCACATCAAAGTACTGGTCCATAGCCTCCTCGGACCCATAAAATCTCTCAACAGACCCAGTCATAGGCCTCCTGTTGAGGCAGAACGCCTCAGTGAACTCCTGCCTGAACCTAGGACGGTTCCAATACTCCTGATCAGACACCTCACTCATCCAGTTTGCATGACCGAACATGTAGTCCAGCAACATAGGATGGATAGGTGCATAGGCACTCTGTTGACTGCTCCCCTCTCCATGTACAAACTGAAACCGAGGTGCATTTGCAAAGAGATCACAATCTGCATCCTCACAAAGCCAACATATAAGGCTCAAGTGAGGCACATCCTTCTTCGTACCTGTAGCAAAATCAGCAATATTGTTGGCGATCAACTCACCAATATTGATGGGTTCACCATCCATAATAGCAGTGATCATGTAGACTCACGTCAATGGAATCTCGGAAGAGCAAGAGGTGCCCTCCAGTGTCTGCACCACAAATGATGCCCAAGCCTTGGGGACCGGCTTGAAGTCAGACTTCAACAACATCTGTTTCCCTCCTTGCCACTTAGCTCCCTCTACACACATTTGCAAGAGCAATTCTTCCCAAGCTTCATCATTCCAATTACCATAAGTATCCCTTCTCCTCTTCACATTGCATTGTTCCAGTGGAACAATCTTCAGCAAATCATAATAGCAGCAGGTGAGAAATCAATTTCCTTCCCACGGACATACAACCCATACCTCTTCCCAGAAAACTGAGCGTTAGCATAAAACTCCAAGGCCAATGTCTTATTAGCTTTCTCAAAAATCATCTCATTCAAACCGTGCCATTCTCTAGCGGTTAGTGCCTGCTCAAATTCAGGATTCCCCAAAAGCTTTGGGAGCAAAAATACTCGCTCTTGGATTACCCTAAAATTCTTGACGTCTTTGAAACGGTCACGGGCTTGTGAGTTTAAAAATATGTGGTTCGCGGATGGGGGTGGTTCGTTTGTAGGCTTAGGTTTGACCGGTTGTTTGCAAGGGTTGGTGGTTTTGGCTTTCTTGGTGGCTTTTTGCTTGTTTCTTGTGTCAACCATGTTTAGGGTTAGGTTAAAGATGAAGATGTGGGTTTGTGATGGAGATGATTATGGTTTAGGGTTTGATGATGATGAAGATGAAGGTTTGTTGTGGTGTTTTGGTGTTTGGAATATGAAAAGATGAAGAATTTTGGTGAAAAGGGATGAAAATTTCGAAGGTTAGGGTTATGGGAAAATTTTGGCAGAGTTTGGCAACTTTTGGAAGTGAATGGAATAAAAATCGTGGTGGGTTTATTTATAGGCTGGGAAAATCGTGTCACGTTTGGCCAAAAATGTGTCACGATTGGGTTTTGTAACAGTCAAATTTTGAAACACCACCAAAATCGTGTCACGTTTGGGTAAAAACGTGTCACGATTTCCATCTTTGAAAAATTTTCTTGCCAAGAAATTGTGTCACGATTTGGCCAACGTGACATGATTTGGCAATGTTGAGAGGACACCAAATTTAACTTGGAAATTTTTTTGAGAGCTTCAGAGGAGAGGCAAAAAAAATATGAGGGAATTATTAGAAATAATAAAATTTATAAAATAGAAATGAAATCTAATTTAAAATACATAAAAAATAAGTAACACTTAGAGTAAATTACACTTCCCTCCCCTTAAAGATGCTTGAATTACACTCCTCTTCATTCCTTCTTATGTTAAAATGTACATTCTTCTTCCCTATAAGATGCTTGAATTACAATCATCTCCCTTAATAATTAAATATGCACTGCACTTTAATCTATTTTAACATAAATAAATATTTTTATGATATATACTAATTTTGGACCACCATTTAAGAAAAATATATTCATTTCTTTTATAATTTAAATGTCAATGATAATTAAATTTAAATATTTTGCTATTAATTTTATAATTTATAGTATAAAATTAACTTTTAAATAACCATACTTTATTGTCTTTAGTAATTTTTCGCATATTTTAATTTTATCTTTGGTTGTTTTATATTTTATAATAGGGTTTAAAACTATATGTTAATGAAATTGTGAATTAAAAATAGCAAAAAATATGTATTCAAATTTTGATTATATTAAAATAGACCCGCAATACTATTTTTTTCGAAGTGTGTTAGATTATTTCTTTTTTTGCTAGATTATTAGAAATAAAAAAAAATATTGAGGGAGTAAAATGTAGATTTTAACATAAGAGGGGAGGGTAATGTAATTCAATCTTCTCTTAGGGGAGGGGAGTGAAATGTTTTCTAATATGTTTTAAATAAGAGAGGAGTGGAGTGTATATTTTAACATAAGAGATGAGGGAAGTGTAATTCAAGCATCTTTGAGAGGAGTGTAATTTACTCTATTTATTTATAAAATAATAAAAAATATATTTATATTCTTATATTTTTATATTAATTTATTTTAAATTTTTTTAAAATTTATTTACATAATCACTAACATTACTCAAAACCTGACGAGTCTATCCATGTTTAGCACAAATCATTAAATTAGTTATTATTATAGATAATAAGTAACCTTTAGAGCATAAAATTTATTAAAATAGAAATGAAATCTAATTTAAAATTACATATTAATTAATATGAACACAAACTCAAAAGACAACATAGGAGTTGACTTCACGACTTTGTAGATGAAACGATTTCTCATCACTCAATCACCATCTTTTAAAAAATAAAATAAAAAACACAATCACCTACAATATTTTAATTTTAAAATAATGACAACAAAAAAAAAACTGAATATTTGAATACTTCTTTGATAACATTTGTGAACCCTGATTTCTAAAGTCTCTAACTTCTATCTACTTTTTCTTTCTCATGTTGGAGATTGCGTGAAACCTGTCCTTTACCTCCATTAGAGCGATCGAAACTCTATCACACTGTAACCTTGTTTTTCTCATACACCCACGTGAGTGATCCTCCAAATCTCAATCAGACTGTGCTTTTGGCTCATAACCACTCAACACAATTACAATATGGCTTCGAGTTCTCATTGGAGCTCCCAAACGAACCGCAGAAAGCATAAACCTCACACTATTATCTTGGTTGTGTGCAAAACAAGTCCCACTTATTCATTCATTCCAACCATATAAGTTGCTTAATCTGCCATAAGATATCCATCACAAACCACAATATAACGAAAGGGTTATACAACGAATAAGTGAAGTAGCTTTCATTCTCGTTTGACACAAACAAAAATGAGAAAGGAAAAGTAGATGGAAGAAATGATAGATTTTAGAAATTAGGGTTCATGTTATCAAACATGATTCATTTTCTTATTATAATTTAATTTACTTTTGTTTTTTTAACTATAAATCAATAAGTTTGTGATCCTCCAAATCCCAATCAGATTGTGCTTTTGGCTCATAACCACTCAACACAATTACAATATGGCTTCGAGTTCTCAGAGCAGCTCCCAAACGAACCGCAGAAAGCATAAACCTCACATTGTTATCTTGGATGTGTGCAAAACAAGTCCCACTTATTCATACCTACCAACTATGTACTCCCTCCAGTCTCATATATAAGAAAAGATTCTTTTTTTTAAGTTCGTTGAATAATTAATGTATCTGGTCTACATTGTAAAGCAGATACATTAATTATTCAATGAACCTATAAAAAGAATCTTTTCTTATATATAAGACCGGAGGGAGTAAGTTACTTAATCTGCCATAAGATATCCATCACAAACCATGATATAATGGAAGGGTTATACAACGAATAAGTGAAGAACCTTTCATTTTCGTTTGACACAAATGAAAATGAAAATGAGAAAGGAAAAGTAGATTGAAGAAATTATAGATTTTAGAAATTAGGGTTCATGTTATCAAACTTGATTCATTTTCTTATTACAATTTAATTCACTTTTGTTTTTTTAACTATCAATCAATAAGTTTGTGATCCTCCAAATCCCAATCAGACTGTGTTTTTGGCTCATAACCACTCAACACAATTACAATATGGCTTTGATGTCTCTGTGCAGCTCCCAAACGAACCGCATAAAACATAAACCTCACATTGTTATCTTTGTTGTGTGCAAAACAAGTCCCACTTATTCATACCTTCCAACCATGTATGTTGCTTAATCTGCCATAAGATATCCATCACAAACCACGATATAATGGAAGGGTTATAAAACGAATAAGTGAAGTAGCTTTCATTCTCGTTTGGCACAAACGAAAATGAGAAAGGAAAAGTAGATTGAAGAAATTAGAGATTTTAGAAATTAGGGTTCATGTTATCAAACTTGATTCATTTTCTTATTATAATTTAATTTTGTTTTTTTAACTATCAATCAATAAATTTTTACATTTTGTATGTAATTAAATTTTTATGGGAAATTCTTGTTTACCCATCAATAAAAGGTGGGTAAAATTACCTATTTTGAGTTGTCCCAATCAAAACCATGTATTTATATAATATTAAAAATAATTGAAACTCCAACTTCTCTCTAAACTTTTTTTTCTCCTTCGTTCATCGAGGATGGGTGGTTTTAGGTCATTTTTGACCTATAATCACCCCTCTACATCTTTTTTCCCTTTTTTTTCAATCTAAATAAGTGGTTTTCACATCTATCAAGTTTTTCCTCTTGTGTTTTTTGTGATTTCGTCGTCCAAGTGCGGCGTTGTGTTGTTCACCGTCTTGTGTGGCGTTTGATTTCGCGTCTTGTCGCGGTGTTTATTCATATCCTATTGAAAGATCTACAACAGTCAATTGCAAAATCAACCAATGATTTGGACGTCAACATTGCATATCCGAAAGCATGAGTATTTCGGTGACTTAGGTTTTATCATATTATTTGTAGGCATTTTGCCGTTGTATGTTATTAACTTGGGTGTTGTGAGTTGTTCGCAGATTCACCCTTTACGTTTTTAGTGATGTTTGTATCTGATGTACTCTATCGATTTGAATGAATGAATATCGTTTTGTTTTTGTTAAAAACAAAATTTGATTGGTACCAACTCAACATTGGTTGTATTACCCATCTTTTATTGATGGATAAGGAAGTTGTCAGCATTATTTATATCTTTGTTTATGACGTAGAAACTTAAGTAGCCATCACACACTCTCACGTCATTAGTGTTAATGACAAACCACTAAAATTGATGAAGATTATAAAAACCCAAAAAATGTAAAATAAGGTACCAAAATAATGGTTTTGAAAATATAGGGATTAAAATTTCGATTAAGTTAAAATAGAAGGATTAAAAGTGTATTTAAGTCAATATATTTTCTTCTTTAAAAAAAGAATAAATTTTCCTAAATCAAAATCTTTAGATTTATTAAAATCAATAAAAAGAAACACTGTATAAAGAACACGAAGAGATTCAATCATTTTCTTTTGGCTTAATTGCATTTTTGGCCCCCTATCTTTTCAAAAGTTGCGATTTTGGCCCCCTAACTAATTAAAATACAAAACAGCCCCCTATGTATTGGATCTTTGGCAGTTTTGGCCCTCAAGGCCACTTTTGACTTAATCTTCGCTGACATGGCACCCACATCCTTGAGTGAGGTGCCACATGTAATTAGTTAGGGGGTGCCACGTCACCGAAGACTAAGTCAAAAGTGGCCTTGGCGCCAAAACTGCCAAAGATCCAATACATAGGGGGCTGTTTTGTATTTTAATTACAAAATCGCAACTTTTGAAAAGATAAGGGGCCAAAAGTGCAATTAAGCCTTTTCTTTTCCCTCCCATTTACCTGCTGTCACTATCCAAGCCAGTTGCCGCCACACCTCCGTCGTGAACTTGACGACCGCCTCTGTCTCAACTATCACTACGTCAACACCTAGTGAGCTCAAGGTTTTCATTTTTCAGAGGTACCATTCTCTCCCTTTCCTTCAAATTCTCTCACTTTTGCCTAAAAGGGATTTTTTTTCTTTTTTTTTTTTTGTACATTCCAAACGTGTATCTACCTTTGTATTTTCTATATATATATTTTTTATATATATTAATGTATAATGTTTTATTTCTTTTTTTATTTTAGAATATTTTCAAATTTCTGTTTTGGTACTTTTGATAGGCTAAAAGGTAAGGAATAAGGATTGGATACGATAGCTATTGTGTTTTATTGTAATATTATAAGGACCGGACAAACCGGGGCCACTAACAAGACAAAAATTGAAATATTTTTGTCTGTCAGTAACTTTTTGTTCCAAGTATAAATTCACTAAAAGTGTGTTTGGATGAAGGGTTTAGGCGGGGAAGAGAGGGGAGGGTTTAGTTTTCATTTTTAAATTACAAACACTATGGAATATTTGTTAAAAAGTTAACATATTAACATAATAAACGATCATATAATACTTCAATCACACTTGATTTATTTAAAAAAAACATGTTATATAGTCCGTAATTTAAAAAAGAAAAGTTAACTCTCCCCTCCTTTCCCCTCCTAAACCCTCAATCCAAACACATCCTAAGGGTTTGTTTGCAAGTTTGGAGAGAAAGAGAGGCAAGAGTTTTGGAAAAAAGGGAGGAGCAAGTGGAAGAAATATGGTACATTGGGAGGGGAGGGCTTTGGGGGTTAATTTTTTTTCATGATATAAAACCCTCCTCGGTTGGGGAACTAAAAAGTTGTATTGCATAAGAGTTTTGGGGGTTTATATGAATTTTTCAAATTTATTCTACATTGTTATAATATTTTAACATTAAAAAGAATAATGCTTAATGTTAAGACACACTCCCGCATTTTATACGGAAAAATGCCTCGTACGGATATCACTACTGTATTAAAAATATGTGAATCATAAGCATTAGTTTATCATTATTTGAAAAAACACTCTTTTCAAAAAAATGTGAAAGATTTATCCATTTCCCTCTATATTTCCCATCTCCAAAGCCCTTTCCTCCCGTCCCCTCTCCTCCAAACTCCCAAACAAACCCTAAAATACCATAATAACTTTTTGTCCACCAAACATCGTACTATCGTATAAAACGAAATTGTTCAATATCATAAAAGTTTGTCATGTGTTGTTTTACTTTGTGCTGTGTTATTTTGTATTGTATTATTCTGTCTTTTAGCAAATCAAACGAACCCTTTATGCCTAAATTATTATTTTTGTTCCAAATTGTTGCTCATTGAATTTAATTAGGCTTGAATCAAGAGATTGGAAGAAAAGAATGGAACGGGGTGAAAGTGGTAAAATGGCGAACCTTAATAGGGAAGTTGTTCTAAAGAACTGTGAGAATGTTTTAACTTCAGGAACCAAACCTATGAAAATTAAAGCTATTCTTATGCTAGCAGATCACTCTAAACTAGTACAAGAACATGTATAGTCTAGCTTCATACAAATTTTCACTGAGATTCTTGCTCATAGCATTGCAAGTGATTCTGCTCCTGATTTACTTCAAGAGGCTACTGTTTATTGCTTGAAGTGTATTGCTTGCAGAGGTGATGGTAGTTTGGCTATTGAAATGGGTGAACATGGTGTTGCACATTCTTTGATAAGGTTGTTGCCTCGTGCCGAGGGAAATATGCAAAAAGTACTGATAGAATGTTAGTTGGCTGTTGTAACTTTTTGTGATACAAGTACGACAGTTGTTGCAGCTAATGGTGGTTTAGAAATTATCATCTGTTTGATGAATACTTACAATACCGATGTTAGATTGTATTTGTTTTAGCTTTTGAGTGCGTTCGCGCTTGAGAGAGAAGTTGGGATGGAACTTGTTAGGTTAAGAGCTCTTTGTTTTATTGTTGAGGCTGCTGGTGTTGGAAGCATGATTTCGAGGGGAAATGCATGTCAATCAATCGGATTGCTTGGTGTTTCAAGAGAAGCTAGGCACATGCTTGTTGAATTGGGAGTGATTCCTGTGCTTATGGAGTTGTTCCGCATTGGAGATAATGCTGCAAAACTTGTAGCTGGTAATACTCTTGGTGTGGTGGTATGGAGTAATGTTGATTACATTAGACATGTTGCTGAAGCTGGAGCTATACCTCTTTACGCTGAGCTTCTTCAAGGATCCGATCCCAATGATTCCGGTAAGGAGATAGCCAAGGAAGTTTTTTATATATTGGGTGTGGCAGAGGCGAATGCTGTTGAAATTGTTGGTCACTTGGTTAGAATTTTTATACTAGGCGATGATAAAGCTAAAGTAGCAGCTGCTTATGTGATATGGGATCTGTTAGACTACAAGCACACAACTTCCGTGATTCAGGTGCGATCCTTATTCTCGTTGAGCTTTTGGGTTATGGCAGTGATGTCCTGTATTTTTAAAATTTAACTAGCTTGTTTCACCCTATACCATCAATTCAAACATAGTTGAGCTCCAAAATGGTGTTGACTTACTCCCACAGTTCCACCATACTCGTTACAAACAACGGCCATGTGAACTTTCTTAAATCGAAAATTGCTAAAAAATGAAGGACAGGATATAACAACTTCAGTTATAAAAATGTTTCAGATACAGGACAAACTGGAGGCAAGGGACAGGACAAAAACTGATATTTTTGTCCCTCACCAAACCACAGCACAACTTTTTGTCCCACGTACACGTTGTCTAAAATACTAAAATAACATTTCGTTCCCCAAAAATCATATAAAACAAAGAAAATTATTCAATGCTATTAGAATTTGTCATGTACTGTTTTGCCTTGTGTTGTGCTGTTCTGTCTTGTACTGTTCTGTCCAGCACTTACTGTTTTGCAAACCAAACACCCAAATAGACATTGAATCTGCAAAATCAATGATTAGATGTAAGGTTCACAACTTTAAAAACAGAAACCACAACATAGAAACTGGTTTTGGTTTTTGATAATATCAAAACTTCAAATTCGACAACCAACTACCTTTATATCTGGCTGTTTTAATTTTAAAAAAATTCCCCAAGCCTTGCATATTCTGTAGAATAAAAGTTGCCTCTTAATGAACATGAAAAATAAAAAGTTACTCCATGATGATACAAAAGAGGTTCATACAGTTAATCCCTGCTGATGAAGGGGCATAACCATGTAACACTAGCCATAAAAGTAGGGTTAAATATGTTTAGTCGCTCAAAAATCACAAGTTTTCAAGTTTAGTTCCTATAAAATTTAAATGGTAATTTTTGTCCTCCATGATATTGTAGTTTGTAAGAATGGTCCTTATTTTAAAAACTTTTTTTACAAAAGATGGATACTTTTAGTCCTCCAAAATAGTCCCTATAAAATGCAAATACGGAATTAGGGACAAAACTTGAAAACTTATAATTTTGTAGGAACTACAAACATATTTAACCATAAAAAGTAATAACAAAATGATTTCTGCATGTATTCAAGATAGAAATTAAGCTACCTGGCACAAAATACACAGGCATGTGAGCCAACTCTTGAACAAGAGTAGTATCTAGGGGCTCACCCTGCAAAATTACACACATTAAAAAAAAAATTAAATTATGCAAATTATAAGATTAGAACATAAAATTAATTGGCAAACTATTTAATGTAAAGGAGTAAATTTTCAAACCTTCTGGAGAAAAGACAGTATATCTTTTGCATATGCAATACCAATTGTATTATCAATGCCGTTTTTGAAGACAGGTACCCTAGGAACATACCATAATATAGTTAATACAGTGGAAAAAGCTAAAATGAAGAAAGTCCATGTAAAGCCACAAGGTCTGAAAATCTAAAAGACTTGCAGTTGCATCAATTGCAACTACATCAACAAGAGGTGTCATAACCTCTCTGACTTGTGTTTCTCTTATCTCCAATACATTTCGAATCATATCCTGCAGAATATAATTGTATACTTTTACTATAAATCTATTTTTTTTTAGTTAAATGAAGTAGCATACAAGTTAACAAGGAACAAATCAATTAATTACCCGAAGTAAATGAAATTTTTGATATTTTAAATTTGTTTGTGATAAAACTAAAAATTTGATCATATTGAACCAAACTACAGTTTCACCTTAACAGATATTTGATGCATCAGTAGATATTCGGTTTTCTAATGCTAACAGATTCATGAAATTTCATATTTTTTTTATAAAAATGAGTACATAATTGAACATAACACTATTAGAGGAAAGATTCCAACCAATCCAATTATTCAAACCAAGACTAAATAATTTACTCCGCTCGTTGGGATCAATAATGCTAGTCCAGAAATCATTGACAACCTTTCAATCTCGAAGAGTATACATAACGGATTCTGGTATTTGTTAGAAGAAATACCATTATACTTCATGCCCCTTCATTATCTTTCATTGGTAGTCATTAGCCTGCCATGATATAACTTTAAAAGAAGGGTTAAATCTTTTTGGTCCCTATAAATAAATTCGCCTAAGTTGGTATCAGAGCCTGGTTGGTCAGGTTCGGGCCAGCACTGGGTGATTATTCCTGTTGTATGCAAATGGTGTTGAGATACCATCGATACTTGTTCTATTTTTTTTCGTTCTTATTTGTTGGTTGGGTTTTGTGTAGAAGTGAGATGGCTGGTGGTAGAGATGATGCGGCAATTGCAGAGGCCTTGGCTGCAATGGTGCAAGTGTTGGCTCAAGCCAACGAGCAGGTTGCAAATGGTCATCATGATCATGGAGAAGCTGAGGAACGGAGGCTAGATCGTTTCATGCGAAACAATTTGGGGAAGTTGGTTACTTTTGAGAAGGTATAATTTCAGTAGAGAGAAGCTGAAAAAGTATGCCCAGTGAAAAATTCCTTGTAAATTTTTTTTTTATTTTGAGAGAAATTCCTTGTAAAATATATCGCGAGATTAAGCATTATTCGTGGTGAAATTATTGTATTTAGAGTAATGCTATTTTGTACCCCCTCTGGTTCTATTTATAAGAGAAAGTTGAGTCAACAAAAGTTGATGTATTTAGACTAAATTTAGAACTAGATACATTAACTTTTGTTGACCAGAGGGGGTACTAAATAAAGAAACAAAAAATCTACGGAACACATTAGTTTGAGTGTTTTGTTTTTTTTTAATTCTCCATGATAATGAGCATTAGTGCATTACCCTTGTATTTATCCATCATTTTCAAATGATACTGGATTTTATTTAATTAATAATATCTTTATGATAATCCAAATAATAAAAAAGAGAGAACATGTAAAAAGAATATATAAAAAAGAGAATAGTAAAGATATAAGATGTGGTGCTAAAGCTATACTAACACAAAACACTCAAATTTCTTTTCATCTATTCTTTGAGCGTGGCTTTGCTTCAAGGTGTGGTGCTGGCTTGCCTCCATCCTAGACACCACCTTGCATTTTCAATCTCTTGCAGATATTTGGACTTTGTGTGATAGATGTTCGTCACCTCAATACAAGATTGTTATGTAAGTTTCAATTATTAACATCATCAACACAATTAGGACAAAACTTCTCACTGGAAGACAACAATCAATAGTATCACTTATGCAATAGCTCTTTCATGAAACAACACTTCTAGAGTTTCTAATTCCTCTGTTAGAGACCTGATCATCTTGAAGAAGTTTAACATCAATATTCATCCCTCGAAGACTCCCAACATCAAAGAGGAGAGTGTAGGGCTTTTCTCCATAACATTGTTTTGCAGGTTGACACTATGGATCCTTGGCAATGGCAATTAGACACTGCTGCTGGTTATACAGTCAGAGGAGCTTATCAATTGCTTGCTACCACCCATCCTAGAGATCATTCATATATTTTGGACCTGATTTCGAAGAAGGAGATTCCTTTGATGATGTCGATTATTGTTTCGTGTCTTATTTAAAATCGAATTCCTTCCAAGGATAACTTACTTCAAAGGGGAATTATTACTAATGATTCTAGGTTGTGTCGGCGGTTGCGGCGTTTTTGAGACATTAAACCATCTTTTTATGGACCGTAACTATTTCAATGCTATTTGGGTTTTCATTCGTCAGTGGCTTCAGTATGATTCGGTCCACCCCTCAAGTATTGTCGACCACTTTATTCAATTTGGTTATCCGGCAGGTAGTTCTAAATTGTGGTGCTCAATTTTGCATATCATTTAGTGCACGTAGGGACAGACCCACGTTTACCATGATGTGGGCTTGGGCCCTCACTACTTAAAAAAATAAAATTTTAAAATGCCCCATACTCTTAAGAATTCTGCTCTTCCCCCTGCACATTTTGCTCGCGCGTGTGACTTAACTCACGTACCTTATAAGTTTTGCGTCACTTAATTAAGTCACGCACCACTGGTCTGTGCGCGAGTTAACTCACGCAGGTTGGCCGATGGTCTGAACTCAAGAACACACGTTTTTTGGACAGTGGTCAGGTTTTCAACATTCAATCTACACGTTTTTTACAACTAGGGGTAAGAATAGGCTAGGCCGAGCTAGGCTTTGCAAAGCCTGAGCCTGACCTGCCAATTTGTTTAAAGGCCTGAGCCTGACCTGCGGCCTGTCATAGGCATACTTTTTAGGCTCGAGTCTGGCCTTCTGAAAGTTTGATATGGCCTGCTAGCCTGTTTAAAAGCCTATTTCATATAAACATCTTTAAATAAGCAATGTGATCTAAGTTTAAATAGACTAGCGAACTAATATATCAATTAGATTAAACTCTCTTTTGATAATCAGTATGAGTTTTTAGGGAATTTGACAATATATTGTATTAGATTTCAATTGTAGTTTATAATAATACATTTAAATATGCAAAAAATTAATGTATACTAATAAGTTTAAATTACTGAAAAAGTTAACAAATTTTTATTTTAATTCAAAATACAAAATATAATATAATAATAAATAATATTATTCATATTTACTTAAATAGGTCGCCCTAGGCTTTTTAAATGGGCTGCGACCTGACATTTTAAGTTAAATAGGCTTCTAAAAAAGGCTAGGCCTTCTCTATTTAAGAAAAAAAGTCTGCCCTGACCTGACCTGTCGTAGGCTAGGCCGTAGACCCATGTAGGTCGGTCTGGCCTATTCTCATCCCTATTTACAACCTTTACACGTTTTTTTGACCATATTTATGGTGGTTATAACCTACATTCCCACCTAAAAATACTTCTCCATACTTCCCTATTTCCTCACACCATATCACTTTCTCTCCCTTCTCACTCTCTCCCTCTATTTCTCTTCTTTCTTTTTTCATTCAATAGTCTTTTGGAGACAAAAGTGATCAGACTTCTTCGGTGCAAAATAGTGAGTAGCCGACTTGGGGAAGTGATCAACCCTTGGGATAAAATTAAATTTGCTTCTTTTTACCCTAAAAACTTTTTACTATGGATAAAAAGAATCTTCTTGGGGGTATAAAAAGAAACAAAATTAAATTTAGCCCAAGGGTTGATGATATATTTTCCCCAAGAAGGCTGGTCACTATTTTGCCCCAAGAAGGCTGGTCACTTTTTACCCCAAGAGGGTAAAAAGAACTTTTTAATCCAAGAGGGTAAAAAGAAAAAAAGTAGATTATTTAGTAAATTCGAATAAATGTATCAATTATTGTATGGATTCTATTAATAAAATGAGATGTTGTTATATGTATTGATTTAGTTCATTTCCTTTTATTTATAAATGTATTTATTTAATGAATAAATTCGAATCAATATTTAATTTAAGTGCATAAATAAATTAGAATAAAGTAAATAAATAATTTAGAATAACGTAAATAAATTAATTTTAATAAAGTAAATAAATTAGAATAAAGTGAACAAATAATTTAAAAAATAAATAAATTAGAATAAAGTGAACAAATAAATTATAAAATAAAAAAATTAGAATAAAGTGAATAAATAAATTAGAATAACGTAAATAAAATAATTTGAATATAGTAAATAAATTAAATATAGTAAATAAATAAAAGAATTTAAATTATAATAAAGTAAATAAATAAATTAGAATAACGTAAATAAGATAATTTGAATATAGCAAATAAATTAGAATAAAGTGAACAAATAATTTAAAAAATAAATAAATTAGAATAAAGTGAACAAATAAATTATAAAATAAATAAATTAGAATAACGTAAATAAAATAATTTGAGTATAGTAAATAAATAAAATATAATAAAAAAAAAATAATTTAAATTAGAATAACGTAAATAAATAAATTAGAATAACGTAAATAAAATAATTTGTATATAAATAAATTTAAAAAAAGTGAGTTACTTAAAGTAAATGCAATACATGTTCATATGGGAGACTAAATAACAAGTAGCGTGAGTTAACTAAATGCAATACATGTTCATATGGCTTTAGGTTATCATAATTGGTGGCTAAGCTCTTTCTCTTATTTGGGCAATGTTTAATTGTTTAGCTGCTTTTTCTTTCATGTTTCGAAGTGTAAATTGTTGTGACTCGGTGTTCTATTCTAGTACGCCTTGTACTAGGTAGAATGCACCTATCTGAAATCTCATTGATTAATTCTTCAAAAATAAGTACTCATAAGAGTAAATTTTCCTTTTTTGATAAGAATAAAATGAATAAATTAAAAGGTTGTGGAAAACCTTTAAATATAAACCTTAATTGAGAGTCAAATTATGATTGTAGTTTTAAAATATTTTGACTAATATATTCAAAATGGAAATATGTAAATATTTTTATCATGCTCAATGAAAAAAAAATTGTCTTAGATCTATGAGTGATGTTGATTAATATGATTTTTTATTTTTATTTTTACTTTTGTTGTGTGATCTCATTAGTTATAATATATCATTTAATCAACAAAGATAGACGGATTGTGATATCTTCTATTAATTCCTTGTTTGGTGATATGGAAGGATATTATTAGTTAATATTATAATTTTTTTTCATTTGTGACATATTTATATAGTTTCTAATAATGTAAAGATTAATAGTTTTAAAAGTACTATAAGATAGAAAATATACTAATTTTATAAAAATCTAACTCCAATTAAGTATATTTTTAAAATAAAATATTAGATTTTTAAAATTATTGATAAATTGAAACATTTAAATATCATGAAATTTATAGAAATTTTAGAAAGCCATCAATAAATATTAATAAAACTAATTTTGTTATTTATTATTAAAAAATTAATTTGTGTAATTGTTGTCTATAGTGGTGTGTTTTTTTTAAAGGGTCTATAGTGGTGGTTGTAATATCCATTTGAAAGTTGTTGTATATGACGTTTTTGTAAAGTTTGGTTAATAGAAAGACTAAATTAAAAACGTTTATAAACATAAAAGACTCATGTGTAACCAAAATAATTTAAGTGACCAATTTGTTACGAATCTCAAACTTAAAAAACTTATGTATGACCAAAATAACTTAAGGATCTATTTGTTACAAATCTCAAACTTAAATGACCCTTGATGTAATTTAGCATTTAAATATTTATGTCCCTGTTGTTTGGCAAGACAACTTGGCCTATATTTTATGTATCATATAAAACGTTAAAATAAAATGACATGATAAAGTGTTTGAAAAATAATAATTTTATTTAAGTTTATTTACATAAAATCTACTAAATCATAAGAACTTTTAATCATTAGAGCTTAATTTGATACACTATTGGTGTATAAAATTTAATATTGTCAACCAATCACATAGAAATCATATATCTGACTTTAATAGTAGTTGTTTTTTTAAAAAAAAATACTACTAAAGTCACATATATGATTTCTATGTGATTGGTTGACAATGTAAAATGTTTTTAACGATCTAACGAGTAGGATTGATTGACAATGTAAAAACTCTTCATAAAGGTAGTGTAAATATTAATTAAATATTTTTTATTGAATTGTTATCATTCAATTTTATTAAAGATATATAATTATATGTTCGTAGTTTTTTCTGTACGATTTAATTCCTGAAACAACGTATTAAGCTTCAAAAGAATGAAACAGATGGTAATGACATAATTTTTTTCAATTATTAATAAAATTCAGAAAAATAAACCAACATTAAATGGTTGTTACAATTTGTCACTTTGCTTATTGATACATTTATTGTTCTCTTGGTGAATCTTTGATGTTTCTTTACGGTCTTCAAGTCCCATATTGTAGAATCATTGAACCCTACACAAAAATGAAAAGAATAAGAAGCTTAGAACAAAATACAGATGTGCAAGCAATTAAATAATAATTAGGCTTTGTGCGTTGCTAGGAGAGATGTATGGTTAGAAAATAAGGAGTTCATCGTTTTAACTCATATCATTTAGAAAACAATTATTAAATAACTTTTAACATTTTAAAAAACAATGTATGCATATGTGTGCGTTTGGAAGAAAAACTTACGTGTTGCAATCGACGCTTGGATCAAATGGTACACTGAGAGTAATGTTGCAAAGTTGTGGTAGTTGTTTAGATCTATCAGAGTTAACTCCGAATCTTGATGCAGCCGGTTTGAGACAATTGCACACATCCCTCCGAATCTGAGTAGTGTTAGCCTTTTGATTTAAATCATTTGCTCCGGCACAACAATAACTAGTTGGTGTAGCAGGGCCAACTCCCTGCAAAAAAGGCAGACATGGCAACAAGGAAAAAAGAGCCGAAGTGCAACTCACATCATCAATTGGACGTGCATCCAATGTTGTTACTAACATACCTAAAACCATCACAACCATAGAAAGAGAAATAAATTTCTTCACCAACATTTTGATTTAAATATGTGTATGTGTATGACGTTCTTGTGGATATTTAGAATGATTGGTCTTTGCAAGTAAGCCTTAATTTATAGACAAAACCTGTTACGATTTTTTGGTAACTCTTTATTCTTTTTGATTATTTTTAATGTTAATAAAAAGTGTTTTAGTGATTTCATATTTTATTCCTAATTATTCTTACATAAAAGGGAATTGTTTTTACCTTCAATATTCATGGTCAAACTTATAATAATTAAGACAATAAATTCTAACTATAAAGAATTGTAAGAATTAAAAGTATTCAAAATTCTTTTAAAAGTAATTTATTTATTCTCGTACTCATACATTCTACAAACACAAACAAAATTACTAGACTATTACGCTTTGTTAACAGCTATACAAGGGTATATGATTAATTAAGACCCGCAAAAGTAAGAATAGTTTAAAATCAAGAAATTAATACTCATTGTATTTTCTTGATTTCTTATAAACTGGAGAACGGGAAATTCATATTAGTAACAAGGCCAAAAATCACCATTGCTCAACTGTACCATATTTTATTTTAAACCTCACGTAAGGCTTCAAAGTCAAGTTATTAGCACCTATCTAAAATGTAATATCCCGCTTAATTTTTTCAGTTGTAGAATCATTTTTAAACGTGTCTGAGAAAGTTTAGACAAAGAAAGGTGATGATAGAGCACCATATGACATTTTTGGCTATGGTATCTTTGTCAATGGTTTGACGAACATATTCAATTGTTTTCTCTCGAGTCGTTGTAATTCACTTTTTTCCTAGATCATGCAACTTCATAGGTGTTTTGACCGTTTTGTAGTGAGAAATCATATAAATCGACAAATCAAGCCATCACTTGAAGGATCAAGGATATGAAATTGAAGACCAATGGTTCCTAGAAGGTATTTGAAGACAATACAAAGTAAAGAAAATTCATTTCAAGTTCATAGGAGTTTCCAGATGGAAAAACGGGACGAAAACACAAGAAATCGCAGAAGAGAGGCTGCCCTTGTGCCTTGATCATGTGCCCCTGCACCTGAGGAAGAATTTTCTAAGGTCTCAAGCGCCCATTCTCCTAGTAACATGCACTATTGTGCCCAGTTGCGACCAAAATTAGTAGTTTGCTTGTTTTTCAAGCTGGATCGGTGCAAAAAGCCCAATTTTCTTCTCTTAAGCCCTAAGTAAGCTATAAATAGAGACTCTTGTACACATTATTACGCATTCAGAAAGCTAACGGTTCAAGTCAAGGGTTAAACATCAAAGTTCAAGGCATGATTTCTTCCTCCTCTTGTCCTCTATAGGGTATGTTTTTATATTGTTTTGTTATAATGTTTGTTGCCATGAGAAAATAAACCTTTTTAATTGGGGTTATAAGATGAACACTTTTTTGTTTGTTGGATTCTATTAATAAAGTATATATTCGATTATGATTTTTATATTGTGTCTGATTTAACTCGTCCTTACCTGTTTTTAATGCTTTTTCAACTGGAACCCATATTGGTAATCTTGAAGATTGATTTGTAAGGTATTAGTAGGTAAGACTAAGCCAAATTTAACTTGTTCATGGCAGTTCCCGCTGCCTATTTAGCACTTATAGTTAATGAATTTAGGTATGAAACTTCGTAATTTCTAAATCTTTCTTTCGGTAACGCCGTAATTATAACTAGGTTAAATTATAAGTTTGTTATCTTGCCGCAAATGTTATTGTTAGGGTTAGATAGGATTTTTAAATATAGTTTCTTAAATCATGAGTAGACAACACATAACTGATTGTTTTCTAAGTTAATTTTCATCAAAGACGAAGGTTGGATTCAAGAAATCCATAATCACCGTTATCAATATGAATCACAAACCTAATATATGATGTTTTATTCTAGTACATGATGATCGGATATGGAAAGTGTACCAAATCGTTTAACAAGTAATAAAGTGAGTTGGGGTATTCGTTAAGACAATTAGAGACAATGGTTATTCATTATTTTGACGGTTTAAATGAGTAGTAACTTTGGTGAATTAGTTGGTAAGAATATTGAGCGCATTAAGACAATTAGAAACCAAGCCCAATTAGGAGGTGGCATATAAACAAACTCTTATGAGAAATAGGTTAAGCCTTCATTTTTTCCACAAAAACATAAGAGGTAGAGAGAGAAAGTGAATCAAGAAGATAGAAGAGGAGCTAGAGGAAGAGAGCTTGGGGTTTGAAGAGCTAGGAGCTAAACTGAAGCCTAAGCTAGGATTTGAGAAGCTAGAGGTACTTAACTGATTCTTTTGATGTACATAACTGTATTTAAGCCTTCTAAACCTTTGAAAATATCAAATGACTTGATTTGAACTTGGTTTTGTGAAATCGGATCCAAACTTTTGAAAATGGTTCAAGAACATGAATTTTCTGAAAGTCGTTTTTCTCAAGGGAAAACGGTGGGGTTAAGGTTGCTTATTGAAACTTTGATTTATAAAAATATTTTGGATGGCTTACTTGAACTTTAATTTGGTTTTGTTTCGAAAACGAAAACATTTTGGAAAATGTTAAAATGTGACGAACTTAGGCGAATTTTGGAATTACTCGAAATTGACCTATGATACGTATATGTATACGCTACTACACTTATGTGTGAATTGTGTATACACTTGGTTGAGGAATTTGAACTTGATTACTTTGATTTTGTGGGAATAATTGGAAAATGCTAATTTTCATAAACATAAACGAACTTTGTCAAATTACTACTTTATGGTCGGATAAATTGTATGAGGTTTTGAATTCATGTTAGTAGGCTAGAATGTGAATGACTTAACGATTGGGTATTTAATTTGATGAATGTCGGAATGTGGTTAGTTGTCCGTATTTTAAGAAAGAGGTGATTTTGAAAACTTATGTTCTCTAAGTTGATTGTTGATGGTGATGATTATGATGATGATTATTTATGTTGATGAATTCTTACATGCAAATGACGATGACTTTGATGGTGTATGCATGTATTAAAAAATGTTGATGTTGATTGTTGATTTGTTGTATGAACGTGTGCATTGTCGGGTCATATGTTCATGCATTCATAAGTCGGATATTTATATCCATATTGGCGAAGACTGGATATTTATATCCATATTGGCGATGACTCAAATACTTTGTATTCATATTGGCGATGAAAATGATACAGATGTGTATCTTGAGGTAACGACCTTGGTGATGACCGGTACCACATGCATATAGAGTCGTGTCTATGCGCATTGCATAACTTGACAAGTGTCATATTTGCTTATGTGCTTGGTGAATATTTTCATTGGTGACTTGTATACTTGGTAAAATAGGTGAATTTGTGAGGTTGTACTTGTGTATTTCCGTACTTGTATGCTTGATGATTATTAATTGTCATACCCCAATTTTTGACCCAAGTTGTCACCGACACATGTCGTTTGGGCCCTACATTCATACGCAGTTTAACCTGATCGATCTCTGACGTTTTCGACGAAATTTCGGCAGAGAGGTATTTTAAAATACCTCATATTGGATTCCGAGTCGGACCCTTTTCTCTCTTTATTTTAATTTTATTCATTTTTAATTTCCATCTTTTATTTTTTAGTTAACGTTAATTTTGTATATAAAAGTCTTTATTTTTCTTTTTTAATTAAACTTTCAGTACTTGTTTTATTATTTGTTTTAGTATCCATTTTAGTTTCATCTATATCCAAGAGTAGTCCAAATCCAATAACACGCCTATCTGCAACAAACGCCTGCTGATCTTCCTCCCCAAGCCAGGAAATTCTGTTCAAATCCAGCACTATAAATAAACCTGCACACACACAAAAAAAAGAAGAGGAAAAAACGCGCAAAAATTCCCAGGCCGCATCAATCAAAGAGACATGCAAAACAATTTCACATAGAACTTGCAACAATTTCACAACACCAATTCTCACAACAATCAAAAAGCCAAATCGCAAATCCTCAAACCAGTCACAACCGTTACAGTACCAGATCGACGTCATCGACCAAGATCAAACGGAATCCAACACAATCAGAAGCGATCTACAAAGAGAAGCTACAAAGGTATATTTTCTTTTTTTAATTCTTAGATCTAGGCCATTACAAGTTTTGGTTGGGATTTTGGGTGTTAGAAATGAGAAGAGGGTAGAAAATAGAGTAAAAAACCGAAAAAAATTAAAAAAGGAGGAGCTTTTAGCTCCGACGCGGCGGCGCCGCCCCTTGGTCACGGTCGACCACCGCGTCGGACCACCGTGCCGCCACCCTTCTCCCATCGGAGAAGAAGAAGAAATGTTAGAGAGAGAAGAGAGCAAAATAGAGAAGAGAGAGAAAGACAATGGAAAAATGAGCAAAAAGGGTCTTACACCCTATTTATAGTAGTCAAGAACCCGACCCGTTTTAAAAGAACCGAACCGGCCCAAAGCCAGTTCCCCCAGGCCCAACGCGCGCCTCTTGTCTTTCTTCACATTTTTATTTTCTGCACACCCCCCTGATCACTGCTGTACCCCCCCTGCTGTATTTTATTTTTCTTATTTTCTTTCGCACGTTTTCTTTCCGT
>Ga0315915_1001189_pt1 | contig 30882 bp, 19 predicted proteins | sample MpolbnodulesMG_FD_207738 | JGI IMG/M metagenome (GOLD analysis project Ga0315915, IMG submission 207738) | Medicago polymorpha root nodule microbial communities from Los Angeles, California, United States - branched nodules | ecosystem: Host-associated > Plants > Roots > Nodule | place: USA... | reverse complement strand
AGTCAAGCATGAAACCAGACTCATGCTTGCCCAAAGTTTTTGAAATAATCGTTCGCGGAATATATAAACCGAAAGTTTTTTACAATGCGCGGAATATACAATCTGAAACATAGTTGTTGAGCCCACCTTAATGATTTGGAAACCTAGCTTTTAAAACGCGGGAAAAAGTTTGGATTATGGAATCTGAATTCTTCATATATAAAAGTTTGCCTATAACCTAGCAGAAGTTCACCACCTTTATCACCAAAGACTCCTTACACCTCCAAGGGCGAAAATGTGATTTGGAGTAGCAATCTGGTCATAAAGGGGCATCAACAACACCATTTTCTTCTTAATCAAATGTAATGTTCCTATAAAATATTTCTCTTTTGAATTGTAAGTGTTTTCCTTTTGATCACGTCAACAAGGTTATGCATGCATCATTCGAATTATGGAATGTTCGTATATAACATTTCTCATTTGAGTTGTAATGCATGCATCATTGTTGGTGTCATTTCTATCGAGTTGACGTTTCTATTGCATTTGCTTATATGACGTATAAGAAGGGAGATAACGTCACTTGGGCTCCTGAGAGGTGTCGTGATCAATGACAACGACTTTGGGTGAATTATCTTTGGAATGCAACATATCAACAACATTCCTAAATTTTTGGAATATGTTGAAACTACAATTTTAGGACCAATGAAAGAAAAAGTTGTGAGGTTTTGGGTCAACAAAGTAATGCATATGGGAAATACAACGACAAACAGAGTTGAATCTGCCCATACTCGGTTGAAAAAGTATATGACTAGTAGTATGTGTAATTTATGTACGAACTGATCATCCGTTCACAACATGTTAGAGTCACAAAATACTCAAATACACGCGTCGTTTCAGACGAACATGATCATGCTTGAACATATGTTCAAAGGAAAGTTGTTGTGTTCCAGACACTTTGCATTATCTCGCAAACGAAGTTGATCGAGCAGTTGAGTGTGGTACACATAAGTCTAAATGTGGCTGCTTAATTTTCATCACATACAAATTGCCGTGTGCGTGTACGATTGCCAAGAAGATAAAGAAATTCTTTAGGAATGATATGCAATATGGAAAATTTTAGGAATGATATGCAATATGAATTATTTTCTTTAGTTTAGATTTCAATCAATGATTTCTTACTGGTATGTTTTCTCTTTAATTTTAGGAATGATATGCAATAGGAATTTTATAGCCTTCGCGCAGCAGCCATACATCAATAAAACGAGGGAAACAGGGTCCACATAGGGTGAATACTTGAAGGTTGTGTTGAGCAAGGGCACCTAGTCAGCAAGTATAAGATGAATACAATGAAGGCACACATTTATCATTCCCACATGCAAGTATATTTGGCTTTTTATTGATTAGTTATTTGGGGAAACGAAAGTATGAGAAGGGAAATCATAGAAGCAATCAAGAACAAAGAATAAAGAAAGAGAAAAAAAAAGACCAAAATATAAGTTTCACAGCTAAGGAATGCCAATAACCTACATGTGTCTTTGTCTGTCAAATATTCATTTAGATTAATGGCATGGTCATGCAGGTTTCTGCACGAGCACATAACTCCCTCTATGTCATGTCCTTCCCTTGCTAGTCCTTGTTGTCACTTTTAGCAGGAAGTTATCATTAGATGGCCTAAATGATAAAACCTTCAAGAAACAAACAAGGTAGTTTAGCACGTTCTCTCTCATCTTATCTATCATTTAATTGTCAAAATACTGACCTTTGTATCCGAGAGAGAGAGAGAGAGAGAGAGAAGTATATATGCCATTATTGCATCCAGTAATATGACTGTCTTGGAAATTCTTACAGTCAGCTATAAAATGATATTCAGATTAGACAAAGTCCCAAAAGCTTGCTTTCTACGCATTTTCTGCTATTGCAAACTCATTATGTCTTCAACCTCTGAATTGATCTGTGAAGACAAATGTTTAACAATTTCTCCATAATCTTTGAAACAATTTTCCTTAAAAAAAACACAATCATCCATATAGTATGCAAAGTTTCAAACATACATTGTCACTGATCCATACAACACTTTGTTTTTTCAGAGCACCTGTAAAAAAACTCAACTTAAACAACTCACCTTCTTTTCCCTCCTCATTTTCCATTTCCAACATTCTCAAAATCAAACTCGAATTAACAACAACCGAAGGCAAATGATCCATAGTATCAACATTCCTCTGTAACAACCCTTCTTTACAAAGAGCGTCAATCAAATCCTAAATGTAACAGCATTAGGGTAAACTCTTTTCGACTCACACGGTGCCGCATGTACCGTATGTGAGTGAAGTAAGAATGAAAAGTGTGTCAGAAAACGGTGCGTTTTGGTGGGAAGAAAGATAATGCGCGTTAAGATTTGTTGTGGTAGTGTGAAGGGTTTAAATTTATGGAAGTGAAATTTTTGGTGATAGTGTTAAATGTTGATGCTTATTGAAGCGATGATGAAGTTGTTAAATGTTGTATGTTTGGGTGTGAGTGGAGTTAGTGATCATAGTGAAGAAGAATAGTGACTTAGCTTTATTTGAACAAATCATTTTTGACAACTTTTGAGAGAACTTTCTCTCTCATACTCACATTATCTTCTTATTTTTTCTCTTTATTGCTTTGGTTTTTGTGTCATTACTTCATTTCATTTGTAAAATTTTGGTTGTCACAAAATTTATCACATATATGGATGTTCAAATAACACAACTACTTTTTGGTATTGGCCGGCCGAAATTTGAACCTCGAACCTTTCATATTTTATGCATTATCCCAACCAACTGAGTTAAGTTCATGAGGACTTTCACATATATGTATTAACAAAAGTGTACGACTAAATTGAAGGAGAGAAAAAAAATGGTTTTAAAAGCATCCATAATGGAGACATTCAATTTCAAGTTTTTAAGCAATATCTATTAAGCATTCAGTTATTCCAATAGAGACTCTCTTACAAAATGTATAAATTGGTCTCACCACTAACTCTTCATCATTTACATTCCAACACTACAATGATTATTTTAATAAAAAGTAGTGTCGGGTCCATTTAAAAAGGTTTAATCCGTCTTTTGGTCCCCTAAGTAATTTTCAGTTTATATTTTGGTTTCATAACTCGTAAAATCAAAATTTTGGTCCCTTTTGTTTTGCTCTATTAACAGCTTCTCATTTGAAGTTGTTTTAAGATTTTTTTAGATTTTGATATTTTAAAAAAGCTGTAATAAACGGATGCAAAACTCTTAAAAGTGAATATTTTTTTAAAAAAGTGATTTTTTTTCTTTAAAAAAAAGTATAACAAACGGGCTCTAAATTATTTCATGTCAAAATCACTTTTACTTTAATCCATAATAAACGGACCCATAATCTCTAAAAATAACATCTAAATCATTTTAAATTTAATTTTAATTTTAATTTTAATTTGTAACAAAGTGACCTTGTCTCTCATTCTAGACGTCACCATAAAAGTATACCGGAAAAGCTTCAGTTGAAAATATTGATTTTTTAATATTAAATGTAGCACAAAATTCAAAAGGGACTGTAACAAAAAAAAAATCAAAAGTAAAGAACATTCAATTTTTCATCAAAAAGTCAAGGTACAATCTACTTAAATACATCATGCACAATCTCATCATAACGTCATTTGATGCCAAAACCGATCCATCAACTAAACACTTGACAATTTAGTTAAAGAAGAAAAAAACAAAACAAATGTCTTTATTGTAAATGACTCGTTATCTGCCCAGTAAGTTTAACTCAGTTGGTAAGGAAAATATATAATGCATGTAAGGTTTGAGGTTCAAACCTCGGCCACTACCAAAAAAAAAAGAGTCGTAAAACTAAATATAAAAAATTATAAAAATTTAAATCTTGAAAATTATGCAGTTATAATTTTAAAAACTTTTTTTTAAGGAATAATTTTAAAAGTTTAAAAACTTATCTTTTCAATACAACATCATTTTTTTATTCTACTTTTAAATCTTTATCTTGTGCCCCAATGACACAAATTTTAATGGTCTTGCTAACGGGTACAATAGTGACGCATTCTAAATTAATAAATTACTATTCATTAAGAAGTCTAATACTTCAATTTTCGATGCATTGAATGCATAAATTTCTATAAAAATTAACTATCTAAAACTCTTAAAGAGTGACTTAAGACGAGTTATTAGAGTGAAATATTTTTGTGATTCTAACAAAAAATATGGTCTCCTAGGGTTTTCTCCACCTAGGGTTTCTAGCACCTCCCTTTTTTTGGGCTGTCGTCGTACCTTAGGTCGGATCCACCTTGTGAAAAGTTGTTATGCATCTGATCCATGACCTAGATGCTTCATTTTAGCCTTTATATACTGTCTCCTACTCTGGTTGTTATCATCGCGTCCAAACCCTAATCTTCATGCGTCATCTGTATGCGTTTTAAAGTTTCTATTTTGAGTCTTCTTGTTTTCCTTGCCATTTTCTTCACTGTTTCCTCTTTGCAAGCCGATCTCATGGATCCATCCAACCTTAACCTTGACGGTTTGACCTTAAGAGGGTTGAACCCTAAATCTTGAGTCCAAACCTGAAACTGCTGCCATTCTCGAACAATGTTTGATTGGCCAAGTTCTTCCTGATCGTGAAATCCAGTTTGCCTTTTTCAGCGAGCGTATGTCTCGTGCATGGAAGCCAGGCAAACGGGTTACGATTACCAAATCAGTGGCTGGCCGTTACCTTTTTCAGTTTCATCACAAAGTTGATGTTGCACGTATCCTTGATGATGGTTCGTGGTTGTATGACAACTTCCACATTGTTATGGATCGAATCTCTCCCGATGTCGTACCTAGCTTTGACCCTCTGAACCATATTGATTTTTGGGTTCAGGTCCATGGTCTGCCATTCAGTTTTATCCAACCAAAAGTAGGTCAAGGCGTCGGTAGTTATTTAGGAACGTTCAAGGCTTATGATGGCCAAAATTCAATCCATAACTCTTACATGCGTGTTAGGGTTGCTATTGATGTCACTGCTCCACTGAAAAAAGATTGGCGTGTCCGTGCTACTAATGGTGCCTTTGTTACTATTAACTTTAAATATGAAAAATTGGGTGTTTTTTGTCACATGTGTGGTTTGATCGGACATACTGAAAAACTGTGTCCAGAGCTGTTTGAGTTAGACACTGATGATGGTGTCCGTAATAAGGGAGCGTATTTGAACCAGTCTCACAAAGGATATGCATAACTGCAACAAACTGGTGGCTGCAGGGTCCCATTCCAGCTACGGTGCCGCACCAAAACCATTTTGATGGTGTCTCATCTGCTGTCCGTAATTCAACAATTGAGGGAGCAATGCATGTACCGAGCTTTATTGATAGAATGCTTGTGGTTCAAGTGCACCTTCTGCCTTCATCTTCCACAGGTAACTCGGCTTCAAACATATTGCCTAACCTCCCTTTGGTGATATGTCTGCCTGCTGCTCCTTTTCCAACTGCTAGCAATGAGGAGTCTCAAGATGACACTGGTTCCGAATTAAAAAAAAGAAAGAGTATGATGGCCCTTCAGAATGGTGAAACAACATCATTTGCTGCTGATGGGGGTGAGGGAAATAATGTAATAGGAACAAATTTTAGCATGGGAAGGGATGTTGAAATGAATGTAATTTCTAATCAACTGTTTGTTGACAAAGATGTAATGGCAGGACATGATGATCAGGCCTGCCTAGGTAAATGAGTCTAGTGGCGTGGAATTGTCAGGGTGTAGGTAGCCTGAGTACAATTCCCGACCTAAAATACCTAGTTGGACACTTCAATTCGGACCTTTTATTCTTAAGTGAGACACTAGTTCACCGAAATAAAATTGAAGAACTTCGTTTTTTGCTTGGTTACGACTGTTGTTTTCCTATAGACCGCATCGGTAGAGGCGGGGGTCTTGCTTTATTTTGGAGAGATTCTTTAAATTGTCAACTTATTGATTTTTCTAATATTCATATTACCGTTGAAATTGTTGATTCTATTATTGGTACTCGGAGAATGACAGACTATTATGACTATCCTAATGGAGGTCGTAGAACTGCTGCTTGGACTTTTCTTCGGCAACTATCTAATCAATTTGCAGGTCCTTGGTGCATTTTTGGGGATTTAAATGATATCCTAAATGCAAGTGAGAAGAGGGGGCGCAACAATAGATCTCAATGGCTTGTAAATGGCTTTCATCAAGCTGTTCTTGATTCTGGTTTATCAGATGTCTCGACTGAAGGTTATCCCTACACTTGGTTCAAGAGTCTTGGCACACCACATGCGGTGGAGGAAAGGTTAGATCGTGCACTTGCTAACAACTTGTGGTTTACTTTATTTCCTAATGCTTCTATTGAAACACTTGTGGCACCAGCGTCTGATCACTACCCTATACTCCTTAACCGAAATCCATTGCCTCGGCCTCACCTTCACCAATGACATTTTCAGTATGAAAATGCTTGGCAATTGGAACCGGGGTTTAAGGAGCTTGTGACGACTTCTTGGCAGGTGCACGCTACAAATACTCTGATTCCGAAATTATCCTCATGTGCGGATGATATGACTGTTTGGAAAAAAATCTCATTGGCATAAATTAATAATTGACATTGAAGATTGTCGCAAACAGTTGCAAAGTACCTGTATGAGTTCTTCAGGTGAAGACCATGTTCGTATGTTTGAACTAAGAAAGTGTATGCAGCGACTTTTGTCTCAAGATGATGCGTATTGGCGCCAACGCGCAAAAACTCATTGGTACAAAGATGGAGATAGAAACACCAAGTATTTTCATGCTTCTGCAACAGCCCGGAAAAAGGTAAATCACATATTAACTCTTGAGGATGAAGTAGGTAATAAAGTTACTAGCGAGCAGGGATTGCGTGATGTCGCACAAAATTACTTTGTAAATATTTTTTAGAAGCAAAATGGTGATTTTTCCTCCGTTATTGGTGTTATCAATTCTTCTATTTCCAACTCTCACAATGAATTGCTCACGACACCTTTTAATAAAGTAGAATTTCGTGATGAAATTTTCTCAATGCATCCAGACAAGTGTTACGGCCCTGATGGTTACAATCCGGGATTTTACCAATACTTTTGGAATTTATGCAGCGATGATATTTTTAAGGAATGTTGTAGTTGGTTAGACACATGACAATTCCTCTTGATTTAAATATTACTAATATTGCTCTTATTTCAAAAGGTTCTACACAGGTTAGTATGAAGGATTGGCGCCCTATAGCACTCTGTAATGTTTTGTATAAAATTATTTCTAAGGTGTTAGCAAACAGGTTGAAGAAAGTGTTGTCTCAATGCATTTCGGACAATGTTATGGTCGCGATCGAGGTTTTACACTTTATGAAAACTAAGACACGCGGTGAAAAAAGGTATGTTACTCTAAAGCTTGATATTAGCAAAGCCTATGATCGTATGGATTGGGAATATTTGAAGGCTGTTATGAATAAAATGGGTTTTTATGATCCTTGGATGAGTTGGGGGAAATTATCTGCAGCAAAGGTTTATGGAGGTATGGGTTTCAAAGACCTCTCTGCTTTTAATTTAGCAATGTTAGGCAAACAAGGTTGGAAATTTATAACGGAACCGGATTCCTTGGTTGCTCGTGTTTTCAAAGCACGTTATTTCCCTTCTAGCTCCTATCTTACGACTAAAATTGAGCATAACCCCAGTTATGTATGGCGCAACATTATGCGTGCCAAATTCATTGTGTGTGGTGATGCTCGGTGGAGAATTGGTTCATGTGCCTCGATTATATTCTGAACGAACCATGGTTACATAACGGAGAGGTTATCACTAGCGAAATTCCAAGTGTTGTGTTTGTTCAAAACTTAAATATTGATAGCTTGATGAATCTGTATGATAAAAGATGGAACGAACAAGTGATTAGACAATTTTTTAGTGTGGATATCGCGGATAAAATACTTCATACGCCACTTATACATCAGGTTGAGGATGATAGAATCATTTGGAAAGCGGAAAGGAATGGTCGGTATTCTGTGCGTAGTGCCTATAGGTTATGCGTAACCGAGTTAATTGACTCCTCCTATAACTGGCGGCCGGGGTACTGGTTCAGGATTTGGAAACTAAAAGTCCCACCGGAAGTCAAGAGCTTAGTATGGCGCATGTGTCGTAGCTGCCTACCAACACGAGTTCGTCTATTAGATAAAGGAGTTGTTTGTCCAACAAATTGTGCTAGTTGTGATTCGAATAATGAGAATCTTATGCATGTGTTTTCTTATTGTCCTTTTGCTATTCAGGTTTGGAACAGGACCGGCTTGACAGGTTCTATTCAGCATGCTATTTCTATTACTGATTCGGCTAAGGATGCAATCTTCTCACTTCTAGAGCAATTGCCTGTTGAATTAGCTGAACGACTGACAATTGTTTTTTTGGAGTATTTGGAAACACCGCAACCTAAGAGTTTGGGACAATGCTACAGAAACTAGTGCTACGGTTGTGGAGCGAGCTAGAAATATGGTTGGTGACCGGAAACTTGCAAATGCTCCTGTTCTCCTTGCATCAGATGCGCATCAACAACATGCACCAATACTAGATGTGGGCACTTCTACTACGGTAGAACATGTTGCGAGTTCATGGCGGCACCCTCTACCGAGGAGATACAAATGCAACATAGATGCGACTTTTTCCTCTCATTCTAACCGCACATGTATTGGTTATTGTTTTCGTGATTCAGATGGTACCTTTGTTCTAGCAAAGACTGTTACATATCCTTGTATTGTACCAGTTGATGTTGGTGAAGTTTTAGGTTTACATGCGGCGGTGCAATGGCTAAGTGACATGCAGTTTAATAGCGTGGACTTTGAAATGGACTCTAAACTGACAGTTGATGCCTTTCTGTCTACCAAAAACGACACATCTGAATTTGGTTCCATTATTTCATCATGTCGTTCGCTGTTTAGTTCTGTTTTTTCTAACTCTAGGGTGGAGTTTATTAGGCGACAAGCCAACAGGGTTGCTCATGCTCTTGCAAGAGATGCCTTGTTATTATCTAGTCTCGCTGTTTATTATGATATACACAATTGTATTGAATATCTTATCATCAATGAAATGCTATATGTAACAGCCCGATTTTCGGTACAATTATTTTAAATAATTATTATGTGTGTTTATATATGATTGTATGTGATTATTTGTTTCTATGTGCATTTTTTCGGGATTAATGGATTTTGGCTTAAGGAGATTATTTTAGTCAATTTTAACCTCAGGGGTATTTCGGTCATTTGGTGAGAAAGGGTAAAATAGCCTTTTGGTTATGATAATTATTTTTAGTGTTTTTAGTGGGAATAAATATTTTTACTAAGTTACCAGTGGGTAATGGTAATTAATTAGAGACGGTGGTTATTCGTTATTTGACGGTTAAGTGAGTAGTAACTCGGTGAATTAATTGGTAAGAATATTGATCCCATTAAGACAACTAGGGTTGAGCCCATTTGAGTAGAGACTATATAAGCACTAGTCTTAAGAGAAATTAGGTCATAACCCTTATTTCACTCATTTTCACAAACATTTCAAGATAGAATTAGAGAGAGAAAGGAGATCTTGAAGAACAAAGAAGAACAAGAGAGAGAAAGCTTTGAGTTGGTGATTAGGAGCTAAATTGAAGTTAGGAATTGAGTTATTGAAGCTTTTAGGTAAGGGGGGTAGTCTCTTTTTCACTAATTAAGTTATAATCACTTTTTCTACTTGTGAATTTAAGTACTTTTGTTATAATTGTGACTTTTTGTGGTTTGGAATGATAAAATTTGTGCTCCTTTTTCATGTAGAATTATGGGTATGATAAACTTCATGGATTTGTTGTGTTAATATCTTAAATTTCACAGTTGTTGTTGTTGAGTTGTTTTCATGATTTTTGACTATTTGAGTGAAATTCATGAATTAGTGTATGATTGTTGTTTAAACATGTTTGAGTTCACTTCATTAATGTTTAATTATGTTTATGTGTTGATGGGTTTTGAATTGGTGTGGTTGTTTTGAAGTTTGAATGAGAAATGAGAAAAAAGGTGGTTTTTGGTAAAAATGAACTAGATGATGATCTTAAGATGAATTGGTATTTTAATCAGATGTTTGTTGTGGTTTTGAATGACTTTTTATGTTTGTACCCAAGTGTATAAGTGTTGGGGTCGAATTTGGGATCAAGGGGATCAAAATTGGGGGTTTTGGGTTGAAAATTAGGAGTTCCCGAGAGGGAACAACCATAACAGGGCAACCTGTTCTGGTGCAACTCGCCAGGCGAGTTTCTCAGTGATAGACCCCTTCGTTTTAGTCGTTCCGGGCTATGGGGGTTGATCCGAGTGGTTCCAAACTGATTCTTTTGATGTAATGAAATGTATCTGAACTTCCTAAACCTTTGGAAACATCAACTGAATTAGATTGGACTTTGATTTGTGAATCGTATCATAACTTTTTGAAAGTAGTTCAAGAACATGGATTTTCCGAAACCTCAATTTCTCACGGAAAAAAGGTAGGACTAGTGTTGCCTACTATTGTTATGATTTATAAAAATGTTTTGGATAGGATTCATTGACTTTAACTTGGTTTTACTTTGAAAACTTGAATTTTTTGAAAAACGGTAAAATGGTACGGACTTTGTGAAACTTTGGGATTAAAGTGAGTTGGCCTATGAGACGTTTATGTATACACTACTGCACTCATATGTGATTTGTGTATATACTTAGTTGAGGCATTCGAACTCGTTTGATTTGTTTTGTCGGATAACTTGGAAAATGAAAGAAACGATACGGACTAGAGAATTTTGAGTAATTGTCGGCTTTAGCCTATGAAACATACGTGTACGCACTACTGCACTTATATGTGATTTGTGTGTATACTCGGTTGAGGAGTTTAAATTTGTTTACTTTGGTTTTGGAGAATTTGTCGGAAAATGGTAGTTCTCATAAACTTAGCCGAACTTTAGCAAACTAATGTCTAATTGTCGGATAACTCTTAGGAGACTTTGAAATCACGTTAGTGGGATTTCAATGTGAATTAAATGTTAAGGATTGGGTGTTTAGAAAATGATGAATGTCATGAAGTGGATAATTATCCGTTTTTATGTGAACGGTGAATTTAAAGCCTTATGATTCCTTTGAGGTGTTGAATGTTGTTGATGTTATTTCTTACGGTGTTTATGAATAGATGATTTTGATGATGACTTGTTGATTGTATTAATGTAAGTATTTGATAATGCAATTGTTGGTGAATAACATAAGCGCAGGGTGATTATTATGTTAATGATTGTGGTGGTGAGTTATGCATTGTCGATTCCTTACTTGAAGTCCATGCATTCATAGTCATATGAGGTAATCTTGAAGTATGTAACTATGGGGTGATTATTACATAGCTTATGCAAGACATATATGCGGGGTGATTATTATATTGGTGAATTCATTAACGGTAAAATTATCTCCAGAATCATATGGTACCACATGCATCTAGAAGAGTCTAGAACATTGCATACATTGTGATTTGGTGAGTCGAGTCATATTTGACTGTGTGAATTAGTGTATACGTGCATTGGTGAAATTTGAGGAACCTATATATACGTGGTGAATTATTTTATATTTGTATACTTGTGGAATATTAATGTGGTTGAGTTGTTTAAATCAATTGAATTTAATTATATCATTTATTTTCATTGATTATGTTTAATTGTGAATTATGAACTAACCCCCACTGGTCGTTTGGTTGACCGCCTTCCTTATCAGTATGGATGGGTAGATGGTGTGCAAAAATAGATTGTTTTGGTGAGTTGCTTGAGGATAGCTTGGAGCTACCTCGTTTATTGCTTTTCGGGGTCTAGTGTGTCAGCTCTGATTTGGACGTATTTATGTTTTGAGTCTTTTGACTATTTGTTATCTTTACGATTTAGTTGTTGAGATGAGAATTTATTTTGGTGATGTAATATGATATTGAGACATGACTACTTTGATACTTATTTATGTGGATGATTGTTGAGATATTTTATTTAGGTATTGATGTTATGATGTTTTATTCCGCTGCGATGTTTTGAGAAACTATTAATTATGCTTGCTTAGTGATTACTTGAATATGTAACGTCTAAATTCTTGATATGCCACATTATTAACGTAATTTATCGCTTTTCAAGTTTAGGGTGTTACACTATAAGCATGTTTCCCTAAAAAATAAAAATAAAAGTGACTTAAGACTCTCGTTACTTAGCGTTTCCGTTATTTTAAGTTCCTTAAAACAAACATCTTTATTTTAAGTAAAGGTAATGTTATGACTTTTTTAAGAACATACAATTTTTTTAAGGAGTTTAGATAGTAGTAAATTTTTATAAAAAAACGTGTATATTTAATGCATCGAAAATTAAAGTATTAAATTTTTTTAATTGAAGTTTTTTTTACTTCATATCACGTGTATCATTCACCAACCATAAAGCAACGTATTAAGGAATTTAAAAGTAAAAAGGTTTATTTTTTTAAACTCTTAAAAAGTTTAAATACATGACTTTTGATCCTTTAAATATAGATTAGCATTTTTCTTCTTGTAAATATTGTCATTTTGATAAGGTATAATTAGGGGTGTTCGCGGTGCGGTTTGGTTTGGTTTTGAGGCTAAAAGTCATCCAAACCATAAGATAAATAAGTATGCGGTTTGGTTTAGTCCGGTTGACCTTGAAAATAAAATCCGAACCAAACCAATGTGGTTTGGATTTGATCGGTCGGTGCGGTTTTTTTAGACAATAATTTTTTTTCAACATTAAAATCAAATTAAAAAGTTAAAACACAACATATTTTCAGCAATGTCTAATTTTCGTCAAACATTACAATTTTATTTTCATCCAACAATGTTCTCAACGAAGTATACCAAATTTAAACGCGGACAAAAAGTAATCCTATTTTGTAAGAAATAAAAATAACTAATTTTTTTTTATCATTTTCTAAGAGTTCAAGAAGTACATAAATACATTTTTGAAAGAAAAAGCAAAGAAGAAACTTAACAAGAGAAAAAATATGTCATTTTATTAAAGTTTCCATTGAGTTTCTATGAGCATTGGTCCAAGTGATATATATTTAATTAATGTTTTTCTTATATTGCAGTATAGTTTGGTTTAGTTCGGTTGGTAAAATCCAAACCGCAAAGCGAACCAAACCACGATTGAATAAAAAATTGATCCGAATACATTCGAATCAAATATGGTTTTTTGCAGTTTTAGTTTGAATTGATTCGATTTGCGGTTTTTCTATTGGATTAGTTCGGTCTTTACCACCCCAAATTATAATACTCCCATCGGATCCACAATAACCATGACACTTTGCAATCTTATTAAGAGAAAGAAAAGAAATAAAATGATGAATGAGAGAAAGATAACGACAATTTTACGAAATTATCATTATTAAGCATTGGTGTATGTTCATTATTATAATAAATATGAAGTGAAAAATAATAACTTAAAGAATTATACACGTAATATTAATTTAGAGGGGTACGATTGGAGAAAAAAAATCAATTAAAACTACTTGAATTACCATATAAATAAATGACGCTTTGGAAATTGTGAAAGTCAATACCTACTCAAAATAATATTCAAACTTAGAATCAATTGACTTAAAAAATAATATCCAAACATATAGAATTCATCAACGATTATTCTACTAATGGTTAAGTATGTTCATCTATATATATAACGAGCACCAAAGCTAGAGAAAGTGCAAAACTCATAGTTAAGATGAGTTCCAACACCAAACAAACTCAGTTTCCCGCAGAGGTAGAAAAAGTTGATGATGCTTACCTCTCTGCGTTGTTATTATGTTTTAGTAGGATTTTTCCTGCAATACTAAATGCTGCTATTGACCTCAATTTATTTGATATCATAGCTAAGTTACAAAGTTCAAGTGAATATTCTAGCTTTTCTGCTTCTGAAATTGCTTCTGATCAGCTTCAAATCAACACCCTGAATTGGCTGAGAGGCTTGAACGTATGTTGACTGTGTTGGCTAGTAACTCTCTTCTCATTTGTTCCATTCGTACCAATGAGGATGGTAAGAAAGAAAGAGTTTATGCTCTCTCATCAATTGGTCAATACTTTCCATTGGATAAAGATAGAGGCTCTTTGGGTCCACTCTCAGCATTAATCCATCGTGGATATCATAATGTTTGGTAATTAAATATTATTTATTCAATTTATATGAAAAAGTAACAATTTTTAAGTAGTATTTATTGTTTTCATGACTATTTTTATTTTATTATGGTTTTTAAGGGAATAAGATTCTAGTAATTTGACATTCGATCGAGAGGTACCCAAGTATTGTTCAATACGATTATGTTGTTTCTTTTTTCAGGTATGATGTAAAAGATGCAATTATAAACCCTAACAACAATGATCATTTTCATAAAGTTCATGGATTACCAGCTTATCAGTATTTGGAAAAAAATCAAGAGCTAAATCAAATTTTTAACAAAGCAATGGCTCAATCTGGTCCATTAGAAATGAAAAGGATTCTTACACTATATACTGTCTGGAGATGTGAGGAATCTGGGATTCAAATCCCGACTCCTGCACATGATATTTATGGTAGCTACCAATTGAGCTACACTTACGGAACAATAAACTGATCTTTAAATTGGTCTCTAAATGACTTTTGCAACTAATTTAGAGACCAATATGGATTTTGTCAATAATTTTAAGGATTCAATCTCTAAGTCAATTTATGTTGTGAACCATGATTTTTCATCTCTAAATCAATCATTAAATAGAGAGTTTATTTTTTTTGGCTTTCGCACCGGTTTCCGACCCACCAATGGTGGGCGACTAATCTGGCTCGTGCGTAGAGGCATGCGCACTGGCCAAGCGTTGTTTCCCCTGGGAATCGAACCCGGTATTTCCCGGATACGTCCTTGAAAGGAGCTCCTTGCCACTGGTGCCCAAGCAACTTGGTTTTAAAAAGAGAGTTTCTAATAGTGATGAGTTGGCGAATAATCAATAATCCAGTTAACGTGGCATAAAATATGTCCTAACCACATTTATTGTATTTTTCTCCTTTCATTTTAGCTTGTATGTCACAATTGGGCAGATGAAGAATGTGTGAAGTTTTTAAGAAATTGTCACAAAAGTTTGCCAAAACATGGAAAGGTGATTGTTTTGGATTACATAATTCCAGAAGTCCCAAACCCAAGCAAAACCTCTTAGCATGCTTGTGCTGTTGACAATCTCATGTTTTTAATACACGGTGGAAAGGAAAGAACCGAAAATGAATTTCAAAACTTATGCATGAGCTCTGGATTTTCCAAATTTCATATTGCTTGCAGTGATATCTCAGCTATGTCTGGAGTAATGGAATTCTACAAATAAAGATTACTAAGCATTTTACTTAGATTTTCAATATGCTGTAACTTGTAATAAATATTCTTGAATAAACTTTAATATAGGGGTGAAGTAATGTAGCAATGCATAAAGAGAATTAGCACTCTATTTTACTTTGGTTAGACCTTATGTTCACTTTGATCATATATAATGATAATAATAAACTACGAGTTAAACAAATATTAGATTTACTTATTAGTGATCAAAAAAGTAAATGATTTACTTATGCGACAAACTATTATTTTATGTTTGGTCATATTGTATTCTAACTTTACTCAATCGTTCACAAGTTGGAAATTTAGCATGTATAGCGAACCAAGTAACAAACCAAAAATTCAGAGGGACATCATTATTACATGTCATTTTCCTTCAACTAATTTTGGCAAAATAACGTCTTAAAAATTATACATTCGCTTAATAGAAAAGTTAGCTTGCTGAAAAATATTACCATGGACATTTGAAAAGGTCTTTCATGCATAAAAAACTTTTTTAATGACTGATGAAGCTTGTGAAGGTATTTCCATTTGTAGTACTTGTGAGTATTCAGAGGTTGTATGGAAAGGTGCAGTGCAATGAAGTAACATGAACATAAATACTAGAAACCGACTGACTGTGATGCAATATATTCAAATTCAGTGCAACAAGAAGAACAGTACTCACGACATGAGTAGAATGGTTTTGAGTGTCACTCAATATATGATTTGGAGATAAAGGAATGCTAGAAGATTTCAGTAAATTCATGAATCAGTTCACGAGCTCCTTAACCAAATCAAAAAGATTGTTTACATTAGGGGTTTGAAATCTAAGAAGATGAAGAGGTTAATGTTAAGATTGTGAGGCCTTTAGCTTTTGAGTAAGGTGGGGTGATGAAGGTTCTTGTTGATGTTAAGTGAATGAATTTTCCTGATTTAAGGGTTCTTGTTATGGTAATGGTAAAGATTGAGTGGAGGTATGATTTGAATATGAAGGAAGTTGAGTACACTAGCATGCTCATGCAGCTTTCTGCACGAGCACATCACTCCCTCTATGTCTGCACAAAGAAACTAATCAATTTATTTGTGTTCTGAAGAAGATACATGACATGAAATTCTGCATCCAGCACCAGCACATAGGTTTTGGACATCAAATGCATACTGTCCAAACATTAATGTTCAATTTTTCAAACAAAAAGAGCGACCCATCAAACACGTGGAAACACCCGTCCGAAAATGTCATTGTTAAATTTGACAATTAAACAAATAGGTAACATACTAAAATAATCTCTCGACGTCACCTACATGAGCAATGAGTAAAATTCCAATACAAGGTACTTGACATGCAAGCCAATCAAATAACAACATCAAAAGGAAACAAAAGAAAGTCTTCAAAATGCCAATAGAAGCAGCTCGTTGGCACTACTCCTCGCATGTTTCTTGCAGTGCGTCTACATCATCACAAGCGCAAAACACACATATACGAAATGAGTGAGTAATCAAGTTTCATAAAATATAATAACAAATTAGACAAACACATATAAATAACATCAATTCAATTATTTCACAAGGTATAAGTTATCTTTCAAGAGACACATTTTCACGCTCACACGGACACACATTCAATCACAAGACACTGCATGCACACTCTAACTATAAACACATGTTAAGAAACGTGATACTATGCTCCTATAAGACGTGAACACATTCATGTCCTCATATGCTCGCTCGCCTCGACCCAAAATTCATATAAGAAACACGGATAAATACACAATGGTTGAACGAAACCTCACCATGTTAGGAAATTATCCACTAAACTACTTAGAAATTTCCCCTCCAATGTACTCATGTGATCTAACAAGTAGACCCTAACTATCATACACCACTAGTATATGTTTATTAACACTTTATTTTGTCAAACCCTACCTATATGATGGCCACATAAATAACTTTTAATTGAGTATTTAACCATAATATAAACCTCTCTCCCTTGTTGGCCTAAGTCACTCCCCAAATATAGCACTATCATCTACTAGAGATCGGGTTATCTCAATTCACATATATGACACAATGGATATTTCAACAAAATACATATTATTCACAACACATATTCACATTATCCACACTCACATTGCACAATTTTCAGATATTTCACCCACATATATTACAATATCACCATTCAAGTTCAAACAACATTTAACATCAATGCTCACATATAGGAAATTACACAACATCATTATCATTCATGTCATCATAATTCCATTATGAACACACAACAACCTATTTAAACCATAATAATAACTATATTTTAGTCCATCTAAAATATATTTAAAACTTAATAATAACCAGTGATTCGAAAGACAAGGAAAAATAAATAAAATGTAACCCAAATTTTTTCAGTCAATAATAAACAAAATACTTCACAATCAAATGACATTAAGAATAATTTCGTAGAGATAAAAAAAATAAATGTTTGAAAAGAGGAGAATTTGGTGTTGTGTACCTTGCAAATGAGAGGATATGATGGTCTCATTCAACATATTAGTTAGAATGTGGGACTTCCTGCTGACAAAATGCTAAAGTTATTTAACATATACTTAGTTTGATTTTTCACAATAAAAAATATATAGTTTGATTATAATTTTGTTAGTTTTTTAAAAGATAAGAGTAAATTATCCAGTGTAAATAGAGTAGGCTACATCTCTCTCTTAATTTTTTGCACAGATAATGTAAAAATTTTTTACACGTGCATTCAATGAAATCACTCAAAGTGCCACTTTTATAGGTTAGCTGCAAAAATATCTCAATAAATATCTACATGGTGTGATTTGATTGGATGCATTTGTAATTTATTTTTAGACCGGTGTATACAAATTAAATTCTTTTTTAAATAGAAGAGGAGCTAAAGCACTTCCATTAGATAATTTTATTTTAGCGGGTTGCTGATAATAGAATTTGAGTAAATGTAAAAATATGTCAGTGTTAAACTTTCAATTATATAAAACGAATAAAAAATTAATTAATGAGTTTATATATTAGGATCTTTATAGCTATTTATGTTTTCATATTTTAAATCCAGAACTAATTTCATTGTCACTGTCTAAACATTCACCAAATTAACATATGAGCCTCGAAAATTATTGGAATAATAAGTAAAATAAATAAATAAATTATAACAATCATATTATGTACCTTATCTATGAAGAGTTGTTCAATAGTTGTGTTAAGGTCACCTTTCCATAGCATATTATTTTCTTCAACTTGAATTCGTGTCAGGTATGGTGCCACAGTGACTTCTGATGAGAATATCTTCATTTGAGGACATCCTTTAACAACGAAACGTACCAAAGATGGGAATATGAATGCTTGTTTCGCATTGCAAAAGCTTCTCAAACATGACAAAGAAGTAAGTTTCAAGTATTCCAAGTTTTCAAATATGATGTCCTCCTCTGCTTTTTCTTCATCAATCTTCACAATATCCAACATCTTCTCACAATTCATTATTATTAATGTTTTGAGTTGAACTAGGCTTTGTGCTGTTGAAGATGTTATCAAATAGATCAGTTCTTTGCAATTGTTCACTTTCAAATAGGTTAACCTTGTGAAAGATGTCGACGATGGAACCAAGCTTATCAAACTTGGACAACTCAGTACACGTAACTCTTCCAGATATTGGAACAGAGGATGATCCAATGGAAAGTCTTCCTGCCAAACGTGCTTGAGCTTTTCCAATTCAAAAAGCCACAACTTTCTTATTTGATTTGACATTTGCAAACTAAGATAACTTGTGGTTCCTCCAGTGGGGAACAATGTTTCAAAAGAACTATTACGCACTTGAAATGTTTCAAAATTAGGAAATATTGTATGGAAATCATCCAGAAGAATAGTTGGAGTTTGATCAAAGTATTGTAAACGAAGAAATTTGATTTTATGAAAGATATTTTCTTGACGATAACCATTCAATATCCTTAACATATCTGTGCCATTTAGTGCCAATTCCTCCAGGTTGGGGCTTAACTGAAAAATAAACATCCAAAATTAAAATAAATACTAGCGCATTATTGCACGGACAAATAAAGAAAAACAAGGTATGGTGGGATTTACCTTTCCAATACAAAACAAGGGTTGTTGGAACTGCATATCATGATTTTCTTCCACCGAGTAAGGTTGTTGCAAGTCTGAATTGTCGAAAGAAAACATTCTTAGTGCTTCACAACGATATACATTCAAAGTCTTCAATGAAGGGCAGTCTAAAGTATGCTTTCCTTGATAGAAACTCTTAAGATTTGTCAAATAATATAGTTCCATAACTTCCAATTGGGGAAAATTAAAATTGATTTCCATTGATCCAACTTCCTCCATTGCGACAATTTCCTTGACTCCACAAGACCTTATTTTAAGCATTTCAAGATGTCCAAGATCTAGGCATAGTGAATATGGAAAGATGTATAAAAAGCTTTGGCACATAGAAACATCCACCTTGCATAGGTTTCCAAAGCTGATAATTTCATAAGGATCCTCATTCCATATGTGTTTCAATTCGGGTAAGCTAGACAAAGTTAGTCTTTTCAATTGAGTGCTTTGTTTTATCAATATTTCTTTTGACTTCATACCTTTCACATCAAACACTGCTTCTAATGAATCACAATCTTTTACTTCTAGTTCTTCCAATGTCTGTAGCACTTGCATTACATTTGATGGAAAAAGTACATGTGATAAAAAATCACACCTTTCTACCACAAGATGTTTCAAATTGCAGAACACATTGTGATGAAGTTGGTCATACCACAAATCCTTTAGCTCAGGATAGTCAGATAAGGCTAAGTACTTGAATTTACCAAATGCAACCTGATCATTTAAATTAATAAATCAAAAGACAAGTCAAAATTGCTTTTAAGAAATCTTTAATTGCACAATATATTTATGATTTTCCACAACTTCTATTTTATTGTTTCTCTTCTTATTTTCCACAACTTCTTCGCTATGCGAAACTGAAACTAAATATGCAATTTTTCTTTTATTTGAAAACCATGTTCTTCAGCCATTCCAAAACCGTTGAATTTATATATGTTATCCAACATTTTACATAGTTAGCTATTGATTGCAGATTTACGAAGTTGAGGCCACTAAAAAATACAGCAGATGCGATGTCGTTGGCAGATCTTAGCTATGCCAGAGTTTTGATCTACAATTCTAGAGAATTTTTTTCATATAAATCTGGTTCTGCAATTAAGACTATGGTTCTTCAACCTTGACTGTTAACTACAACTCCACAAATAATGTTTATATGATAAATGTTAGTTCAATACATAGTTGAAATTCCCGTGAAAAGAATTTAGTTTCCTTAAGTATTATGAAGTTCAAATTAAGTTAGTGAAAAAAAAACAAGTACAAAATCATATGACTTAACTCATTAATAGAAATATGGTTTGGTTTTTTACTTTATCTGTTACTCTTTTCCAATGCTCTCTTTAGATTTAATTAACTAATGTAAAATGTATGGTTTTCAAACTATATTAATGTCAACATGATATAACCAATCTAATTTATTTTTATCATATGACTTATTTCAATCTAATCCATTTATATCATATGACTTATTTCACCACAATTTTTTATTATGGTATAATTTATTAGCACATGTTTTAGTCGGTAGAACCCGTACATCGCACGGGTCTGAGATCTACTTCCTTTTCATCTTTCAACATTTCTTATTCTCCTCCAATTATTCATCTTCATTAAAATTTAAATCAATCTATTTTCCACTCGCTTTCGAGGTCAAGATCGAATGATTCATCTCCATTAAAATATAAATCAAATTTTTCATCTCTTGTAGAATCTAAATTATTCTTTTCATCATTTCCCCCCACACACACAATTGATATAGTGAGAAAAAAGTTCAATTTTTATCGGTATATTTCTCCAACAATAAAGAATGTTTAAATTGGACCTATACAAAATAAATATTTAAATGTAAGCATTAATTGGAGTAAAGTCTAACAAATTTTTGCCAAAACATCCATTTGATATTTATATATTTATTATTTTATAAAAAAAATAAAAAATTTACACATATCTTGATACCTTGTATTTTGTTATAGTTGATTTGTACGAAAATCATCTTAAAAAATGGTTATTAATATCACCGATCTCAGTTCGTCTTGAGCTAAGATCAAGTTATTAAATAAAATTTGCTGTATAAAAAAAAAAATCTCACTATTCATAGTATCTAATTTTTTTGTTACAATATTCATATTAATTATGATTTACCAAACTACATGTACGTTTTATATATATGTGGAAATATGAAAGTCGTTATAAGGTCGCGACAAATAAAATTTACTACCCTGGAAAAAATCAAAATTACTATTTTTTAACGGCATATATTTATATTATTATAATTGTTTATCAAACAAGACTACAAACTCTTTGAAGTCTTTGTTTGGGTATATGGGCTCAATTATATCCTCAGGGTCCAATTCTATAGTTTTTTTTTGTTTTTTTATCAAATATGATTTTCTTTCTTTTGACACTATGTATCTCTTTTACTTGATTCACCAAATTCTTTTTTTTTTTTTATCTCTTTTACTTTTTTTTAAGAGTATACTGCGATGTACTTTTAAAATCTCCAAATAGAGTTGTTTTTCCACAAAGTTCCTGATATTGTAAGTTTTTTTTGAAGAAATCCTGATATTGTAAGTTAAAAATCAACTATTATGCATCCAAAGAAAACAAAAGAAATAGAAACCCAAATCATAATACTGTAACACAAGAAGTAAAGTGGTAAATAAACATACCTTATCTTCAAACATGTTGTATATTGTATCGTTTAAGTTTCCCTTCCAATGCCATTCTGAATCATTTTCTGCAATTTTGACTTTTTGAAGAATTGGTGTGCTTGTGTCTCCGGCAGAAAAAATCTTCATGCGAGGACATTCCCCCACAATTACTTTCTCCAACAACGGAAACTTCATGAAACACTTACTAGAGCAAAATTTGATGAGGCTTGGCAAACATTCCAACATCAAAATTTGTAAACTAATAAAAGCAATGTCAACATTTTCTACTCCATTAACTACTTCTTCAAGTGAATTACAATCTTTTATCTTCAAAACTGTGAGCTTGTCCAAACTTCGTGCAGTAGGAGTTGTGATCAAATATTTTAGCCCATTGCATTTAATTACCTCTAACTTTGTGAGATGATTAAGAGTGACGGAGGAAGGCATCAAATTTGTCAGACTAGAACAACTATCAACCACTAAGTATCCAAGGAACTCAAGAACGAGGTCAATTTCGGATCCTTCCTCACATATATGTTGAAGTTTAGGTAATTGATTCAATGTCAGTCTTTTGATATGTGGATGAGTCTTCTGAGTTATTTCTCCTTTATCTTGAAATATCTTCTTGAAGCAACTCCACTCAACAACTAGTGACTCAAGAGTATGCACATTTTCAAGAAACCAATAAGGAAATCTAGCATCTTCAGTGTTATAGCCAATCAGGCCAACACATGTCATTTTGCTAAAGAGGGAACTTGGGTTTTGAGTTTGCAATATCATGTCAACATCCGCCTGTTCCATCCTCAACACCTCCAAGTTTGGAATCACCTAAAACATATTTAAACAACAATGTAAAATAATTAAAAAAATATTATTGAATGAAACAATAATTACTATTTTGATTTTAGAAATTATTTTTGTTATAGAAATTATCAAGCACAACTATGAAGTAAAATAGTTTAATAACTTTTGATTTTAATAGTTCAAAATATTTTGCTCTCCATTGATTATATCGTATTTTTGAAAATATTTACAAATACATATTTTATAATTTTTTTGAAATTTTAATTTTGTTTTAATCTATTTTTAATTACCAGGTATTTAGAAATACTCACAAATAAATATGAATTTTATCGACAATAGACAATGTTTGTTTTACACTGAATGAATCATACACAGTTAAAAAATGGTAGAGTTGAATGAATCGGAGTCATTCAATTGAACCAGAGTCATTATGATATGTAATTTTATATGATATGTAAATTTATATGATATGCATACCTCTTCAGTAATGAAAAGTGGTTGTTGCGTTGAAACAGAGTGTTTGTCATCTTGAAAATTGGATAGAGTTCTGAACAATTTCAACTTTGTACATTTGAAAACATAAATGTTCCTCAATGATGGACATGATAGAGTATGATTTCCAGCATAGAAACCATTGAGTTTATATAAGTACCAAAGCTGTAAAGTACTTAGTTGATTAAACTCAAAAATGGTAGCTGCATTCACTCTAGATTCTTTCTCCTCTGCAACAATTTGCTTCATGTTCCCACACCATTTTATACCAAGTTCCTTAAGATGTGAGCAACGAGTAGCTACGGAGAATGGTAATAAATACTCCAAGCTTGCACATTGTTTCAATTGTACATTTATTAGATTTTGAAAACTAAGAATTCCTTCAGGATCTCTACTCCATATCTTTTTCAGCTTCCACAATTCATTTAAAGTAACTTCTTTCAAATGTGTTATAACCTCCTCATTGTTATTTTCATTGAAATTCAATTCAAATATCTCTTCAACTAAAGCACAATTTGTAACCACCAACTTCTCAAGCTCATTATATGTATTTTGCACTGAAGAAGGAAAAACCACCACAATTTTCTTACAATTGTTCATTTTCAACATCTTTGATGTTTCAAATTGGTGATGCCATATTGACTTCAAGTTATCCATATCCTTTAGTATGACTTTCTCTAATTTCAAAAAATGAACCTATGAAATCATAAATAACCACAATCAGTATAAATAATTGTTTAAATTACAAGTTAAAAAAATTGGATGTTTTCAATAATAGAATTACCACACCTCTTTTACTGCATTATTTCTATCTTCTTTAGCTATTATCTCTTCCATCATAGGACAATTACTTATTTCAAGTTGTTTGAGGTTCATAAAACTTTCAACCAAAGAAGATGAGAATAAATACTTCAATCCAACACAATTATCCACAATCAAGCTAGTCAAGTTGCACATTGATTGATGATTGTCATCCCAAACTTTATTCAATTTGAGAAGTGAGCTCAATTTAAGGGTATCCAAAATAGGAAATGCAACCTACGTAAAAACAAATTAACAGAAACATTATTGAAGGCTTATATATATGGTGATATGGTGACTATAATGATAAGCTTCACACACACACCTATATATATATATATATATATATATAATGTGAAGGTTCAAGTGTGCACTTTTTCATTTTGATAAAAATATCCGCCTATTACTATAATAAATCATTATTAAACGAAGAATAATTATATAATTTAAAAAAAACTGTAACCGTTTTTTGTCAAAACCATTTTATCTTTTTTTTAGGTTGTCGAAACCGTTGTCTTTTTTTTTTTGGATTGTTTTATATTTGTAATTGTTGCATAAATATGTTCATAATAAAAATGGGTTTAAGTTAGCTAGTTGATTGCAGATTAACAAATATTTTATAATGAAAAATACTAAATTAACCCTCAAATTATTAGTTTTGAATAATAAAGATGAATGATATTTTTGTCCGAATAAAAAGGTATGCACTTGCTAACTTTGACCTTCATGTTTTTTTGTTAGTCTAAGTTAACAATACCACACACACACACACACATTGTTGGAACATTGGCGTGAAGATGGAAAGAAATTGGAAGGTTGGAAGATTAAACATCAAGTTATTAAACTTTGATCTAGGGCCCGTTTGGATTAGCTTATTTTAGAGCTTATATAAAACAGCTTATGCAAATAAATAAGTTTTTATGTATTATTTATAAGTTTTTAAGGTTGTTTATGAAAAAACAGTTTATGAAGGTACAATTTTCGCTAGTGAGAGCTTATAAATTAAAATAAAAGCTTATTTATTTATATAAGCTATTTTTCATAAGCTCAAAATAAGCTCAAACCAAACGGGACCCTAGTGTTGTGTGAAATGAAAAAATAGAGTGTGGGGGTCCCACATAAAATAGAACACACACATTAGTAGTGTTTAAATAGTGGTATTTAATTTTAAATATCTGATAATGATGAAAATAATTATTATTATTCTTCTTTATTCATGGATATCACTTCCCACAATTTTAGGTTATGTTTGTTGTGATAAAGGTTGAGAATCCAACTGAATTTCCTATCTTTCATTCATTACTTTGTTTCATCTAATCTTGTGGGTTTGTTTCTTTTTGAACTTATCCGATTAGTTTGTTACTTGAGCTGATCTGTGAGTGGTTTAATTTTTAAGTTTACTTAATTCTAGGGGTGTTCATGGGTTTGGTCAACCCATAAAACCCGGTCAAACCCACCCAAAAAACTCAAAAAAATGGGTTGGGTTGGGTAATTGGGTGGGTATGGTTTCTAAAAATGGAAAACCCATAAAAAATAAATTGGTTTCGGGTAAAATCAGACCCAAACCCACTTACCCAATAATGTTAATATTTTTTATCTTTATTTTCATAATGTAGAAGAAAGTTATATTTTCAAAACATACACATTGTACCCTATATATTGAAAATCAAAACATACTATAGTTACAAATTAATATGTTGCACTTTTTGGTTATTTTGATACTAATGCAATTTTATGTCATGCAACTTTAGTTTGTTGCAAGTATTTTATGATGAAGTTTATTATTTGATATTCTATGATGCATAAAATTATAGTAAAATAAGTTAAACATTTTTTTTAAGAAAATAAAAAAGTTGAGTACTATTTTAAAACAAAATCACGAGGACTTGTCATTTAGTCATTTAATATTAAAAAAATAGAAAAATAAGTTGGGTAACCCATTACCCAATCCAACCTAACCCAAAAATTAGTGGATTTGTCCAGACCCACCCAATAGTATAACAGGTGGTTATTTTACCTCACCCAAACCGGAGTACCCTATTTGGTTTGGTTTTGGTTTGGTCAAACCCAACCCAAACCCACCCACAAACACCCTTACTTAATTCTTAAGTTTCTCCAAATTAGTTACAAACTCTCCCTATAAAAGGAGAGCTCACCTAGTTCAAAAATTATACCAAAGAGTTTCATTGAGTTGTCAGGAACTCTTTCTCTCTTCTCCCTTTCTTGACTTGTGTTGACGAGTCTTTCTTCTCTTCATCTCCTTTTTTTTTGTCCCTTCGGAATTAAGAGTGTTCTTAAGACCATGGTCCCTTTTTCGGTTTAATGTCCTTTCGGAATTAAGAATGGTCTTAAGTTCATAGTCCCTTCGATAGTTTTATGTCCTTCGGAATAAATAATAATTTAAGATCATAGTCCCTTTTCGGTATAATGTCCCTTCAAAATTATGAATGATCTTAAAATATATTCCTTTTCGATTCTCGAAGAAGTTAAACGTTACAATGGTGTAAAACCATATTTGAGTGATCATAGTATCATAGTTGGAGAAGTTAATAATTAGAATGGTGGTAACACCATATTTGAGTGGTCTCAGCACCATAATAGAGTAGTAACAGTACAATATTAAAGTGGTTTCAGTATTAAAAGAATGGTCTTGGTACCATATTGGAGGTGTAATTCTCGAACGGTTTTCTACAGTGCAGTAGTTAGTCAAACAGTTGTAGCTGGACTAGTTTTATCCTGAAGGCGGCGTGGTTGATAGTCTGTCTTGCTCAATTTTTGGCAGTGTCACGAAACGTTTTAAAGAGAGCAATCTGGTCGTGACTCAACCTAGTAACAACTTCGGTAGATAATAGAATTTGGAAATCCAAATACAACAGTTTGAAAATTCAAAAACAACATATATATATATATATATATATATATAAAAAGTTAACTCTTTTCGAACTATTTAATGCTATTATTCATAATATACTCTACATTTACTTCAAAAACATTTGATGTAGTTAGTTAAGTGAGAGTTTTCAACTAAATATAAAAAAGGACACAAAGTTGGGTTCAGAATTAACCTAAACAAGGTAAAAAAAGGTTCAAATAGTTTTATTGATTGATGTGAAACAAGGTAAAACCCAGAGAGAGAGAATACGAGAGGTGATGAGCAATATGCTTCATCACAAGCTGAAAATTGATAATTTATTTGTACATATCATAAAATTAAAAATTTTATCATTTGTATCTAGAGAAACTTAAAAACAAAGTAACATACCTGAGCATTGAAAAATGGTGCAGAATCACACGGTTCTAAACCATGACACTTTTGCTTACTTCTAGAATGGGTCAAGTAATAAGAGAAGAAATTATCAAGTGTCTCCAAATGTTCTAAAGTCAAAGAACGCAATTGAAGAAACTCGATTTTTTCATCAATGATGTCATTATTTGCACTTGAAATGTTGTCTCTGAACACTATCTCCTTCATAGAATTGCACTCACAAACTTCAATCTTACAAAGGTGAGAAAGTCCTTTAACCATTGTAAAGTAGAAAAGATACTTTAACTGGACGCAATTTTTTACTTTGATAACACTGAGACTTCCAAAAGAAGCAACTGAAGGTTGACCCTGACATATATGCTCCAAGTTTCTAAGATTAAGAAGTACTAGTGTTTCCAAGATGGGAAATGACACATGGATTAGATTCCTCTCTTTAGAGTCAACAATGTGCTTCAAGTTTGCATTATTTTGGACATGGAGATGTTTCAGCAATGTAAATCCTTCTCTATTTAGGTGAGGAAGCACATTTTGAATTCCATCTACATCATCCAAGTACAAGTTCTCAACATCTTTAATCAATGCTTTAATTCCATGCTCCAAATGTATGTTTGTACCAAGTTTGAGCATCAATGTTTTTAAGGTTCCGTCCTTGATGTCAGACCAGTCCCATACATCTCCAATAGCTATTTTATATCTTTCCAGCTTCTCAAACACCAATTGCAAGTCCCTTGGCAACATCCAAATCTCACGAATTTGTAATTCTAGAGCTGTCAATTTGGGTAGTTTTCGAAGCTCGACAAGACTAGCATTTTCATTATGAACCGTTGAACTCACATCTTCCCAATTAATAGAGGTATTACCCATGTACAACTCCTCCAATTTAGTCAAGCTTGATATGATGTTGGGTGGGACTACCTCTATTCCTGAATGGCTCAAGTCAAGCATTCTCAATCGAATCAATCTCCCTATTTCTCTTGGCAACTTGATCATTGAAGATTTCCAAAGGCAAAGTATTTCTAAATTTTGCAAAGCTTCTAGTGCATCCATATTTTCCAAAACGCATCGATACAAACACAATGTTTGAAGGTCTGTTAATAACCGAAACGATGTGGGTAATGATAACAAGTTCAAGCGTGTTAAATCTAGCACTCTAAGGCTTCTCATACCCTCAAAAAAAGTATCAGGGATTTCTAAAGAACGGTTCACATTGCAAAACACAAAAAACTTAATGTTTGGACAACAAATCGTTTGAGGAAGCTCGTGCATATGCCATCTATCTAGAACGATCTGCCTGCACCTTTTTAGAAAATCATTGGTTGGCCATTCGGCATCAGATTGTTTTCTTAGAAGTACAAGCTTGTCCCTACATGCTATGGAGATAGCAAAATCACGAACAAAGTCATGCATTTGGATCTTTCCACCTGTTTTAACTTCAAGCAAAAGACAAGCCGCCTCCAAAGATTTGATTATTGTGTAAAGTCTGTTTCTTGCATCATCTATGGCATTAACATGCTTCAATATGTCCAACCCTATTGCAACTTTGAGAAAGTACTCTATATCATCTAGCACTACTGCAAAAAGCAAGAAGAGAGCCCTTATATCATCACTCTCCAATGAGTTGTAACTCAATTCCAAAGCAGAATAAGTTCCCGGGTCCATCTCTGTATGATCATTACTTTGTAATTTCCTTAATGCATCTTTCCAAGACTGAACATCCCTCTTATTTTTCATTGCACGCGCTACTGTCACCACCCTAAGAGGCAAACCTGCACATTTTCTGGCCACTTTAAATGGTAGATCTTTCAAATTGCTATCTTTAACCACATCCCCTGCCATAAATTGAAACAAGCTCCATGACTCATTTTCACTCATAAGTTTAACTTTGAAAGTGAAATCCTTTGGGACATCCATTTGCAGCAACACTTCTTGATTTCTACTTGTCATCAACAATTTGCAACCATTATGTTCATTACCAACTGGTATCCCCACTTCTTTCAAATCAAGTATGGTCCATATGTTATCTAGAATGATAAGGATACTTTTCTCCATCTTGATTCTTTGCCTTAGGCGTTGTTCTCTGCCAAGAATAGTTTCCTCTTTGAATCGCAGACCCAAGAAGTCTGCAATCTCCCCTTGAATTCTTTTGATGTCTGGAATTTTGGATACTTCTGTCTTCACCACTTTATCGAACAATTTATTTTCCTTGGCTATTTGAGCAACTTTCTCCACCAGAGTGGTCTTCCCCACCCCACCCAACCCATAGATCCCAATGTTGCATGAAGTAGAATCTTCTAAAGCCTTCACAATGTCCTTCTTTAGGGACTCCCTTGTGTCATACATTTCACCATCTCTTGTTGAGGAAGAGGCTACTACATCTAGAGGGGGAAGGTGACCAACTGAATTAAACTTTTCTTTCCCTTGAACAACTTCAACAACATTATTTGCAATTTTTGTGGCATTCCTACTTAGTTGATGACGCAAAATTAAATTTGGGAATGACCATGGCGAGCACCTAACATTTGCATTGCGAGAATCGTTTTGAAGCTGATTCGCCTCTTTAATGACCCCGTCCACTTTCTCCAACCAATTCAGAACATCTTTTTCAATTTCATTACCATTTCCTCTTTCACTTGCAACTGAATGGATCATTCTTTCTCTTGCAGCCTCAAGGTCTCCAACATGATTGTTTAACGTCTTGAAGTTACCTTTGTAGAATATCAAGTAACTTGCTTGACGTCCAATAGGCACAACGGTATATTCTGCTATTTTTCCAACAATAGAAATTAAAATTTCCATTGATATTTTGATATTTTTTTCTTCTGCTCTTCCTTGTGACTTGAGTCAAAATCTGAAAGTGAAAGTAAAAAGATACTATTTATGGATAAGGGCAAAAGAAACAAGGGCAACATTTGAAAATGTGAGAACATTAACACATTACTCTTATTCTCAATGAAAAAATGCAATTAATAAATAGAACATAATAAAGGTAGACTATGCAAATTGAATTTCATTACAATCATGTCTAACCAATCATGACAGCCAATAAAAAATAAAAGTATAAGCATTCTTTAATCAATAAAAAAAATTAAATATATAAGTACGTGGCATGTAAAATAAGAAGGAGAATGCTAACTAATGCCCCGAGCATTGGTTAAACAACCAAAACAAGTAACCTTTTATAGAAAATTGTGTAATTATTACATAATCAAAAGTCAACTTATATTTTCAAGATAAAATTTTTAATGATAAATTCATTAACCTTTATCCCTAGGGCACTGGTTAGCAAGACCCCTAACAAAATTTCAAGATAAAATTTCTAATTATAAAATGTCTGAATTAATCAAAGATGCTTAGCCAAGGAATTGAGTTCGACCAACATCATGGTGGGAGAATTGGCAACATGATTATCTCGAGCAGAAGAACCGTGTGTTT
>Ga0315915_1001188_pt1 | contig 30884 bp, 14 predicted proteins | sample MpolbnodulesMG_FD_207738 | JGI IMG/M metagenome (GOLD analysis project Ga0315915, IMG submission 207738) | Medicago polymorpha root nodule microbial communities from Los Angeles, California, United States - branched nodules | ecosystem: Host-associated > Plants > Roots > Nodule | place: USA... | reverse complement strand
ATATAGTATTTCATAATATTAAGAAGCATAGACGTTGGTACTGTACCATAACATAATTTTCCATGACATCGTCCTTGATACCGTAACGTAACATAATAGGTTAAGTATAGCAAGACGGGTTAACATTTATAAGTAAGAGATTAAGTTAAGTATAGTGAGACGGGTTAACGGTTATTCCTTTCCAAAAAAACAGCATATAATTAGGAACATAATTTTATTTTACTTTAGATAAACATTAAATGCAAAAGTGTGGAGGGAAAAATTAGGTTAAAATTAAGCTAAGTATAGTGAGACGGGTTAACATTTATAAGTAAGAGATTTCCAAAAAAATAGCATATAATTACGAACATAATTTTATTTTACTTTAGATAAATATTAAATGCAAAAGTGTGAGGGAAAAATTAGGTTAAAATTAGGTTAAGTATAGCGAGACGGATTGACATTTATAAGTAACGTAACATAATAGGTTAAGTATAGCGAGACGGGTTAACATATATAAGTAAGAGATTAGATTAAGTATAGCGAGACGGGTTAACGGTTATTCTTTTCCAAAAAAACAGCTTATAATTAGGAACATAATTTTATTTTACTTTAGATAAACATTAAATGCAAAAGTGTGGAGGGAAAAATTAGGTTAAAATTAGATCTAGGGTTAATATAGTAAAGTCACGCCAAAAAATTAGGTTAAATCTAGGGTTAATATTGCGTCACGGGTTAACATTTAGAAATAAGAGATGACATTTTGCATAAATTAAATCTAGGGTTAATATAGTAAAGTCACGCGAAAAAAATTAGGTTAAATCTAGGGTTAATATTGCGTCACGGGTTAACATTTAGAAATAAGAGATGACATTTTGCATAAATTAAATATAGGGTTAATATAGTAAAGTCACGCAAAAAATTAGGTTAAATCTAGGGTTAATATTGCGTCACGGGTTAACATTTAGAAACAAGAGATTAAATCTAGGGTTAATATAGTAAAGTCACGCAAAAAAATTAGGTTAAATCTAGGGTTAATATTGCGTCACGGGTTAACATTTAGAAATAAGAGATGAAAGGAAGTCCCTCGCCGAAAAGATTGCTAGTGAAATGGACTATTTTCCTTTATAGAAGAATTTTCTACTTTGTTGATATCATACAGTGTTTGTTTTGCTGGATTTTATTGGGAAAACCCAAGTCCCACATCGGATAGATGAGACTCTTGATGAGAGTTTATAAAGAGGAGGCACTCCTCACCTCACAAGCCAGTTTTGTGATGATGAGTTAGGCCTCAATTTCAACAGGTTGGCCAGACCGCTTTGACACTTAGCATCCATTTAATAGCCTCCCCTCAATTTAACTCTGTTACTCATCCGTTTAGTGTTTAGTTCAGAGAAAGTATCTCTCAAAAAGCATAGCATACTATTAATAGCCTTGGCGCTATGAATTACCAGTCTTAAATGGTTGAATGCGAGTGACCAATTAAGCCTAAAAATATTCTTATCCAAATTCCCTGCCAGATGGCAAAGAGCAGTTGTGTTGTGTGGTGGCGGTGTATTCTGATTCAACTAGTTTTTGATTTATAGTAATCGGTCTTAACACTCACAGAAAACAAATATGCGTCTCTTCCTTTTTCTTTTTTTTTTCCTTGCCCCAATATTCATTCCCAATTTATCTTTAAAATCTTTTAATCAACAATTACCATCAAATTTCACAAAAATAAAAAACAAATTTGAAGTCCCTTTAAACCCCCTTTTTTCCAAACACGCCAGAGGCTCCCAACAAAGTTGGGAATTTGTGAAACGTAAAACCAAGAATTAAAAAAAAAGGACATTAAGGGATTTGTAAAGGTACAAATTCTATTTTTATTGTTTTTTTGTTGTGTTTAAATTGGCTTGCATGCTTCTACTGGATGGTGGAGGCATGAAGCTTATTTCAGACTCACGAGATAGTGGTGAGAGTGTTTAGTCTGTTACCACAACAGATGTTGAAGAGAGTTGATTAAGTAATTCATCTATTAAGTTGGACGAGGATACCACTTGAATGGTCAAAGATGGTGATAACTTCAATTTTATGTCTATTTGTTTTTAAACGGGAAGATAACCAGTGTTAGGAGAGAATGGGGGTATTTATCTATTTAATGAAAATATAAGGGAGGTTATTGTTTTATTTTTAAACTAGAGGGTGTGTATGTGTCATTTAAAGAAAACTTGAGGGAGGTTAGTGTAATTTTCTCTAAATTTTAAGTTTGAACTTTTCAATAAGCACTTAGGGCTCATTTGGCTAACTTAAAACTATTGCATAGCTTCAGTTGTAAAGTGTAATTTTGAATTGTTCATTAAGAGGGTTAACCAAGCTTTGCTAGGTTAGCCTCAGAATCCAAGGGTTTATCAAGCACTTGGCAATCCTCTCCTCACTCCTTGAGCTAACTTTTGGGGTTGAGTTAGGTTTAGCCCAAAATCTTAAGAAGATATCAAATCATATCTTAGATCTTTTATTGGGCCACTCGTATTTGTCCATAATCCATATGTCTAATCCGAGGTATGATGGGGTATGTTGAGATTCCACATCAACTATAGGTGTGACCAATGTTGTCCTTATAGCGCTCGATTAATTCTTAGTTCTTGCCCCTTGAGCTAGATTTTGGAGTTAGTTAAGCCTAGCTCAAATTCTAAAACATCTAATTAATGCAATGTACTCATATACATCATTATTTACATATATTCCACAGTTGATTATTAATATCATCTCTATGTTTCCATTTTTATCATGTTTACTTCATGCATAGCCATAAGACCCGTGATGCTGTATAGAACTGCTATTATCCCCTTTATTTCTCCCTTTTCTGTTCAAGTTGATGGGTTCCATATAATGTGCGTAGCCATAAGACCCATGGTGCTGTATAGAACTTCTATTATCCCCTTTATTCCTCCCTTTTCTGTTCAAATTGATGGGTTCAATGTAATATTATACAGTAGCAGGACTTTTTTAGACGTTTCTCATAGGAACTTGCTCAAATAGGAAACCATGATTATTTTTATTGTATTTGTCTCATAGATTGTGGTTCTTGAATCACTTTTAGTTGGGATTTTCGTCTCTCCTTTAGAAGTGGTTATAGGCTTCTTCAGGAGGATGCGTGCATAACTGCTTCAGTCTATTTTTTGTTTAATTGGGTTTTGGCTTTGTCCCCCCAGTATTGTACCTTTTCTTTTTTCTTTTTAATAAATTCTGTTGCTTTATCAAAAAAAATATAGGTTGTGGGATGAAAATAAGGGCCGACGATCCCACCGCCATGAAAACATTCATTGTTAATGTTCATGACACGTCGAATAAGATGAAGGCTTCCTCTGGAGATGGTCCTGAAAAGAATAACAGTAAAAGAGTAAGCATGCGTTGTGCATGTTTTGTTTTGCATTTGAAAGTCCCAAACCATGGCTTCGGCAAAACCTTGTCTCTTGTATGCTTTTGCAAACCACGGTTTGGAGACTTTGAATGCAAAACCAAACACACTGTTTTATCATTACTCGTCAGAAAACTGCCTCTAGTTTTTCTGCCCATAGTTCAGCACTGATTACTTGGTAACACTTGTAGATGGAGTTCATGCTTGAAACCATATATGACATCAAGAACAACAAGAAGAAGGCAGAAGAGGTTAACCCTAGAATTAAAAAGTGGCTACAGAAGGTCCTATTCTCTGATCCATGTTTTATGGCATTTTTTATTATTCAAGTTCCTTTCTGCGAATATACTACATGCGTTAAATAAACTTAAATGATACCGTAAAACATGGAATTCCTTAACTGGTACTGGTGCTATAAAACTCTTACCATGTTAGGGTCCAGGGAAGTGTCGAACCCATTATTGGTCTATTTAAACAGCGGTGCCTTGCATTTACATCATAACTCGAATTTATGACCTTCCAAATTCCAATGACCCAGCAGCTTTGAAACATGGGTACTCCAAAAATTGTGAAGTGCCCATACCGGGTACGCACACCATACCCGCACCTATGCATCATAGCCCAGCAGCTACTCCAACTGTTGTATTGTGTAGGTAGTACTTAACCTAATTTCCAACTTTCTTCTGATTAGCATACCATTAATGCAGTGCTGAAAGATATTCTTTAATGACCTTACTTGGGCAGCACAAAACAGAAGTTCCTCTGATTGTGATCCTTGTTGGAAATGATATTATTTATAAGACCAAATCGTGCATTTTATTTTCTGAAATTATTCAAACATGTATAATTGAAGATCCTAGCTTTAGATACTACGTTGAAGTTGTTTGCTTATTGAAAGATGAGGTGTTAACTTTATTTTCCTAGTGGCTTGTAAATTGCTTTCTTTGAATTCTTGTTATGTTGTTTGTCTTTTTACTTTGAACGTGATAGATGCATTGTGTTAACCATAGTTAGGTCTGTCATTATTAACAATTTCTTTTACTAGATCTGAATCAGTAATTGTTCTGTGAACATTCTCTTAGTTACTGTAATCTATATAATAGAACAAATAGCTTTCTTCAAATTCTTTTCCCGTCGTATACATTGTGTTAGTTAACCATAGTTCTGTCATTATTAACAGTGTCTGGTAGTTATGGATCAATAAGTGTTCTGATAACATTTTTTTACAGTTACTGTGACCTATATATAGAGTGTGACTCAGTTCTATGTAAGAAAATCATTTGTATCCTTTCTTATAAAACATTGCGAACTCTGTTTCTCCTTTTTTCCCCTGATTTTCTATCACTTTCACTTGCATTCTCATAAGTCTATAAACACTAATAAATGTATTATTGAAAAGAAAATTCTTGTATCAGATTGCTATTTGATTTTTTTCTGTTAATCAAAAAACATTCATCTGTTTCCTCAAATTCTTAATTTGAATTTTGTTTCCAGTTAAGAGTTGATGATATTTCAATTAGAGGGATTACATGGAGTAAGTTACTTGATCCTGACAAGAAGGGCCAATGGTGGTTGTCCGGAGATGTGGTTTCAGCAACAGATAATGTTGAAGAAGTTGCCAACAAAATAGACAAAGATGTGGCTGAAACCCAACGAATGTTGCAGCTTGCTGCTGCTCAAAGGATGAACACAGATTCCAGAAGGGCAATCTTTTGTATTATAATGTCTGGGGAGGACTATATTGATGCATTTGAAAAGCTTCTAAGATTGGAACTACCGGGCAAGCAGGTCAGCCATTTGTTTTCTGGTTCGTAATGTCTACTTTAAATTATGAGGCTTTCCGTGTTGTGATATATTTTTTATTTGTGTACTTCAGGACAGAGATATAATACGGGTTCTTGTTGAGTGTTGCTTGCAAGAGAAAGTTTTTAACAAGTACTATACAGTGCTGGCTTCCAAATTGTGTGAGCATGACAAAAATCACAAGTTTACTCTACAGGTAATTTTTTTTTTCTTTAGGAATGGGTTAAGATCTAATCCAAATTTTAATATAGTATCAAAATTCAAAATCTATCCTAGATTTGTTATTGGTTCACTTGTATTTGTTCACATTACAAATGTCTAGTCCTGGGTATGAAAAGGGTGTTGAGATCTCTGTTATTGGGCCATCCGCATTTGTCAACATTTCATGTCCACAATCTTGGGTGTGAGTGGGTGTGTTAAGATCCCATATCAGCTAGTAATATTGCCAAACTAGTCCTTCCGAGGCTTGAAAGTGGAATTTGATTTAATTGACATTATGATAATAATACCTTTGCCTTTTATTTGCAGTTTTGCCTATGGGACCACTTTAAGGAGCTGGAGTCTATGGCTCTTTTGAGATCAATGCACCTAGCAAAGTTTGTAGCTGAAATGGCTGCCTCTTTTACTCTCTCCCTTGCAGTTTTGAAAACTGTGGATCTCAGTGATATCACCCAGCTAACCCCAAAAAGGATTATGCATTTCCGCATTCTGTTTGAGGCCATTTTCGAATATCCTGAAACCGTGGTGTGGAAGATATTCACACGTATAGCAGGGACCCCTGAACTTGAAGGTTTTAGACAGGGCATTGAATTTTTCATTAAGGAGTACATTGTGAAAACAAATAAAGCTGCATCTCAAAAATTTAAGTTGGTAAAAAGAGCCCTTAATAACATAGAAGGAGTCCTGATGCAAGAGTAAATTTTGGAGAATACCAAGTTTTGGAGCTTCTTGTATCATTTTCTATTTATTGGATGTCCTTTTGAGTTATGACCAGTAGGAATTGTACAATTACTTTGGTATAGGCCTTACATGCATTTTTGTAATAGGATTTTCTGCATTCTATCTCCTTTCATATATTCTTCAATGGCATGTACACCCTTTCTATTATGTATGTGAAAGAGGTTGATCTATTTAATTTACACATCTGTTATTTAATAAAAATTATAGAGGGAATGTGGTGTCATTTAATTTTAGAAGAGGGGTATAATTTATTTAAATTTAGAAGAGGGGTATAATTTTTTCAACAGAGGTGTAATGAATGTCGGTTGAAAGTAGCAGAGTAAATCGCTCAAAAAAATTAAATTAAGGGGGAGGCTGTATATAATTTGGGGAGGGACTGCCAAATTATAAGGGGATAAAGAAAAACATAAGATGTCAAACTTGCTAAAAAAGTTGAAAAAAAATTGCACAATTGTGAGGTCAAAAATGCATTATTAGGTCTTATACTTGTTAAAAAAATAAATTAACTTATTTCTATACATTAATTCAGAATAACAAAATCATGCTTTAAGCTTTAAAATTTTGGTTTGAATGCTCCGAACACACCCCCTCAAACAGTTTTAGGCTTGTAGCTCCGACAAGAAGTTAGTATATGTCTCATTTATACACCACGGAGAAATATTAACCAAGCCAAAAATAAATGCACCGTTTTTTTATGTTTGATCTACAATGATTAGTTTCTTGCACCGACATACAGCAAAATCCATGTCCGAATCTCGGAATTCCTTTTATGATAAATACAGTGGCTATAACTCTTTAGTTAAAAATAGCTACTACAACACTCTGTATGAATTAGAAGTTGCATTTATTTTTGTTATTCTGGACCACTGATCCATGTCGGAAAGTAAATCTAGCCAAAAAGTAGAAGGGCCTACCGTGTATATATCTGTTTCTCACATGAATATGAGTCATCACTATACTCGCACCGCTGTCATTACACGATGCACAATCTAACTTCACCGTCAATCCAACTGAATCATGCCTATAATCATACTCTTTTTTTTTTTGGTACAAACCTATAATCCTACTTTATTCAAGGGAATAATTGATGTGGGAATTTCACAGTTGAGAGATTGTAAGATATTGATTACTGTGCATTGAAAATTTAGATCACATCTTGTATAAGTTTATTTCTGCAAAACATGATCATTCAGTCACATTTAACCTTTAAACAATATCCTTGGAAACCACGGTGTGACAATATAAAGCCGCATTTGAAAATATAGAATTGAAAAGCTCATGATTATTTGCACAAAACTGGAAAATTGCAATATCAATAAAGGATTGTGGCAGAGCCCACGGATACAGAGACATTTGGAAAAACAGAAAAGTGGGGTAAAATGAAATTTTGGGAGGGGGGATTAATTTGCTCACAGAGCATACTAAATACCTAAATATTGCACACAGTTATTGAAACATCCAAAATAGAAAATTATCCTTTTGTGTAAATCAAACAGATTCAATATGACTGCTGAGATTCTCTTTCCTTCAACCTTTTCACTTGGCAAGCTCATTACGGATTTGTTTGGCTGCAGCAACCATGTTGAGGAGGGCAGGCTTAACCTCTGTGTACTTACGGGTTTTTAGCCCACAGTCAGGGTTGACCCACAAAACGTTCTTCTCAAGGACAGCAAGCATCTTGTTGATCCTGTCGGCGATCTCGTCAGTTGGTGGGATTCTTGGGGAGTGGATGTCATACACACCAGGGCCAATTCCAGCACCATAAACAACTCCTTCACGGAAGACTGATAGAAGCTTTTCGTCGGAACGGGAGTTCTCAATTGTGATAACATCAGCATCCATATTAATGATGGAATGAATGATGTCGTTGAAGTTGGAGTAGCACATGTGAGTGTGGATCTGTCAATTTGAAATTTTATTATAACATGTAGGCAAATAGAGAAGGAAAAAAATTGTAACAGTCACTTGTGAGCCAAACATACCTGAGTGGAGTCCTGAACACCGACATTGGTGATTCTGAAGGAGTGGACAGCCCAGTCCAAGTAGTGAGCGTGCTCGGACTTCCTCAGTGGTAGTCCCTCTCTCAAAGCAGCCTCATCAATTTGGATGACACCAATACCACCTTTCTCAAGGTCTTCAACTTCATCCTTAATAGCCAAAGCAATCTGGTAGCAGGTCTCAGATCTGCAAATAGATTCACATACAGAGTTAGAAATGCCAAATATATGATATGAATGCTGATCATCTCTTTATTTAGCTCTCTATGTTGAACTTTTCCTGTGATGTTATAAGGGGGGATCGAGTTTATACCTAGGCTGGTCAACTCTAACGAAGGACCAATTGAGAATGGTGACAGGGCCAGTAAGCATTCCCTTCATTGGGCGCTTGGTAAAGCTCTGAGCAAGAGCTGACCAGAAGACAGTCATTGCCTTTGGGCGGCTCACATCACCATAGATGATTGGTGGCTTGACACAACGAGATCCATAGGATTGCACCCATCCATTAGCAGTAAAGGCGAAGCCCGACAACTGCTCGCCGAAGTACTCAACCATATCATTCCTCTGCAGAAAAAAAGAGGATCCACAATTAGTTGGAAGTACAGTTGGGAATCGGCAATCTAACAATAAGGGCATAAAATATGGCAAGAGCAGTTTCTCTTCAAAACAGAAGAGGCGGAGAAAATATTAACAAAATTAAATAAATCCGGGTGTAATAAAGCTATATTTGCTTCAATTGACTAAAAGGAGGTCATAAGAGATGATTAAAGCTGACCTCGGGCTCTCCATGTACTAGGACATCAATATCAAGCTCTTCTTGAAGCTCAACAACTGAGCGGATTTCCTCCTTAATTGCCTTAATGTACTCTTCCTCGGAGATCCTGAATAAAACAAGAGTCAATAGAGGAAGACACAATGTCAAATAAACAAGGCAGAGATCAACAATCGCAGCATTATCTTACTTCTTAGCCTTGAATTCACGGCGAACCCTCCTTAGTTCCACGGTCTGGGGGAATGATCCAATGGTGGTGGTTGGGAGGATTGGAAGATTAAGCTTCTTTTGTTGAGCATCCAACCTGGCACTGACATTAGTAGCACGGCGATGGTCAGAACCCTTCAATGCAGCAGCCTGAAAGTTGAATAGAAAGGGTATAATTAATATCTCCACAGATCCAAATAAACAAAACTGAGTATTAGAACAGAGGGAATAAAAAATAAGCACTCACAGCCTTCTGAACAGCCTCGTTAGTCACTCTTGGAGAGGACTTCCTTGAAGCCTGAGCTGCAGAACTTGCAGAGAAGATGGCCTGAAAATGAAACCATAAAAACATTAACTAAGTGAATTATGTGGTGAAATAAACAGGGATTTGCATTTCTATAGAACCTTTTATCATAAAGGTTAAAAAGTCAAAAAAAAACAAAAAAAACTATGGACACTTTCATATATTGTTTATCACTGCTAACAATTGTCTGATGTTTCTATTGAAACTTGTTAATACTATTATAGGCAACCAATACTTGAATTTACTTAATTCTGATTCTAGCGATTATAGTGCAATTATATTTTTTTTATTAAATAGAATACCACAATGTCTGCAGGTAAGAAACACAATCAAATTATGTTAACTAAATATGTTGTCAAATGTGAGATGAAATGAAAGAAATGAACATTACCTCATCCTTGTTGCCTGCAAGTGCATTAGCCAATGCATTTACTTCAACAACTTTTTGGGCAGCAAAAGCTAACCATGACTTAATTTCATCATCCAACTTGGTCTCATTAACAAGATCCACAGCAGTGTGAAGAAGTGAGCAGGAAGTGGACACAACAATTCTCTCTGCATATAGTTTGAAAATCAGATACATCAAGTGACAACGTTTACTTCAAAGACTCTTAGATATTCCTATGTAATGAATGTTCAATAAATACCTTTGCCCACAATGCCGGCAAGAGCCTCTAATGTACTGAGAGAAGCCTCAAGATCATTTGCCCAGATGTTCCTTCCATCAACGACTCCAGCAAAGATCCATTTTCCGCTGGGAAATCCAGCCTTGATCAAATCAAGAGTCTTAGTTCCACGGACTAAATCAAATCCATAAGCGGCGACACCACTCAAAGATGTGAGGGTCTTGTATGCCTCAGCGGGAATATCAGCGAAGTAGGTCTCAACAAGAACATGGAGACCTTCAAAGGAAGGTGTAAGTGCCGCATATGCATCAGTAAATGCTTGTAACTTGTGAGCTTCAAGATCCAGGACAAGTGTGGGTTCATCAAATTGAATAAACTGAGCACCAGCTGCCTTGAGATCAGCAATAACCTCCCTGCATTAGTGGTTAAAAGCAAGTTAGAAAAATAAAATGACATTAATACATGCTGAGAAAACAATAGTCCCCCAAAACAATTTAAACTTCTTACTTGTAGACGGCAAGGACCTTGGGAAGCAATGATAGGAGATCAAAGGATTTGTCAACTCCCTTGGCGGCTTTGGAGAGCAACAAGTATGAAACAGGGCCAACAAGAACGGGAACAGTGTCTACTCCAAGCTGTAGGACAAATCAAAATATTCAACGACAATATCTACAACACATAAAAATGCTAAAAAAATAATCTTCTACTATAATAGACCACACAGGTGAACATAACAGAACTCTACTCTGCCAAGCATTCACTTGGCAACAGTTAACAAGAACCACACAAAAAAGGACAAACTAACAATCATTTCTTATTTAGCAACCCATCACCCAAAGATCTTTCAAACTCACCCAACAACAACCAAGCCTTATTCCACTAAGTGAAGCTAGCTACATGGATCAAATTACACCATGACGTTCAAACTCGATCCCAGATCTAATTAAAAATGTCACACCCTCCTAATTAAAAACTCGAACCTAGATCTAGTTAAAAATGCCACACTTCTAATTAAAAATCAAACCCAACAATACTTCCCAATGACATTAAACATTAAGCCAGGCTAACAAAGCTAACATTTTTTCCTACATATGCAAAAAACAAAACAAAAAATCACATACCGCCTTGGCTTCCTTGTATTCTTCAACGGCCTTGTGAGAAGAGTACACAAAGTTCACCTCAGGACCCAATTCTGGGACAATAAAGTGGCTGCATCAACACAAACAAAACAAACAGATCAGTAACCAGATCAATACAACCCAAAGTCACAAACCCATCAAACAATACAAGAGATCATTGCATCGCAGTCACTTACTAGTTGGTGTCGAACCACTTGGTCATCTCCATAGCAGGAACGGTGGCATTACCTCTAGCCATTGAAAAGTAAGTATCAAATCCAATCTCGCCACCAGTCCATCCATACCTGGGTGGAACGGCACCGAGAGTGGCGGTAGTATCAAGTACATGGTCATAGTAAGTAAAAGTGTTGCTTGGGATATACTTGATCCCAACATCAGACATCTGTTTCCAGATTGATGCTCTTAGATCAGCAGAAACCTTCTTCAAATCCTCGGCACTGCTCTTTTTGTCCCAGAATGATTCCAAAGCAAATTTCAACTCTCTCTTGGGTCCCATACGAGGGTATCCAACAATGTGAGAAGCCATTTTTTCTGTATAAATCAAATCAATATCAAAATCAAGATCCCAACAACAATAACAACAAAATCATAATACTAATATTATTTCTATTTTTTTGTTGAAAACTCAGTATCAGACCTAAGGACCGACAAATCAAGTGGATTGCGGACAAATCCCACTGAATAAAACTAAGGATATTCTTATGTTAAAATTACAAGATGCGCATTTCAAGCTAGTTAACTCTTCAAACAAGCGCGCACACACAAAAAAAAAAATTTGAAGTGAAGTGAAGTGAAAATTATTAAATAGTTAAATAGAGGATTAAGGAATAAGCAACTAGGTTCGTAAAATGTACTCGATCTTGAAAATAGAGTGTGAATTCAACGAAAATGAAGGTTTTAGAACAGTGATTTGATGATTAAACAAGAATTACCAGTAAAACTAATTGAAATGGAGTTGATTGGAGTATGGATTAGTGATTAAACTAAGTGAGTTCAAATTAGCATGATTATGTTGAAAATTGTTGGATCTAAGTGTGAATTAACGAAAATTATGGTTTTAGAATAACAATTTGAAGAACTAACATATTTTGAGATTCAGATCTAATAGATCTACACGTTATGAAACAGATCTATAGCTAAGAGTGTTCTGGTTAGGTTTAGCGGTGGATCCTAGAGTGGAAAATTAAGTTGAATTGAAGTAATTAAGTGTTAATTATTTATTATTATGATTATGATTAAGATTAAGGGGGAACGAAAATGGGGAGACGGAAAAAGGAAGGAATTAAAAGAGGGAGAAAGAAGAGAGTCTCATACTACGAACCTTGCGGTATTAGTGTAGAGGAGACTAGTGTTCTCTGTGAATCTTCTTCGCTTCTTGTTAAGGAGTAGCTTGAAGCAGAGAACAGAGTGCGAGGTGTTAAGTGTGTCTTTCCTGTTATTTATAGCCGTTTTCAGACTCAGATCTGAGCTGACTCTCACACAATCACAATCCCACCTTCTCCTCATTTTCTACTCACGTTATTATTTTCTTTAATTAATTAAATTCATTATTAATGTGGAAAACAAATACAAGTAGAATAATATTGGAATTAATTATTGATTAATATTAATAAGTAGACTCTAAATATGATTTATGATATAATATTATGGTGTAATTTGATTCATGTAACTCATTTCACTTAGTGAGATGAAGTTTGATTGTTGTTGTTTGAGATTAGATGAAATGACATAGACATTATTAACTCGCACAAATTAATTAGTGTTTTCAACTGGCCTGTTTTCAAGTGGCCTTAGGTGTAGGTTCGCTCCTCCACCACAGGTCACTTTGTTCTTGTTGACAACTAAATATGGTATGTTGATGCGACTTTAGGTGGTTCTAAATTGGTCCAGTTGCGATTTCAAGACCAAAAAAAACTATGGCGACTTTGTGGCGGATGTTTGCCAAGTTTTTGTCTTTTTCGTCGATGGTTTACTTCGATTTGATCCTCTCATGTGTTTCTGTGTCGATTAGTTGTTGTTTGTCTCCGTAAACTATTGGCGCGTGGATTTGTTATCGTGTTGGCAGACATACTCATTCGCCTTTATAAATAACTTATATATGTGCTCGTCAACTCACACGCCTCTATTGGTTTGCAATTTGGTTATGCACACAAAAGTGGGTTCGCTAGATTGTGCAATTTGTGTGTGGTTGATTGTTCTGTTTGAGATTTGTGGCTCATTGTTTGGTTTTTTTTTTTTTTTTACATTGAGTCAGGTTTTATGTCTCTTCAGTTTCCTATATTTTTCCTTCTTTTTTTTAATCTACTTGAGGTGTGGCAGATCCATTTACATCCTATTTGCTTGAAAAATATAATTTTTATAATCATTATTTGAATAGTAAGAAATTCAAGCACCCAAATGATTAGAAACTCTTATGTCATTGTATATGGATTGTTCGAGCATCTCAGATTGTGTGAAACTATGAGATCTGTATTGCTTTAATCAAAATTGTAGATCATAGATCTACTGTCGAGAAAAAAATGAATAGGTAATTGCTTATTTGTTTTTTTACAAAACTTGGTATTCAGCTCAAAGATAGGCTGATCAAGGGGGACTAGACACATATTATACTAGTCATGGTCCAGTTGAAGTTAGACGGAAAAAAATTATGGATTGATCAAACATATAAATTGTTGGTACATAGGCCAATCAAACACCGAAAGGAACACACTTCAATGTATAAAACTTACACTACCTATAATATGTTAGCATCTAGTTGTTATATCAATGTTTAATATCTGTCCGGGTTTCAATTCAGGACCTCCAACTCTTTAACCCTTAACTTAAACCAGAGATGTATAACCTCTCAATCCTTGGGGTTGTAACTTTGGAATTTTATTATATCAAAGAATCTCTCTAACCCTTAACTTAAACCATGGATGTCTAACCTCTCAATCCTTGGGGTTGTAACTTTGGAATTTTATTATATCAAAGAATCGATAAATGGTTATTAGAGGTTCGATTTATGTTTTTGCAATAGTTGCTAAAGGCATACCATAGTTCGAAAAATAAGTAATTTACATTTTTATGGTATAACATTTAAGACAATTATATTAGTTTTCCTTTTTTTTTCTTCAAGGTATTTGGCCTCGTAATAAATCAAGCGAACTCGAACATAGTTTGAAAATTAAGTTGATAATTAACTTGTTGAACTTTGCTCATGACCTAAATGAGCAGAACTCATCTAATCTACAAATAAAATTATATGTAGTTCAATTCAGTTTTGGATGATTAATTTAAAAAATTGTTTCAATCCAATTTAATTTGGATCGATTTTTAAATATTCAAATTATAAATTGTAATATTTTTTATTAATAGTATTATAAAAATACGGTAAAGTAATAGATTCGATACAAAACATAACATATGATATATTTTTTTAAGGAATAACATATGATTTGTTAAAAATTAATAGTACAAAATAAAAATGATTGATTATCTTTCAAACATATCAAATAGTAACAAAATAGATTAAATTAAACTATTATGTTGTAAAAAATGACTTTTGAATTTTGTGACTCAAACAAATTAATCAAAACTCAAACTAAAAAAATGGTGTGTATCAAACTTAAAACTTAATTTTGAGTTGGAGTGCTTCTTATCAAATTGAGATGAGAGACTCAACTCATTTCTCAATTTGATGTTAACCATGATTTTCAAAAACAAATTCTAGATAAATAAATCTTACATATTATATTTTAAGAAAAAATGAGATATTTTTAAGGTTTTAAAACCTACGCGCTTTTATGGCACGTGATGGTAGCTCTCGGCGAAAATAGATCGTGCCTCGGATTGATTGCCTAAAATAAAGGAATTGCAACCTTTAATTAACAGAATGAACGCCGCGTAATCCAGGTAATGCTGTTTCCTTTTTTCTTTGGGTGATAATACCTCTTTTTTCTTATTCAACAAAAAAAATAATAATGTTTCCTTTTTTTTCGAAAGTTAAAATTTAAAACTCAAAAAAGTAAAGATAAAAAGTTTTTTTTTTTGAAAGGGTTAAAGTTAAAATTTGAATAATTAACTTATCAAAAATATTTTGATTATTTTCTTTGTTCGAAATTTTTATTATTGTTTTATTTAAAAAAAATATTCTTCTCGTAATAAATATTTATTGGAAGTCATTGTATTATTATTTTTAACTAAAAAAACAATATTCATTCATTCAAATTGATATAGTATATCGATACAATTTCAAAGTCGCTAAAAGCAGAAATGATAAATCTGCGAATAAACTCAATATATATATATAGCATAAAACACCAGAGTGACTATGTCGACAAATATGACTATATTCATATCTCTTGAATACTCTTATCTTCATATCTAAAACGTTAGCGACTTGAATTTGCACTTGGTCTAAGCTAAAATTTCAATTGAATCAGATAAACACTCCATTAAGACGATAAATAAAAAACACGCTGCACAAATACGGGAAATCAAAACAAATAAAGTTGTGCAAAGACGACGAAATCACAAAAACAAACGAAATAAAATTGAAAATATGCGGAAATCACTTATTTAACTAAAGAAGAATGAAAACAATTCAGATGGGTGATTTTGAGTCAAAATTGACCCTAAATCACCCCTTTTCGGTAGACCAAGAAGAAGAAAAGTGACGACGGTAAGGGTTTGGGAATGAGAAGAGAGAAAGAGCTTTAAGGAATTAGAAGTTGATTCTTTATTCATTGTATTTTTTAATCATGAGAGCTTCTACTTTTAGAATATCTCATCTTCAATTTGCTAATGATGCATTAATCATGGGGAAAAAATTGGTGAATATCTGAGCGTTGAAAGCTATTTTGATTCTCTTTGAACTTATATTAGGCTTGAAAGTGAATTTTCAAAAAAGCTTACTCGTCGGAGTAAATGTATCAGATTCCTGATTGGTTGAAGCGGTTGTTGGTATGAAATGTATTCCTTTCGTTTATTTGGGTCTTTCTATTGACGAGACTCCTCGTCGTTTATCTTTTTGGCAACCATTGTTTTATCGGGGTGGAAGAGTAAAAATCTCTCAATGGGTGATTGACTTGTGCTCGTTAAATATGTCTTGTTGTCGCTTCCAGTTTATTCTCTTTCATTCTTTAAAGCTCTCACATGTATAATTTCTTTCCTTGAATCTTTTCTTAAATATTTTTTTTATGGGGGGAAGTGAGGAAGCTCGCAAAATTCACTGGATACATTGGGACAGAGTTTGCTCGGTTAAATAGAAAGGTGGTTTGGGGGTGAGGAGGCTTAGGGAATTTAATTTGGCATTGTAAGGAAAGTGGTGTTGACTGGTGTATATTGACGAGGAAGGGTTGTGGCTAAACGTATTGGCTGCAAAATATGGGGTTGTGGATGGGTGTATTTAGAGAGGAGGGAGGAGGACATCAATGTGGTTGAAGGATTTATTTGATGTTATAGAGGGGTGAGGGAGGTGAGGTGAGTTGGTTTAAGGAAAGGGTGGGTCACATTGTTGGCAAGGGCGAAAGTACATCATTTTAGTGTGATCCTTGGTTGGACGGTGAGTGTTTAAGGGGTAGGTTTCGACATCTTTTTGACTTAAGTGTTTGATAAAAGTGTTATAGTAACAGAGATAAAGAGGCGAGGGTGGGGAAAGAGGCGATGGGCTGGGGTGGCGGTGGAAAATAAGTCTCTTTGTTTGGGAGGAGTAGCAGTTGGGTGAATGTGTTTCTCTGTTAGATAATTTATTTATTTTTGCAGTACAATGATGTGGATAGATGGGTTTGGCTGCCCAATGTTCGTGATGGATAAACAGTCATAGACGCGCATTATTTAATCTCTAGTACCGAGCTACCCATGATTAATTTTCATTCTGACATCAAATGGAACAAAGTGGTACCTTTAAATGTGCCACTATTGGCATGGAGAGTTATTAACATAAGGATTCCGACAAAAGATAATTTATTTTGTTATGGGGGTGTCCTTCCAAGAACAACAAATTATACTGGAGGATGCGGTAACGAAGAAATGAAGAATCAATAAATCATTTGTTCCTAAGTTGCAATTTTTTTGTGGTATTTGGCATTCCATTCATCGGTGGTTGGGTATTTCAATAGTTAATCCGAACGATATTCTATAGCATGGACAACAATTTGGGGGTTCTTTTGTTATTGGGAAAAAATCTGTTTTGGTCTACAAGTTATTTGGTTGGCTACTATTTGGGTGGTGTGGAAGGAATGCTAAATATCTGAAAAATATTTATCTCTTGTTTTTTTATACATCAATTACAAATAGTTGTCTTATGTTTTTTATAATCTTCCCTAACAAATATTTGATGTGTATTTTATTTATTTATTAGTGACAAATAGTTATCTTTTATTTTTAAAATATTTGTCGAACAAATATTTGTATATTAGCAGTGTGCTAACCACCTTCATTATATTATATTAATTTATTTTGTGTGATTTTAAATTTTATTTTTTATTCCAAAAATAAATTATAATTCATACTTTTCATTATTACTAATAATATAATTTGTGATTTAATTTTTCATGCAGGTGCCATAAGCCCACAATTCAAGTGAGGATGAAGTAAGAATTATTTTTTTCCCTCTATAATAATGGAATATATCTTCCAAATGATTCTGGTTTAATGAGCATTTGAATAGAATGAATTAAAATAAGAGCTTTTTTAACTAGTGTTTCCGGGACATTTTTTAAGGATCTTAAATTTAGAAATCATTCATTTCAAAAATAAAATATTACAAACACGTAAAAAGACCCATTTCCTTAGGTCCAAACCAAGCTTGCCCAATATCACACTTGGGATTAACTTCTCCTTAACACACCCCTCTCCGTGAGGGAGGTGTTCGTATCATCACGGGAGACCAATTAAGTCTCCCCACGTGCCTTAAATCTCGCTCGACGGTTAAGATTCTAGCAAATCCTTAGCCGTCGAGCACACAACGTGCCACTAGCAATGGCTCGTGCACGACACCTTTATATAAGGGGACTATACACAGTTCCCAAGGGTACAATATTCTTTCTAACCTAAACCCCCACTCTCATTATTTGAACTGACTTGCGTCAAAGTGTTTACAGGTACACACCCTTCTCCGTTCCAGAGTTCACAAATAATCAAAAACAATCGTGTCGGACATCATCATTTCTGTTCAGGTACGATCACATTATATTGCTAATGGAACAATTATCCCTTAAAACAAATGAATGAGTTAATGTAACAATTGTCAATTAAAACTATTTTATCAAATTATTGCATATGATTAAACAATTGTCAATAAATATCATATGTAAAGTTCGTTGAGAATATGTTAAGGAGACATGTCATGTATACTTCAACATTCTATTAATTATGAATCAACATTCTATTAATTATGAATCGTATGTACATAAAGTGAGATATGAGATTTATCAATTAGTTGAATCGTTACAAATTAGTGTATTGATCATCAACCATCATCTATAAATCAACAATCAAATCTTATTAGCCTACTATTAGCAAATAGTGGCCCTTACATCAAGTTTCTTCATTTTTGTGAAGAAAAACAAAAACAAAAAGTATCTTCATCACTTCCTCCGCTACCAGCATGCCAAGTGTTAACAAAACTCAACGACACTTCGTTTCCTCCAAAACAAAGGCACGGATCGGTGGCCCAAAAAAAACAACAATCATATTATAACACGTTCGCAAAACACCAACCGAATTGTTTTCCTAACGTAGCATCACGCGGACACGCGCCATATAAACGACGCTAATCTCAGTTTAGACGACAAAAATCTAAATCGTGAGAAAATAAATTGCGAAACGGTGATTGAAATGAATTGAAGCTGAAGTAATGTTACGTACGTGAGTGCAAGTTTTTGGGAAGTCGGTGGGACCATGGGGGTTTGGTCATGGGAGTTGGTGGAGGATTGGTGGTGGGCCCCATCGTTCGAAACAGTTTGCACGATGTTTTTTTGGTTTTAATTTGCATTTATTTATCTAATTACTAGTATATTTAATTAGTTTAATTATTCTTTAATACCATAATACCCTTCTCCTACTACAAAAATGGCGGCTTGGTAGGTTTAAGGTTAACGTGCCTTTGTTCATGCAAGGGTAGGTGAAAATTAGTACAAACCATTTTTATTTTTTTTAGGGATAGTACAAACCAACTTAATCGATTTCATTTATACAATACATTATCTTTTTTTTGGGGACCTTTTGTTGTTGAGAGGTACCTTTTCTTGTTGTTGATGTATAGATTACCTCTTCTTTTGCTAAAATAGAACCATTTTTATATTCTATGGTACACCCAAATATTTGAGTATATTGGTACACCAAATCAATAAATTAATAGTTAAATGTGTTATTTTTGAAGAGAAAATTTGTTTTCTATCACCTATAATTATAATAATTAAATTTTATTTACCAAAAATGTCAACGAAATAAAAATTTAATTTTTCTGAATTTTTAGTACTCATAATAGAAAATTTTGATTTTTTTTAACAACAAAATGTAAAAAAAAATAGTATGATTTTTATAAACAATGAAATGATATTTTTTCTTATGAAATGACATTTTCTAACATATAAATATCAACAAATAGCTCTTTATTCCATAAAAATAATAGTTAATTTAAAGATTTTTGAAGTAAGAGTACCGATACACCTTAATTCGTGGGTGTACCATAGAAGTTCCTTTTTTATTTTATAAAAATTAGTTATAAATAGAAAAATAGGAGAATTATGAAGACTAATTTTGTAGCAATTTCGTACTCAATTGTGAACAACAACTACATTGTTGATCTTAATTAGACTTAACTCTAAAATTAGCATAACATGTTTTAAAAAATATATATACCAGTACAAAATAATCATGACCTGAATCGACTATTAGTATGTTTGGTGTAGCGTTGAATCCCCAATTCCCGCGTTTCGATGCAAATATTGTCGTGATATTTGGAAGCTACAAACTGGAGCTTCTCTCTAAACGTGGTTTTCCTGCCTCCCAGTGCTTCAACAAACACACCATATGTGTAAGTGTAACAAGACCCTTAACACATAATTTCAAAATTAAGGGCCTAAAAATAATTAAGGTTTATGTTTTAAGATTGTAATAGTCTTCAAATTGTTTTAGACTGTTCTAGATATAATGTAATTTTTTTTCCAGATAGTTAATAAAAATAGCTTGCAAATGCTTGACCAAGAAGAAAAAAAAGCTTGCAAATGAAATTAAGCTCGAATAAAGTCAAAGTCTTGTCAACAATAAATTGGTCAAAGTAGTAAGAGATTTAGGCCCCTTAAGCAATTTGGTCAGAGATTCAATTTCTATCCAATTAATGCGCATGAAGAAAAAGAAATGGCTGGAGTGGGAGCGTCGCCGTATCCGCTCCACAAGTTTTTTCCGATGTAAATTAGCCGCTGTTAAACGAAAGTGAAAACTTCGTACAAATGTTTATGATAATCTGAAAAGAAAAGAAAATAAAAAAAAAAAGAAAGAAGCCAAAGCCATGTTGGTATCTATTCTCACGTTACACTTTTAACGTCTCTTGATTTTGCACGGCGGATTTTACACCTTTATTTTCTTCCATTTTTTGTTCACATTGCAAGAAATCTTCACTCCTAATTTTTTTGTTCACATTGCAGGAAATCTTCACTCCTAATAATACATACAATCATACATGACAGAATTTCACATATATTTTCAACCATTTCCCCCATCGTGCACATTGTTGTAAAGGATATAATACTATAGTTTCTAATTTAATATCAACTATCCAACTAATTATAGTTGGAAATATTTTGATGGTGAGTCTAGTTGGAAGAGCACTAAGAAGATGTGATAAAGGGATCCTACCTACCCTTTTCCAAGAATAAAGATGTTGGTAAGCGTTGTCTATGTTGTGAAAAGTGCTTGTGCCAAGGAATAGAAAAATAACTTGCTATATACATGATCACTCATTCTCATTCTCTTTTCTATTTCTTAAGCTTTGTTTTTTTTTCTTTAGTTAAATAGAAACAAAGTAGTCCTGTGAGCATAATACAGTTGGCAGGGACATGCATTATTATATGTAACGATGGAGGTTTAAATTCTAGATACTCCACTTATTCAAAGGTAAATTCTAACCACTAAATTATTTAATAAAAAAAATATAGAAACAGAGTAAAAAGAAAACAGGGATGAATGAAAAACCAGTTTAATTATATGCAGCTAATTGAAGAATATGAGTGACAAAAAAAGTGTCATTTTCCGGTCTCTATGTTACGTCATAAGTCAAAAGGGTTTATATGTAGATATCCACTGATTCTTATCTTTCTAGTAATCTTTTTACTCAACTAAACATGAAAAAAACTTCTCTTTTTTCTCTCTTATTTTATATTTAATTTTTTTTCTTCCCATCAAAACACTATGCAAAATGAAGATTTGGGTGGATTAAGTTGATTAACAACTTTACCAACTCCAGAGTTCACCACATCATTGACTAGGAAGAGGATCCTCTAAAAAGTTGTGTTATTTTTTTTTGTTTGTCAGTGTAGTTAATCGCATGATGAGTAGAAAGAGGGTCTAGAACTATATTTATTTATTTTTGTCATTTAAATAAGAAACTGTAAATATTAAATAAGATAGAAAGATATGTAATATTTTACTAAAACTTGACATTGTAATGATTCCCATTTTGACATTTTTTTTAGATTTGCAATAAAACCAACCTTACATTTTTAATATGTCATATTACATAACTAAATGTATATGTTTTTTTTATAGGAAAAACAATTCATAAATATATAATATGACATATTAGTTATAGATACCAGAGTTTTAGAAATCAAAATTTTAGATCAAAATAATTCTCATAAAATTTAATATAGTTATAAATATAGAATAAGACAAATAAGTTATGGATATCTCACATCCTCTTTTACCTAAGTTTAAACATTCATATATTTTTTTCTTTAAAATCTTTAAAAATTTTACGATAAAGTTTGTTTTAAACCTCTAAACATGTTCGAACTTCGACCACATTGATTATAAAAACATTAAAATAATTTGAAGAATTTATTTAACCACTCCAAATTCATCCTCTAATATAATTTTTAATTCCCATATTAAGGAAAGTTTGTCTTCCCTTAAAGAAACTAAGAAAGTGAGTGATCCAACATCAAAGATTCATAAACACTTTCTAAATTCAATGTGTTGTATTTTTCTGTAGATGTCACTTTCACAAAGTTGCAACTATGATATCGTTTATGCAAGTTATGGGCAGCCAAACTTTAGTTAACCAGCCACTTCATGTAAGTGCTCAACTGGAATTTTTTAGTGACGTCCTATTTTGACCTCAATTTTTTGCATTTTTAACGTGTATACCTAAGTATATGGGTTTTTGCGATTGAATTAGTCACGATCCTCTTGTGTTTCACAGCCATGTCATTATATTTGGCTGAATCGCTTGAAACATGAAGTACAACAAATTTGTCCTTATAATATTCCTCTATTGTATTGTGATTCCGTTCCCCTATATGCAACCCTAGTCCATAACGATAGCTAAGAATCAAACATCACTCTTTATTATACTACGAGTGATGTCGACCCAATATTATATATCTATATTTAATTTAAAACGAAGCATGAAGGCACTTAAAAATTAATTAAAATAAAACGGTCTTTATTTTTCATGGGATAAAATCGATTCTCTACCGCATTTAGGCTTATTCTTTAAATTTAAAATTGATCTGTATGATGTGTTTTATTTTTGGTACCAAAGAGGGCCCGAAGGATCAAAAGAAAAGAAAACAACTAACAAGTATGGGGGATGAGACTCGGATAATATCATTTACTAAAAGAATCTTCAATTCATTTGATGAGACATTTTGAGGAATTAATAACTTTGTATTGTTGAAGCCAATCTACACAACGTAGTTGCTTTCACGCCATGTATGATTGAATTTGACATGCCAGTCATTTTGATTCTACGAAGTAAGTTTTCATAATCTGATCGTCCATATTATCTTGATGGACCATGTTAATCAAAGTTTTAGAGTCACTTTTCACAACAAATTTTTAGTTGGACTAAGCTATCTCCGTACCATTCAATATTGCTCGAAATTCACCTTAATTTATTCACTACCTAGAAGAATCTTGTAAAAGGCCTCCGCATCCACCGAGGGCCAAATTGGTTATGCAAACGTCATCACAATTGAGTTTGATCCAACTTTGCTTAGGATAAATCCAACAAACAACTACGATCTCCAGTTGAAAATGACTGACATTTGAACGTTTAAATCCCTCATACAAAATTATATATATTGTTGACACTTCCACAAGTACTAGCAAGAGATCATAGAAATAGAAATATGTTGAGCTTGCGATTCTCATCAATATTTCATTTAAGGTTGTGAAATATTTAATGTCTACAAGAAAAGGAGTAAAACTGATCAGGCATATCTTTGGTTGGAATGTGACTTGCTTCTTTTGCTTGTCTTGGTTTATAAGTCTTTTGACATGTTTTTGGGGTTTATAAGTCTTGGTTTAATGATTAGTTGAAAATTCCCCATATATGGTCTTCCTAATTTATGTTTTCGTAAGGTTGTGTTTTTTTCTTACTTACTAATTCATCTTGCTTTTAGTTCAATGTGTTTTCCTGTAGATTCATTAACAAAACGATTGCTCATTATCAGTGTGATTGTGTTCTCCAATCTCTATTGTCTTTTTTATCTTATTAATATTATTTTTTTGACAAAATCTTATTAATATTATTTATTGAGGTGGTTTAAGTGATAGATGATAGTTTTGATGTTTTTGCAATCTATTTTTTTTATTTTTAAAAGTTGTATCAATTAAACAACGAGACACTAAAATCACTCACAAAGTTAGTAAGGGACAAAGTCGAATACCGGTCAAAATATACAATTAAGTTTAAGTCAAATTATTTACATAAATTCGAAGATAAATATCCTTTATTATAAAAGTTACACTTGTCAAGTTGGCATGTTAGCCCTAATTCATCCTCGTTTTTCCTCCCTAATACGTAATTAATGTTAATCTCATCTATCAACCATTTTCTACATCTCAGCCGTAGATCTCATAACCTTTATGTTCGTAATCAAGGACATGATATCAATCATCCATTAATGACATTAATCACCAGGTGCGATTTTAGAAATGTATCATCAAACAGTCAATAGACCAATATAATTAACCAGGTGGGCACATTCATGTTAATGTTGGGGAGTTGATATTGACAATTGGAATAAACTTAATGAGTCTTTATATTCATTTATAACATGTTGGCACACGTTCGAATAATTTGTGCAGAAGAATCGTACAAATAATGATATTGAGTAGTATTTTGATTTACATTTAACAATAGCATATTTGGAATTGTTAACTTATTTCTAATCTGTTTGTATTTTTACATATAGACAGTCACTTATGCTAAATTTGTTGACGACATCATAAATAGAGAATCAACGGATATTGGGTTTATAGATGATTTAGGATATTATTGGTTACTGAAGCTGATGTTTGATGATGAGAATAACATTGTCAAATTTGGAGGAGATTGGAAGTCTTTTTGCAACGCGAGACAACTATATGTGGGCAAGGGAATAACGATGGGGACGAGTGCTTTAGGGGGCTGTGCTACACTATATTGCACATTTGATGTTGATATAATGTTCAATTCAAGAGATGACTCTATTTTTTTTTAAGGAAGATATGACTCTATTTGTTTGGCATGTATTTCGTCCTATTAAATGTATTGGATTGTGGCTGATCATCAATTATGAATGGTATTTCATTTGATTTATTTTTCCATTCTCTATTGTAGTATATTTAAATCAATCAATATATGAATCAACCTGAGCAGACATATAAGTAATAATAAGTGACATTCATTATCTCTCCAAAAAAAAAGGTGACATTTATTATAAAGGGAGATTAATCGAACTAAACATGACAATGCTATGAAACAAAAATACCAATATTATACATTAGTATGTTCGACTAAATTTTTTGAACAAGTCAAAATGAGATATATTAATAAAAAATTATGCTCCCTAACACAATGAGTGCGTAAAGAAGCAGGACAAAATTACAACATTCAATCCTTAAAGTTTAGAATAGAGATCAACAACGGTCAGTCAATTCCCAAACAAGCCATCACATATGATAACCAAATGGAAAACATACATTTTTAACTTTCAACCACACTGGTTTTTACCTTTTCCATAAGTTGCATGATTGATTAAATTTGTCAAAGTGAAGCATAAGGATCTGCTCACGTACATGATTCATAATATGGTAATTTCATAAGAGGGAAGATATGTCTTTTAATAAATTGATGCAATATCACATGGGTATATATAGATGGTAGATAATTTTCATACAAAGTACAGGTAAAAGGTCATATTGTTTTAAATGTCCATATCATGTCAGTGGACTTCTGAAATTTAACTACATTTTTATAGTCAAAACAAGACATTGAGGAAAAAAACTACCTAATCATCATTGTAAGAAAGTGGTGGAGAATTGAATATTAAACCACCAAAAAGCTACCAAAACAAATCAATTGGATTGAATCACACTACTTAATAAAATAGCCTTCTCAAGTTATATCGATAGCATAAGTTATTTTTTTTGTTAGAATGACCAACCAAAATGCATGCACTTTATTTAATGACATGAGGATGATAAATGGTCTCATATATCAACAACTTCTACAACTGTTATTTTTATTTGCCATCACCCATATTTTCTAATGGTCAGTTATATGTGGCAATTTCAAGGGTTACTTCAAGAGGTGGATTGAAGATACTCATAACCGATGAAGATGGTGAAAACACAAATGTGACTTCAAACGTGGTATATGATAAAGTATTCCGCAATGTATGACATCGTATGTATCATGTTGGTAGTGTATATAGGAGACAATCTTAATTTAGATTTGAATGTAGTTCACATTAATTAAGTAACGTATGTATCATGTTGGTAGTGTATGAATGATCCGTGCATCACACAGGTAATAGTCTAGTTACTATTAATTTTTCTTTTGTTTTGCTTACTTAGCTACCTCTTTTTTCAAAAACCTTTTACATTTTTTTCTTTTTTTAGCCATGTAACAAAAAAAAAAGCTTTTATATTTAATACATAATCGAATGAATAAATATTTTTTATGGATTGAGTAACCATTTATTCCCTTTAAAAAAAGCAACCATTTTATTCTCTTAAATATCGTTTTGCGACTGGCAATGAAGGAGTACTGTGTTTGTTAATTTGTTTTTCTGTGACGAGCCATTGTATCAATAAATTGATCAGATTTAAGTTGAACATGGGAGCATAAGCGGCCAGATTCAGTTGTTTTTTATTTTATAAATTGATTGGGTTTTAGTATTCTATGGTGTCGGTACTATGTAACTGTCGGTGGTACTAAGGTACTAATTCAGTTGAGATGCTCAACGCTCACGTGATATGGGCCCCTGCAACCTAGAAAAGACGGTGATATCAATTAAATGTTTTTATTTCATATAAATATTTCAAATTTTATTTTTAATTCCTATATCCACTTTTTAGAAAGCACAATATATAATGACGTTTTAGAGATGAAAAGTGGTTAGAGGGATTAAAAACAAAACTCAAGACATTGCTGTTACTTGTTAATTTTTGGTCAAGTAAAAACTCAAGATATTTATAAGACCAAAAACATATTTTATTCTAAAAAATTTACATCACAAAGAATGAAATTAAACAAAATTTGACCAAACCATTTGTAGCGAATCAATGGATTCAACTTAAGTGATTGGCGAGTCTTAGTTTTTGATGAATTGTTCATAAGAACTTGAGTTCAGATTTAATCTATAACAATATTTCATTGAGAGAGATAAGGATAAGAGAAAACGATGTGATAAGTTAAAGAAAAGATGAAGTGTTAGATAAGTGTAAGAAGATTTAAGATATATCATTGTCATATAAAATATATGTTCGTACGGATTAAGAATAATGTAAATCTTAAGAGAGACATCAAGCATGTATGGAGATAACAAATTAGTGTCACTCACAAAAACACTTCTATTATTACTAAGAGAATATATTCATCCATTTAAATTGGCTGAATATATCAAAAACCAACAAAAATTAAATGTCGTTAAAAATGGAAAAGGTGAATGTGTGAATTGTAACACCAGAGGTTGACGAGGATGGAAAGTGGTCGCCGGTGAACAATGCATGACAATGAGCGGTTCCTGACAGCTTCTAGGCAACCAAATCACACCGGTGAAGGAAGGCTTATAAGAATTGTTTGGTACTACCTATATCAACAAGATGCATATTCTTTTCGGTAGTTCATTTCATAAGAACTCCACAATTATGGATGGTTGACTTGGAGTAGTCTTTGGATAGGTGACCTTTTGAGAAGTTTCTCAGAAAATGTGCAAGTGACACAGTACAGAAGCGTAGGGTTAGCAAGCGCCAAACCTAGATAGAAAAGAACAAGTTTGCAATCGACAAACTTATGAAAATAGGGTTGCAAGCGACAAACCTATCAAAATAAGGGTTTCCAGAATCTACCAGAATTGAGAGAAAAATCTCGAATATTATTAATGAATAAAAGTGTGCCTCTTAGGCTGCATAAGTTCTGCTTATATAGTGAAATAAATAACAAACCCGTGGGCCAAAATAAAATAAAACGAAATAATAATAGAAAATTCTAGAAAATTACTAAGATTTGGTTAAAATAAAATACTATAAAATTACTAAGGAAGCCCTCCTACATCAGCAAGTGAGAACAAAACACACTGAAAAGACTCGTGTTGATTTATAGGGTCAGTCGGCAATACTTAAAGTCGTGTAAAATGTTACATATATATTTGACAAATAATATAAAACAACAAAACGAATATATATTTGACAAATGCAAGTTTACCGGAATGCCTATGCATTCAAATCAATAACATCGACACCAAAGTCATTAATTAAATTTGTTAAGATCAAAATTTATATACTAGTTTGAATCAAACAAACAACCAAATAAAGTGGCAACAAAACAATGCAGAAGGCTAATTCTGAGTTAAAAAAAAATCAAAACCATCGGTCTCAAGTGATTGAAAAACAAGGAAGAGAAAAGTAGATGAAAAGATAGAGAGTGAGATAGTTGCATACTCATATAAGACTTTAAATTCAAATACTCAGGTGAATTTCATGTATATATGAATAGTTTATTTAGTGCTTCATGAAAGAACGAATAATTGGGAGAATCCGAATTTAATTTCTAAGTGAAAGAATTTTTCATTAAACTATACTTATTTTACGACCAAACTCTAAATTATTAGTGTCCCTTACCTTTAGAATGAGAGGATTAACACAAAAAGAAATTGCTCAGTTTTACCTATTAACTTCAATAATAATTAGAAGTATTTATTTCTCAATTCCTACGCTTCAAAAACATTATTAAATGGATTTCACTAATAATCCAATATTATCGTACTTTGACAATAGTTTAATTATTAATTCATAATTATCTTAATTTTAAAAAGCTATAAGTATGTGATTTTTTAAATTGTTAACTTATAGAAATTAAGGTTTTATAAAATACTAAATTTGTAAATATTTTATAATTAAAAAAATGTTCATGAAAAAGAAGACACTAGAAAAATACCTATTCAAAAAAAAAAAATTACAATGTGAAAGAAGACATTCGAAATATTCATCAGAATTTCTCATGTGTGTGTGTGTATAAGGAGAAGTAGTCATTGAACACGTTCTTATTCGCAACTTTTTTCAACGTTACTTCATCTTCCCCTACGTACATTGGCTTGTAATTGCTCTATTCTCTCCATTATCATTTTTTGAACAAGTATCCTCTCCATTACTCTCTGATGATTCTTCATCAAGCTCTGAGTCTGTGGATGAATCATATGCTTCCATTTGAAGGATATATTTAGAGTTTGTTTTCACTTTTTAGAGAGAACTTTTAGAAGATGAAAATGACATGGATGCTGGATACATTACTCCTTATTCATGAGATTCCTAGAAGAAGAAAATCAGAAATATAGCCATTTCAACTCAAAAACATCATTTAACTTCTACATAAATATATATGCATAATTTATCTTACTATATAGTACTTTATCATCGGCTGAGAAGAGTCAAACAAACAATGATAAAATCGTGAAGCTAGAAAATCTTGTACTAGTATGATGTATGTAAGAATTTACTAAAAAAGTAAATAAAGCAGATGGAATTTAATTGTCATTTGCACAAGTAAAGCATTAGGCAATAAAATCAAATCATTTTAGTAATTTCTTATGGAAACTAAGAACCAAACCTAGAAAATGAACAACAAATTTAATCAAATAATTTTTTTTATGGATTAATTCTAGTTTGGTGTTCATATAGAAACTGGAGATTGATGTTGAATTAAGAAAATATGCATTTTCTTTACAAAGCTTACGAATAAAACAAGTATAAATATGCATGCAAATCAATGGTATGGAAAATAATATGCAACTTACTGCTTGTTTGTGGAGAAGAAACATATACATGCATTCACTTGAAGCAATAATATACATTGGATTTTTTTTTGGAACGGAATAATACATTGGAACCTAATGAAAGCTAGGGTGGGATACTTGGTTTAAATATTTTGAAGAAAAGTATGCGCAGTTATAAAATATCAATTTCAACTTTATGTTAAAGCATCCTTAAAAAAAAAACTTTATGTTAAAGCATTTTTTTTTTAATTCTAGTTTTTCTTTTGGTATAAAAAAATTGTAGTTTTTTTTCCTTCATATTTCCCCCTCTCACATAACTTCCACACTTATTTTTTTTTAATAAGATCATAAAAGTACTTAAGTGAAAATCACGCTGATTCTAGCACACCAGAAACCCTCACAGTAAGAGTAGATAGACTTACACTGCGCCGGTTAATTGAAGACTTTACCATTCTCGATGCAGCAGGAACGCTCACTCGCACCAATCTTAATCAAAATGGGATAATCAAATATGTATAGTGCGTTTTGATAACGTTTTAGTCAAAAAGAAAATAGCAAAACTATAATAAGCCTAAGAGCAAATGTCATAGTTAACCAACCAAACGCACACCTTGAATAAGCCATTGAATGTTGTTGGAATTATTTGGAATTTAAGTTCAAAATGGTGACCGGTAGTAGGTGAATAAACTCATAAGCATAGAAGTTTCAAAGGGTTGGCTTACATTCAATACACATTAGCAGCACCTAAATCCATCAACCCAAATTTTGACACCAACCATTGATTGTTACGTTTTACTACTTCAACCAAACGCAAATAAGTCATTTTCATGAATCATGATACACTTCTTGTTTTTATTACAAACCACGACTTTAAGCCATCTAAAATGTTTGATTCTCAATATATTACAAGTTGGTATATATTTGAACATTTGATTTGACCATGTTCTAATTTTAAATTGATATAGTGACGTAATAATAATTTTAAAGCGACACCGTGAAAATGAAGGAGGAGGGAGAACAAGATCAGACAAATATGAATTTATTAAAGTACTACTATGGTCTAAATTTAACTTGTCTTGATTTGACTATAACTAAGATTAGAAAATTAAACACAGATGTGTTTTACATCTGGCAATTATTTTATTCAAGTAGAATAGAATTATGCTTGAAGAACACTCATATTGATTTGGTCCAAAGCTCACGTTTTTTTTTTTTTTTTTTTTAAAA
>Ga0315915_1001187_pt1 | contig 30898 bp, 15 predicted proteins | sample MpolbnodulesMG_FD_207738 | JGI IMG/M metagenome (GOLD analysis project Ga0315915, IMG submission 207738) | Medicago polymorpha root nodule microbial communities from Los Angeles, California, United States - branched nodules | ecosystem: Host-associated > Plants > Roots > Nodule | place: USA... | reverse complement strand
CACGCATTCAAAAGCTAGACTCTCTAAACATTTCAAAGTTCATACTCTGTTTTGTTTGCATTTCAAAGTTACTTAGAATTTCTTAAGAATAGTCCACATTTTAGAAATTCTATAGTCTCAAGATTCTAAAGAGTCTGTAATTGATTTGTATTGAGAACACCACTGATTGTGTATCAAGTGTTCAAACTCAAACAATTTTCTGTGTAAATCTGTTTGTTTGTAAGTCTCTTGCTTATGCGCTTGAGCATTTGTAAGTCTCTTGTAGTTGTACTAGAGCATAGGAAAGTCTCTTGCTTGTGTGCTTGAGTACTTGTAATTTGAGATTACATTATTAGTGAAATCTCCTTGGAAGTGCAAGGGGGACATGACTACTTCCGGTTTGTGGAAGGAACCTGTATAATTGCTTTGTGTCTTTCTTCTCTCTCTCTTACTCTGTTTTTATCCGCTGCACATTAAGTCTCTGATCACTACTTCAGAAGTTAATAGTCTATTGCTTCTGAACTGTGACATCAGTAGGAGAAACGAAGAAAAAGCTAACACAATTCAACCCCCCTTGTGTTTTTCTCACCTTCATAGATATCAAAATGTGTTGCACTAAATTAAAGGTTATTATTGAGAAGATTATATTTATAACAATTGAATGAACTCAATTTTTTTAATGTCATTGAGATATATCAATATTAGTATCATACACACTTTAGATTCAAAATAAGGACCAATTAATTATATGCAATGTGTACTCCATAATCAATTCTTCCTCCGGGATAAAAGATACACAAAAAGTGTATATCTTATCACTTTGCTTATATGTCATTGAGATATATCAATATTAGTATCATACACACTTTAATATATCTAATGTTATTAATAGTTAAGGCTCCAAGTTTATTTTCCATCAAAATACACATGTGATTGGAAATTCTACCGTTTAAAATTCCATATATATTTTTTTTTACATTATTTAAAATTGTGATGAAAAATAAATAGTAAAATTCCTCAGCTTACCTTCTAGCTAATACTTAAGTTATGCTAAAGCTTCCATATGATTGAATGTGCTTTTGTAAAGTCATATATTAGAATAGTAAATAAATGTCTATTATTAATTATGGATTGTGAAGTGGTAGAAAATAAACGTGTAAAATGGGAAAAAGAAATCTTTAGTAACAACCTGAGCTCAAACCCGGGTCTATGTGATTTGCTTCTTATTAGTTGACTAAGCCAACCCCATTTCCTTCCCTTTAGTAGACCCACTTATACATATTTTTCTTATTTTTAGTCTTTCACTAAACTCACTAAAGAAAATAGAAGAAAGAAAGGAAGAAAATAGGGAGAAAAAAAGATACATAGAAGAAGTCCATGAGATGGAGGAGGAGAGTAGGAAGTAGTGCATGCAAATTTAAGAGGAAATAAAGGAGGAGAAGGGAAGATAGAGATGAAACCTCAATAATTTCCTCACCACAACATGGCAGGAGAGCAGTCAAAATATTTATTTTTATCATGGTTATGAGTTCATAAAGACGGAAAAGAAAGTGAAATCAAGTTAGAGTTTAAGGAAGGAGATGAAGTTATAAGAAATATTTATCCCTTTTCTAAGAATAAAATGTAATATAGGAATTCCCCACAAAACCTTTATTAGGGATTGTCTAGATCTTTGATTTATACATGGTATTAAAAGTTTGTGTTTTGGGTTGGGTGTTTTTATGACCTTAGGCATTTGTGTATTTCATATGCATATGGAGAAAATTATGTGTGCTTTATATATCCCCTCTTCAAATATGTAGATGAGTTCTAGAAACGAAACTCCCTTTAATTGAAGTTAAATGTTGAGTTTTATATTGGATGATGTATAAATATAAGGTTTGGGTAGGTAACCTGGACTTTTCTCTTGTGATCTCAACGTGCGGAGTTTAAAATAGTTGTATAATGATTATCAATGGTACTTTAGTAGTAAAAAAAAAATTCTCTTTACCTAATCTATGAAAAAAAACTTCGTGTTGTAAAAAGAGGGAATTCTTGCTATTCGTTGATCAATTGAGTATTATATAAGAGATACTGATGTTAAATTTGATTACATGTATTTGTATGTTAAGATTAAGGTTTTGAGTGTTCGAGTATTGTTATAGACCTGCTACAGGACCAAATGAGTCAATGTGATGCAGAAAAATCATGTTTTTAGCAGGGTAGGTCCGATGGAGGGAGCTAGGTGCTACATTGTGGGAGATAGGAACCTTGAAACAAAGAGCATGCATCTATATGGGCACCAAGCTCGCTAGAACAACTTTTCACGTTGTTTCACCTCATTTGCAATGGTTTTTCTATAGTACTTATTAGTTATATGATTATAATGGTATTCTTAGTTTTAAGGATGTTGATTTTATGTCAATGCATGAACTTTTGAGGATATGTAAACATTAATACGAGCATATACTTGTTAGATAAACTTAAGACTTAAGGGAATCACATGAATGGAGAACGTAGTACATGTTATAATGAGGTATAAAGGGTTTCTCCCAAAAATGAAGGGAACTCTCCTTCTAAGGAAGGGACATGCGTAAGGGAAAAATACTTGGATGTCGCTTGTGGTGTAAGGACATGCCTTGAACATGAGTTACAAGTTCATGGATTACTTACATGTGAGGGATTGACAAAAAAACATTGCAATTTTAGAGTAAGTCAATTATGGTTTATCCGATAATAAAAGGAACTCTCATTCTAAAGAGGGAACATATGTAAAGGTGGAGATAATGAGATGCCTCTTGTTGTCAAAGAGGTTACCTTACATATGGATTACAATCTCTTGAAATACCTATGTTTGAGTTGTATAAAAGACTTAATATCATATTAAGTGAGTATGAATGTTACAATGTATCAAGATGTATTACATTTGGTATTAGATACTAATATAATCAAGTAAGATGAAGCTTAATGAACTGATGTGTCAAATATATATATATATACACACACACACACATAGAGAGAGAGAGAGAGAGTATAATTCCTGTGTTACATTATATTGATTTGTAACTATAGGCATGGTACATTGTACTTAGAGGATTTTTTTTTCTTCTTCCATGCCTAACACATTAGACATGACTGTGAAACATCTAGAAATAAGTCTTTTACATTCTATGTTATTGATTTAAATGAACAGTGTTTAGGTGATGCTTTTCAGGTGATAGTATCATTGAAGAACTGGAGAGTATATTTGGATTTCTCATCAATTGTCTAATGTAGAATATCGTCGTTCCAACATATCACAATTGAAGTAATAAATTAGAAGTTTTATTCTTAGTTGTCTTTTGGATTTTGTATTCCTTAACACTAGTATTTTTTAAGGTTTAAGTACATCTTACAATTTTTAAACTTATATTTTGTTTTAAATTCAAATGTCTTTAAGATTTGGCGTTACACAAATAAAATATATTTTGACAGCAAAAGTCAGCAGTTAGTGTGTTATTAACCCAAGAACGCTTCCATGACCTAGTACATGTCACTTCCGACTTAAGCAATGTCATAGGTTCAAAATTGAGTTAATGTGTGGAATAAATTTTAATTTTTTTGATAAAGTTTGCCGTTCATTTGGATTCCATAAAACCTAAGGAATTGGTCTCTATAGTTGCACGCAGATGATACTTGATTACACAAAAAAAATGTGTTTTCTTTTTTCGAAGAAAATAATGTTTTTTAATAAGCATTTAGTGTTTTGTTATAATAGTGGAAGAGTTAAGCCAATTATTTACCTCACTCTTCTCCTTGTGTCCATCTTTTTTTAGTAAATCAAGGTATCCCCTCCACAAAAAGACTAATTCACTGGGATAATTGAAATTTGTTTAAGGAGTCGATATTTTCCAACATATATTTTTTCATATGCACCATTTAAAAATCAAACCTTAAATAAAATAGTTAAAAAGATCCAATCAGTTACGACTCGTGTGACACCATGATTGCTATAAATAGATGGATTCTCGTTGTGTCCATCTATTACAAACAATTCATTCATTTTATTTTTACTCATGCTTTTGTCTATCCTAGATTTTTTAACTAAGAACTAATCACAGTTATGGTGTGTAGTTGACAATGGCCAATCATTTTTTTGACAATGTATACAATTGAACATGGAAGCACCAAATCAACCTCAAACTATCCCAGAGTTGGGTCATACAACCACCAAGTTAAGAAGCACATTTACTCATTCATCTAATAACCCCGATAAAAATGTATAAAAAAATTAAGTTTATTAAAATAGAAAACTTCGATTACTTTTAAGTTGTGATCCAATTTTATGTTACTTTTTTCTTTTCTATAAGATTTTAAAAAAAAGAGAAGAAAAAAATTATTAATTAAAGTGACACTAATGACCATTTTGCATATGTCTTGAGGGGATTTGTTTTCAGCATAATGAGATTACAAGCTAACCTCTTACCAGTTACCATTGAATTGTATGCTTATAAAAGGTTACCTCAAGTGTAAACATATTAAAGATATACCTAAATCAAAAACATATAATTAAATAAAGAGAAAAAACTTGAAGAAACATATACCTAACATGATTAAAGATATAAAAAAGAATAAACATATTAAAGAGTATTACTTTTATTGTAAAAAAAGGAGTGTTACTTTTTTCTTTGGATTTATTTTATTTGAAAAAAGTAGGAATTTTTTTGGTCAAAAAATAAAAAAATTTGATTACTTTTTAAGTTGTGATTCAATTTTATGTTCATCTGTTTTTGAAAGTTTATTTTATAGCTGATCTCTCAATTACCCTAATTTTTCTATGTTCGTAATTCCATAATTTGTTTCAAAAAAAAAACGGGGGCTTTAGGAATTTCCACTCAATTAAACTTTTGTGACATAATTGTCACAATCCATATTATTAAACAAAATTATAATTTTTGCACATCTTTCTCAGTTTTAATTTATTTTAAAAATACTAATATCTTATAATTAATTATTTTTCTATAGAAATAAGTTACCCATTTTTCTCCTTATAAAAATATTCCCATTTTACAAAAAAATCTCAATTTTCATATATTTGGAAATCTTAATTCCTTTCTTTTAAATTATTTAGTCTATACAATTATTTTATTACCATAATCATTTAATTATTAATACTTTAAAAATAAAATATTAATATGTTGAAACTAATTTCTATGAAAACAACTTTATATTTTACAAAAAAAAAAAACTCATAATTTATGTTGATTGAAAATCCGTCTTCCTTCATCTCTTTATTATTTTTGATTTGTTTTATGAATATTTTTTTGACTAAATTTATGTATTAATTTAACTACATTTATCATTTGCCTATAAAACAAAACAACTATTATCTTAAAAATATTGTTATATTGTTATTATTTATTTTCAACATCAAAATATTACCTTATTTTTGTAAAAAAAGTCATAAGATTTAAGCATTTCAAAATATTTCAGACTTTGTTTTTATTGTTATTTACCTATAAAACAAAACTACCATTATCTTGTCAAAAAAAAAACTACCATTTTAAAAAAAAAAAACATAAGATTTGAGCATTTGAAAATATTTCACACTTTGTTTTTACTCCTTGTAAGACAAGTTTTTAGTCCTTGTAAATATAACAAAAATTGTCTTTGGTCCGTGCTATTTTTTTAGTCCATATAAAATTTGTTCATGTGAGAATTAGTCCCTTTAAAATGTGTCTAATATCAATTTTAGTTTGTATGTGCTCAGTATTGGAGGGACGGAAATTAAATGTTCTGCATACTACAAAGATCCATTTCAAAGTTAAAAAAATTTAAATGGACTACAAATTCTTCCAAGGACCAAATAATATTTTTTTATATATTTGCAATGACTAAAAATAAAAAATAATTTTACAAGGATTAAAAATAAATGTTATATATTGTATGGTCTAAAATCATATTTAAACCATTTTGAGATCTTCATTCCTCCGTCTTATTAATATTTATATTTGTATAAAAATGGTTTATTTTGAAGTATTTTATATTTATATAAAAATGATTTGATTATCATAATTTTCTTAATGTTGATATGTAGAAACTACTTATTTTATATGGCCTATTAGCAATGAGTTACATATTTTACAAAAAGAAAAAAAATTAATTCACGTCCATATGAAAATCATAACTTATTCATTTAATTAATATTTTTATGGGTTAATATCTCAAATAGGCCTCATAATTTGGGCTATGTAACATTCACCAATATTCATGTAGTAGTCAGTACCCATATAAGTATATTAAGTGTTTAATTACACTATGAGAATAATTATTAGAATGACATCTTAGTAAATATGAGTAACTTAAGGGCATATTAGTCAATTACCTATTAGACTTGAAAATCATATAAAGGAGTAGGAAAGGCTTTCGAAACAAAGAAACTCAGTCCTCGCTTCATAGGACCCTTTTAGATTATCAAGCGAATAAGTTCGGTAGCGTATTAGTTAGCCCTACCACCGAGCTTGTCAGACCTCCACAATGTATTCCATGTATCACAACTCAAGAAGTACATTCCGGACCCATTTCAACCATTGGATTTTGAGGCAGAGGAGTTGAATGATGCAAAAGACAAGAGTATATGAACATCCGGTTAATGTATTGAATTTTGAAAGTATTGAAGTTTTGAAAAGATCATTAAAAAACTCTCAGTAGAAAAGTTGTGATGTAATTGTTATAAACTCAATTTTACTAGTTACACATTACTCATAATATTTTACGGTTTAGATAAAGAACTCATTGAGATGTAATCTCATTGTTTTAGTTGTGTTTTTCAGATGAGCAGGTGACTAAAGGTAAAGATAAGGCTATGTGAATATGTTCTGAATGTATAAATGATGCTAATGTGCTTTAATGGAATTTTAACTTTGCATATGTTTTAATCTATGTAAAGTGAGTAACTTCACTTTTGTAATCCAACTTAGAAATTTGTATTTTGAAGACAAGTGTTTGGATTTGTAGTGTATAATGCTCTGTATTATGTGTTAAATACAGGATGTTATAGGCTAGGTCGGGAAAAGCCCCTACTAAATAAAAATCACAAATTGCATCCTTGTAATTTTGGATTCTTCATGTTTTACCCTCATCATGTTTAAAAAAAAAAGGCGAAGATTGAAAGTAGCCCTTGAAAAGGGCTAAAATGTCTGAAAATAGTACTATAAAAGGTTAAAATATGAAGAATCCAAAATCATAGGAATGGAAAATGTACTTTTTTATTTTATAGGGGTTATTTTTAGATCTCGCCCAAATTACATGGGCTATTTGATTGCCACCGATCACAAGTTCATTGCCACCAGTTCCAACGTTGTCACCAAGTTCACATAACTCACCCGCTACAGGTAAAATTGTCCATCCATAAACCACGAGACATGAGAGACAAAGGCCTCAATAGTAGGAAACTGATACTAAATGCAAAGCCTAGTCCTAGATCTGCAACACTAACATGTGCATAGAATCATGCATAAAAGTAAAGGCCTTGTGTCAGACATTAGCAATGTTTCAAATATGTGTAAGACTAACAACATGTGGATCCTAATCACTAAATCCAATAGAGGAAACAAGAATATATGAGGTACATCAACTTGTCGTATGGGCAAATTTGTACGGTATTTGTCAACAAAAGCTTTGTCGATGTCACCTTTCAGCTTCAGATGAACCTGTGATTTGATATGCACTTTTACTTTTTGATGTAAAAAGATGATCAACCATGGAAATGCTAAAGGCAACTTGGCACGAACCCCTGGATTTGGCTCTAATATAACAAAATCATGGTTTCGTTTAAAATGACCCTTGCCACATCAATTTCCTTCCTTGTCGAAATATACTACAATAGATGATAGAAGTCCAGGGTTGGAGATGATATGTGGCTCTTTGGTTTAATATTATGTAGGACCATGAGTAGATACATTTGTGCCTTAGTCACCATATCATGACTCTTTGAATCAACCAATGGACTTCAAAATTTAAGACTTTGATCAAAATATTATTATTTGAAAACTACATATAACAAGATCTTAAGAAATAAACCATACAAATACTCTAAGAGTTTAAGTATTGCTTTTACTATAAAAACATGCTATAGTTGGATCAAAACTTGGTGGAGCATAGACTACCTTTAAATCTCATAAATAAGCCAATCAAGTAAAGACTAATGAGGTTCGTGGTTGAAATTATTGCAAAGATCAAGGCAAAAATTGAAATGTTGCTTGGAGTTAAGGCCATTCAAACTACAAAGTATGTGAATGTAGTGCATGTTATAGATAACAAAATATCTCTTTAAAAGTATTTATAGATCTTAGAGATTTAAATGTGGTTACTCCTAAAGATGAATATTGTATGCATGTTGCTGACATGTTGTAGATTCATTCGTTTGCAAAGAAATTCTAAGTCTAATGGATGTATATTCAAAATATAATCAAATTTTTATATTTTGAAGATGTACCTAAAATTGCATTTAGATGTTCGAATGATCTTCGAACTTTAGCAAGATATTGATGATTTTGTAGAGAATTGTTATGATTCATCCAACCCATTTTCTTCTCTCTTTCTGAAGGGTCTTATACATCTTGGTGGCAGATGATTATTTATCGAAATGGGTTAAGACAATCCCACTGAAAGACGTCAAACAAAACGATGTTATTGATTTTATTAAAGATCATATATAGTTATTCGTTTTGGAGTTTTTCAACACTAACTATGTAGAGAGAGGGACAATTTTCAATGAAAGGACCTATTGTCATTGATTTTTTTTTTAACAATGCTTATTTAATTTGAGATATAGGCCCGAGCATTTAAAAAAATATTAATCAATGGACAATATTTGAAATATTATAAACCAATTATTCATGAAATCAAAATAAACCTAGATTGATAAGGGTCATGAGCCAAGATTTTACATTATGATTTCATACAAAAAGGCGAAAGAAGCTCGAAAACATTTAAGTTCTTTGCATTTATTCAAATCTAAAATGTCCATTTCAAATCGGTTGAAAAATGACATTTGGGAGCACATACTACATGCAAATTTTGATTAAAGTGTATTTTGATTTAATTAGTTACATACAAAATATCATTAGTTCGAAGTTCAATATTACATGCCTCTGACTTTAATAAGGAATTGAAATATCATCATTGTATTTTGGTGCTTTTATTTTGACTTTTGTAACCTATCTTAGCACTTCTTGGACTTTAATTGTTATATTTTATAAAAAAAATTTGCCTCTTAAAAAAAAGGTTAATCTTTTAAGTTTATTTGTTGGAAGGAAAGATTTCTACGACAACACTAGTAATATGCCACAGAAAAACAAGACCAGTTCATAAAAAATAAATAAAGGAAAATGACAATTAACCGATAACCATAGAAAAATAATGGCATACTAATTAGATTTATGAATTGGATGTGTAAATTAAAATAAGAGTGAACACCCATTTTGGTCATTGACAAAAACATCGAGACCATTTTAATCTCTCACAATAAAAAATGTAACTTTTAGTCCCTAAAAAAACCGATATACTTTAATCTTTAACTGAACCACCATCTATTTTGTTGTTGTTGACATGTAATGCTTTCGTCAAATGCGTCAGTTCACCATGTCATGATATTGCCTACATTTTGTGTGATTGAATTAAGGGACACTATGATCTATGACAATAATTGAAAAGGACAAATTAATCCCTATACCTGATCTAAATCCTTAAATTGTACGTTCTTCCTCAAAAACACACAAACCTCTATTAAAGCATATATTTATTTAGTCTAAAGGAATCAACAATTTTGAGATTTATTGAAATTTATGTTGCATGTAACCTCTCCATAATGTGGATATTTTCTTTTTTGTAAAGTTGGTCAAATCAACATCAACAACTTTGGGATTAAAATCTCATCATGCTTTTCATATCCTAAGGAATATCTTTTAATGGATCCATTTTCCATGTATTCATAAACAAGTGCCTATCAAGTTTCTTTTAAAGAAAAACTCAAATAACCAAGTGATTTGACTCAAGTGGTTAAAGAGTTTCCATATTAGAACCATTATTGTAAGAATTTATTTACCTTTCAACCGAACTCCAACTTACTATGACCCTTTTTCTTGGGAACCAGATAGTTAACACAATAAAAAAACAAAATTCATATACCCTAACAATATTGAAGTGACGATGGTGCTTAAATGGAGGTTTAAATGGATTTGGATCAAGTATATAGACTAACTTGTCTCTTTTCAATATTTGTGAGGGATCAAACTGTCTCTTAATTTAGTCACATAACACATAGGCAATATCACGACAAAGTGAACTTACACATTGGATGAAAACATCACGTATTAACAAAAATATAATTTTTTTTGATAGAGGTTCAATTAAGGACTAAAGTGTTCCGATTTATCTTTGTAAAGACTAAAAGTTATATTTTTTATATTTTTTATTGCGATGACCCAAACTAAGTTTCAATATTTTTGTGAAGACTAAATGGATCTTCACTCTTAAAACAAAAGTACACGAAAATTATCAACGATAATTTCATCGAGTCAATTACACAACTGATCTAACTAGACTCTTGACCTGTGCTACCGCACGGGTCCTACCGCTTAGAAGTTAATCGAACAAGTCGCAAAAATGTAAACATATATAGTTAATAGAAGTTTTATAAAAAATTTAAAATATGTTCCCTTCTACAACAACAATAGCAACAAATTGAAATATATAAAAAGTATTACATGTGAATGAGCACTCACTTCTTGCAGTAATAATTCATATTCATTGCAGCCATAAAAGCAATTACTGTCAAATGCTTTGTAATGCATTATGACGTTTCCAATTCCAAAAGATGTTAGTGTCAATCATAAATACCAATAGTTGACATTTGGCGTGGCCATTTGTTTACTACTGAACTATCTATTGATTGAAATAATTTGACCTCTGCAATAATAATATTAATTTATCTTTTATTCACAATTGCATATCATTAAGTTCCATAAATATTTGAAATTCGAATTGTAGGTCTTTACATGTGTTTTCAAATTCGACTGGTGTCGCCTATAAGCTATAACTAATATCATTAAGTTTCATATGAATGACGTTACTGAAGAAGGTTTAGTACTTGCAAATGATATCCTTTATTATAAAAGGTAGACATGATGAGCTAACATGTTTGCCCCAATCCCTTGCATTTTTCTCTCCTAAGCATGTAATTATTGCTAATCTAATCTCCCAACCACACACTTAATCACAGCCGTTGATTCAAACTCTATTTTCAAACTCCTCACTTTATCTCTCATATAGAAACGTCATAATGACAATTGAAAACAGTGCTAATCATCCTCTTTTTCCCTCTCTAATACGTAATTAATGCTAATCAACTCAAGCAACCACTCCCTTCATCTTAGCCGTAGATCTCATAACCTTTCATGTATTAATGTTCCATGATTTGAGTCAACCACCCCCTACATCTCAGCCGTAGAACCTTCCATGTATATTAATGAATGCATTCTCATTATCCTCTCCTGCCATCATTTTTACGTCAAAACAGTTTAGACTTATCAAGGGAAAGTGATGCACAAACTCTCTTAGCCTTGCACTGCTTGAAGGGCACAAATAACACCGCAAAATCTAACCATATTTCATCTTCTTTCTTGATCTCTTATGTTTTCTTCCATATATATTTTTCAACTTGCACTAATTTCTTTGAATCTTTGATCTTTTTCAGCTCCATTAGATCCAAGTCAAGCGCTCAGCTGTCGTGAGAGTTTGATGTCTACAGTGCAATTGATGGAGTGCAGTTTTAAGGATTTATGTTTTTAGATCCATTTTGATGTTTTTGAATTTTCTTTACATTTTAATGCAATTTATGGTTTATCTTTCCAGTTTAATGTGCTCTCTTTTGATTTCAATGCAATAAAAAGTAATATCTTTCCAATTTAATGTGCTCTCTTTTATATTGAATGCAATTTATGGTTTTAAAATGTTTCATCGTTTGAATATTGAGCTTAAATGTAATTTATGGATGATTATTTACCAGCAATTAATATTGTATGCTAATCTTTCATGGAGCCAAAATCATGATTTTAAAATGTTTCTTCGTTTGATTATTGAGCTTAAATGCAATTTATGGATGATTGTTTACCAGCAATGAATATTATACCATAATCATTCATGGAGCCAAAATAATAGTTTTAAAATGTTTCTTCGTTTGAATAATACACTTTTAGTTTTAACTAGCATTCAACAAAAAATATTGTATAGACCACTAAAATCATGCTATGAAGGACATTTCAAATAAGGATATCAAATGGTTAAAAAAATATTATGGCAATCGAAACATCAGGTTAAGACTTAATGATATGCCATTGTGAATAATCACAATGGAACTTAATGATATCCGAAAATTCAACTTAATGATATGCGAAAATTCAATTAATTTATATGAGTGCAATTTAATGATATGCAAAAAATATTGATGGAACTTAATGATTTGTGAAAAATATTGATGGCAATCGAAACTTCAGATCAATGATTACATGTTAGATTTGATGCCGGGGGAAGAGAAGACATATTTGGGCTATGATACTCCATTGACACAGAATGGAAATTGTGATGCTGTTGATGATGTCCACACTCTGGAATTTCTCAACACAATAAATGCTTCAGGACTCCCACATCACAATATAAGATTGAAGATTAGAGTTCCAATTATGCTTTTGAGAAATATTGATCTAAAGTTAGGATTATGCAATGGAACAAGGTTAATCATAACTAGAATGAGAAAATTTGTGCTTGAAGCAAATGTTATATCTGGAAGTAACATCGGCGAAAAAGTTTTCATACCCAAGTTATCTCTTTCACCGTCTGATGTTAAAATTCCTTTCAAATTTCAAAGAAGACAATTTCCAATATCTGTTTCATTTGCTATGACAATCAACAAGAGTCAAGGGAAATCACTTAAAAGTGTTGTAATTTATTTGCCGAGTCATGTGTTCTTGCATAGTTAGTTGTACGTTGCAATTTCCAGAGTCACTTTAAAACAAGGTTTGAAAATACTAATCGTTGATGGAGATGGAGAGAACACTAATACGACCTCAAATGTTTATCACGAAGTCTTTCGTAATGTATCTTGATTTTCAATGTTCAAACCTTTTTGTTATGTATGCTACCATTTCATTTTGTTGCTATTGTTGTCTTAGAAGAGAACATATTTTTAAATTGTTATAAAACTTCTATTAACAATATATATGTTTACATTTTTGCGGCTGATTTGATTAGCTTCTACGTGGTATGACCCGTGCGGTAGCACGGGTCAAGAGTCTAGTTTGAAAAATGTTAGACTTGATGAACAACATATGTACGGAAATAAACTAATTATTCTTTCCTAACCATACTTAATTGTTACATGCTATTTCAATTAAAAGTGATTGTAATGTGTAAACTGTTTTATGTTGACATAAACTTTTTGACATGCTAATAGGTTGACAGTATATTTAAATTAAAAATGTTAGACTTCAGGCACATCTAAGAAGTAAAAGTATATACAAAGCCTTAGTTGTCGAGTCGAAATAACCACTGAAATAAGTTTCAAATAATATTGTTTTTGAGAGTTTTAGCCTAATTGTAAATACACATGTGATTAGCCATCGTTGACTTCAGAATAGATCACACATATTACTCAAAAAAATTATCAAATAGAACTTGAAACAAAATACTTGATTCCAAAAGTGCAGAATTATAAATTTTATCCATAGATGTTGTTTGGATTACAAAACCATCAACACAGAAGATAAATACTCAAACTAAGTAGAAAAACGCAGAAAAGAAAACAATTAAAAATGAGTCGTTGATGAATATCACATTTGCATCATACATGCCAATAGCCCCTTGATCGCGTTTATGACAAATTCATTGAATGCAAACTCATTATTTTTCTGGAGGTTCAACTTTCACATGAACCATTGAATGAAAACTTATAGACCACAATTAAACATTGGAATTTTCATTGAAATAGCAACTGATAGCTGAATACAAAAGTGGTCGCGTTACATAATGATCAACATAGTTCAAAATTTAAAAGACAGAAATAAAAACATAAACACTAAATACTAAACAGTGAAATAAACAACGAAAACTATTGAAGGAAATAACTATTGAAGGAAAATAGAAGTAAGTGTGAAATAGAATATAAAACGAGGATTGTAGGAAACGTATCAAAACCCAATTGAAATTGAAACCGATTTGCGACTTCAGGTCTCTCTCAATTGAGTTGTTTGGTGATGAAAATTTGAAGCCTTGCGATTATGTCCGTAACTGAATAAACAAAAAACCAAACAAAGAACAAAATGAATAACAATGAATTATTTAGTATTAGAAATGAGGAATACAAAAGCTGAAATTAACAATTAACCTTGCAAAGTAAAAGAAGTTTCCGATTGCGACCCCGACGCAATGAAGAGCGAATTCCGACGCGGTGGTCAACGACGGTGGTTCAAGGAAAGCGAGTGGGTTTTGTAGAGGATGAAGAGATGAAGACAATGGTGCTTTTACTTTAGTGGGAGAAGGACGAAAAATGATCAAAATGAAGGTAGAAGATGAAGGGTTGGTGTGTGTTTTCGAAGAGAGAGAGAGAGAGAGAGAGAGAGAGAGAGAGAGAGAGAGAGAGAGAGAGAGAGAGAGAGAGAGAGAGAGAGAGAGAGAGAGAGAGAGAGAGAGAGAGAGAGAGGAATGGTGATACTGGTACGTTTCTGTATGAGAGAAAAAGTGAGGAGTTTGAAAATAGAGTTTGAATCCACGACTGAGATTAAGTGTGTGGTTGGGAGATTAGATTAACATTAATTACCTGCTTAGGAGGGAAAAATGCAAATGATTAAAGTAAACATGTTCGCTCATCAAATTTATCTTTTATAATAAAGGATACCTAATCAACAATGTCAACGTACTTAGTTTAACTAACCACTTCGCTCCGGTTTTTAAAACTAGAATGTAAGAAGACTCATCTCCCATTGGCTTTGTACCAAAACCTAAAACCCAAAACCCCCAACATTATAACATAAGCTGCAAAAAACTCCATTTACTCTCACAAACCCAAGGTTTCAACCTTGGTGTTCCAATGGCAACCTTCAACCCCTTCAGAGACATGTACGACATTGCACTCAAACCCCGTCTACTCAACACTCTAATCAGAGACAATCTCCCTACAGCGGACCACCCCTTTTCCAATCCTTCCCAACTCTCCAACGTTGTCTCTTTGATCAAAACACACTCTCTCTTATCTGAGGATGTCACAGAATCTATGGACCCTAAACAAATTAAAGCTTGGAAATCATCTGTTGCTTCGTGGGTCGACCGTGTTTTGCTTCTTCTTTCTAGTCATGAGGTAAATTTCATTGCTTTTCAGTACTATGCTTTCTGGGTATTCAATAGTTTTCTTTTTAGAAGAGTGTACATGCTTATTTTATTGGGTTTTATTTTTGCTATTAATGATTTTTGGGTCTGTTTAATTAAGTTTATATACTTGTATAAGTACTCGTGAGACCATTTGAGAGAGCTTATGAAAAGAGACTATGACATGTCTAAAAACAGTTTTCAGCTTATTTGAACAAGCTCTCCAGAATAGCTTATGAAAATTGCTTATAGCTTATATGAAAACAATTGTAGTTTATTTAGCAGCTGTTTGTTTCCAAGTCTAGGAGGTACTAGACGCACATGTTTTGTGAAGCTACTATTCTTAGCTTCTTGTTTTCACGGCTAAAAGGGACTGAAACGCAGTATTGATGTTGCCAAACGCACAACCAAACACATGGTTAGTGTATGTTTGGTTTCACTTCTAGAGGGGCCAAAATTGATTCTGGATATATAGAATTGATTTTACCATGTTTCGTTGCTATAGAGTAGAATTGATTTCGCCTCCATAATTGATTTTACTTGAAGCTGGGATTTATAGCTTTTGATTCTAGAATTCATTTTTACATGTATCTAAACACAAATCACTTTAACTTCAACTCACTTTTACTCAAAATCAATTCTTATCACCGCAAAACCAAACATACACTTTAACTGTTGTTATAAAAATAGCTTATAAGCACTTGTGCATCCAAATAAAGCCCCCTTTTTTTGACATCTGGGCGAAAATTATTTTTGTTCTAATTTATTTGCCAAAAAAGGTATTGGAGTTTTTTGATGTGAAGTGATTACACTTGAAATTTGAAGTTTTTTTTGGTTATTCACTTTGAGTTGACTAAATTAATTAATTGAAATGGCTGGATTTTCCTTTTTTTTTTCTTTTCCAGCCTGATAAACGTTGGGCGGGAATATCCTTGCTAGGGGTTACTTGTGAAGAGTGCAGTTCTGATCGTTTCCAAGAATCTTACACCGTGTGGTTCCAGAAGTTGCTGACTTCTCTACAGGTAATCAATTGTTCTTGTACCATGGCTGCACATAATTCTCTTGCTAGCTTTCTTGTATTCTTCCTCTTGGGAATATATCAATTATTGTTCAGTGCATGAGAGTCAATATGGCCTTAAAATGTATTATATAAATGGGAGGCATCCCTCACCTTACAGAGTGGTTTTGTAGGGTTGAGTTAGTCCCAACCCAAATTTTAAGATATTATTGATATCAAAGCCTGTCCTAGATCCGTTGGGCCACCCACAATCGAGCCACACTCCAATCCTTGTCGCGATTAGCGTGTGTTAAGAGTCCCACATTGGATGAGATATAATTTGAAAATGTATTTTTAAGTGGGAGGCATCCATCATCTTATAAGTCGATTTGCCGGGTTGAATTAGGCCCAACCCAAATTTCAAGACTTTGTTACGTAGATAAAACTTAACGATGAGTAGTATCACCTTGTTGCTCTAAATTTGACGCACAAACCAAATTCAATACTATAAAATTGACAATGTCTTTATCCCGTTTTATCTAATGGATATCGTATGTGTCGTATCTCGTCTTTATCTAATGGATATCGTATGTGTCGTATCTGCCTAGTTGAATCATTTAGACTTCATGTGCGCTCAAACACAGATGTCCCTTATTTATTTCTATCTTTAGATCCCTGAATATCAATGTTCAAATTTCTGAAACACAATCTTAACCTGTATGCAATCTTGATGTGTTCCATGATCTTTCTGTATGCAATTTTGATGTGTTCCATGATCTTTATATAAAACAGTCACCGGAAGATTCTCATTTAGTGAGGGTGGCTGCTTGTGCTTCAATATCTGATCTACTTTCAAGGTTAGATATTTCTTTTCTTACTAAAAGAAAGTCTTATTGGTTGATTCGATTATTGAAATACATTGTATTATACTCATGTTTGGTGCTGCTTGATCGAATCCCTTCCTTGATATCTCCCTCTCCCTGTCTGTTTTTTTTAACTGCAAAATTATTATTGATAGTGGAAATAAGTACAAAAGGTTCTTTACCCACAAATTGGGATTAAGTACAAGGGGTACTTGACCCACCGAGAACATACCACACAAAAACAAAGAACAAAGAAACAACTCCCTCTCTTTGTCTGCTTGTCTCCAAGTGCGTATGCATTGTGAACAATAAGATTAGGTCACCTGTCAAAGAACATTTGATAATCTTGAAATGTAGATTTGCAATATTCTATTAACTATTTATTTACAAACGACAATCCTATCAATTTGTATGCATTCGACATTTCAATTCCATATGCTTATTTGCAAGCTAAATTTCTGAACTATAAATAGATCATAGGATCTCTTTCAAAACAACATTACTATAGTGGTGCATTTAGTCTTAAAACCAGAGTAAGTCCAATACTTATTTTGTTGAGTATTTTCTCCCAGTAGTTTGTGTTATGAATAGTATAGTCTGTCGGCTATTTTCTAGTCTTGTTGCTGGTAAGCTCCGACTTCAATGAATTAGCTGGAAGCTACCTGTATTAACTTTCTTTTTTATGTATATATATATTAGGTTAAGTGGATTCGCAAAATTAAAAAAAGATGGGTCTGCCTCTGCTGTGAAAGTTGTTCAGCCTGTTCTAAAGATGTTACATGATGACAATTCAGAGGCAGTATGGGTAAGTTATTAATTCAAATATTAATTTGAGTTTTTAGCTTCTATTCAACATAGACAATGAAAAAGCTTTCATTATACATGGATGTAGGCATATTTATATTTTTAGTGGTTGCGTAATATTTTTATGTCAAAAGCAAAAGTGATAAACTCTACATTCCTGTAAAGTAGTTGTAGGAGTAATTCTTGTTTTGAAGTATACGTAGTTGTGCTTAGAGTTGCATTTAAACATTGGTATAGAACATATGTTGATGGATCATCAATGGAATCATTGCTTCATTACATAGTGCTTAGTTAATATAGACAGAAAGCATATACAAACTATTGTAGTATGCAACTGATTTCACATGGAAGTATACTTCATTGCTGCATCTGCAAAGTACTATTTGTTTAACTCATTGCTGTATTCTTCTCTGACCCATGCATATGTGTATGCTAAGAGATGAAATATATTGTGCTAAACTTTGCATAAGTGACAGACAAAAAGTTTATTATTTGGCCCATGCTTGCTGAATGAAGAAAAATCTTTGAGTGTATAATTTTCTTTGCATGCTCCTTCTTTGATAATAGACCCTACTTTCTATGTCAATTCTCATATACCTGTTATTTATCTGGACATATATTATCTGCTTTATTTGACTACGAGTTTTATCTATTATTCAAAATGTGGTGAATGCAGGAAGCTGCAGTTCATGTGATATATACCTTGATAACTTCATTCCCATTTTCTATTCAGCGTCATTATGATAGTGTAAGCTTCTTCTTCATTTGTTGCAAGATTTACTACATTATTAATTCATGTATATATAGTTAGAAATTTGTTTCTTGTATAAATTCCACAACTTCTTTTAATACTTATTTAACCGAAACAAGAACTTCAAATAGGGATGAACATGTGTGGTTGTATTTGCATATTTTTGAGACATTGATGTTTTTGCAGTTTGTATCTATTGACACAGTTTTCTTATTCGAGTCCAAGACTCGTTGGTGCTTCCCTATGACCTGCATGATTAAAAAACAAGGGCATGGTGTGGTTCCATGTAACCCGTACCAGTTTTTCCTGTTACTTTTATGAGGAAAATGTGCAGGAAAGCTCAAGAGTTTCGTTTCTTCTGTATTCACGATTTGATGAGTGGTTTGAACTTATGCAGGTTGAATCTGCTATTGCTGCTAAACTTGTGTCTGGAGGATGCAGTTATGATATGATGAAGGTAATGTGATTATCAAAGTTTTAAGAGCTTCTTCTAGGGTATGTTTGGATTGTTGCCATGTTGGCACGAGAGTGGATGGAGGGGACGAAAAAAGGTCTTTGGCAGGGTCCAAAGAGAGATATATTAGACTATTAGTACGAAGTTGAAAATAATTTGTGTTAATTTGATCTGTAATTTGTTAAGTTAAAACTAAATTCATGTTCCCAATTCTATTTGTTCTGTGATGTTTTTCTCACAGAGAAAAAATTGAAGTTAATGAAAAGCATTTGGGGAGTATAAGCTTTTGGCTTTAATGTTTGTTTCAGTATTGGATGATTTTTATGAGTTGCATTAGTTGATATCCAATATGCTGTGAGCACTCATTAAGGAGTTTATTTTCCTCTTGTTTGGAAGGATGCATCATCCTTAAACATGAGATTCTCAGTTTTAGATGGAAACTTTCTCTGATAAATACAAACATATGCTCAGAATCATAGCCTCATTCTGACATGTTCTGTCATCTTATTTGGTTTTGTACATCCAGAAACTTGCACATTGCCTAGCATTACTTCCAAAATCAAAAGGAGATGAAGAAAGCTGGTCTGTGATGATGCAGAAAATTTTGATTTCAATAAATGAACAATTAAATTTGACATTTGAAGGTGTAGAAGAAGGTAGGTAGATGTTCGTGCTATGTGTTTAATAAAATCCACTCTTGAAAAGTAGGTCATGACCATCTTTTTCCATGCATTGCAGAATTCATTCTAAAGGAGTTCAATGGATTGTTGATTCTTCCTGGGAAACAACCTCCACCACCTTTAGGAGGCAATGTATCAAATGAAGAAGCTAGTAGCGACACAACAAAGAGGTTCAAGCAATCACGGACATATAATGTCCCTATACTTATGTCTGGTTGTTGTATGCTGCTCACAAATACATATCCAGTTAAGGTACTGTTTAATTTATCTCAAAATGTATATTCCTACAGTGGCCTCTGTGAATTTCTCTTAATTTGGGAGAAGAATGATGAAAAGTAATGTGATTTAATTGTCAGGTTAATGTACCTGTTCGCCTATTATTGGTCCTTGTTGAGAGAATTCTTACGGTAAATGGCGCTTTGCCAGCAATGTCATTGCCCTTCATGACCGCCAGACAGCAAGAGAAAACTTGTTCCGAACTTCCAGTTTTGCATATGTGTAGCCTGGAATTGCTTACAGCTATTATAAAGGCAACAGGAAGGTATGACTGCGTGATATCCACACCCCTTCCCTTGAAAAGAAAAATAGCCTAAATTGAAAAAAACGGCAATTTGAGCTTTGGAAAATTATTTGCATATACGTTCTTGGATCCTTGATGTTGTAAATTATCGTGTTTAATGCCAATAGTGGCTGATTGATGTTATAAATATAATGAATCTTGTATCTTCTATCTAGTGTTGTCAAATAGCGGCTATAGCGTAGCCAAATTTGAACAAACTGTTATTTTCTGGGATCCGCAATTGATAACTCTGTTCCTATCATCTAGCTTACCTTGCACTCTTATGTGTTTCAATCCTGCTCCTGTGCACAATTTCTATGTTTCCTCTAGTATATCTTTTACGTATTTATTTCTTGATAGAATGCGGAATCTTACTGATTGCCCATATTTGTATTGCAGTCAACTATTGCCGCATGCTGCCTCTATTGTACGTTTCATTACAAAGTATTTCAAGGGGTGTGCGCTGCCAGATTTAAGGATTAAAGTCTATTCAATTGCAAAGACTCTGCTCATATCCATGGGTGTTGGTATGCGAAAACTCTTAACAAAGTTCCTTTCTGCTCATAGTTTACCAATAGCGGCGGAGCATCGGCTGCTCACTATTCTGTAGCCATAGCGTTGTGGATTAAAGGATTGTCCTTCGGTGGCCCCAATTACAGCTAAATAGCGGCGTTATTGTCCGCACCAGGGGAGGGGCTCTCGAAAACCCAAAACACCCTTTAAAAGAGATGTTTTAGATGGGGGAATTTAGGGTTTAATTTGGGTTGGGACTAACTCAATCTCACATATAAACTCATGGTCATGCCTTATCTCATCCAACGTGGGACTCTTAACAACAGTCTATAAGTGGAAATATTTTTACCTAGAATCTTTTTGCAGTTTCACTTTTATTTTCTATCAAAAAGAAAAAGAAAACACTCAGGTAGAGAAAGGGGAGGGAAAATAAATGAACAAGACTAAGTGTATTCAATTTTATTTCCATATATTTTTCTAATTTTCTTTGCTCTCATCATCCTACATCTGATTTAATGTAAATACTGTTTATAATATTTCCCCATAAATTGTTTCGACAACTTTATTCACAAACTGCCTTGATGGTTCTTTCCTTTTTCGGCTCCACATTTTTTTGATGCCTGTCTCCCCTTCCTAGCTGTTTGACTAAGCTATATATTTAATTTGACCACAGGAATGGCTTTATGCCTGTCGAAGGAAGTTGTCAATAATGCTATTGCTGATTTGAGTACCCTAGAGAAGAAGAACGGAGGCATGTTGAATGGTTCTAATACAGATGTCTCCACTATAGCACCACTACCAGCAAGTAATAGAAAAAGGAAGCACAGCAGTACAAATGGTTCTGTTCAGGAATATGACGCTGGTGGTGGTTTGGGAGTAGAAGTTCCAAATAAATGTCCCGTGACTCCAATTTCTCTGAGGGTAGCTGCACTTGAGGCATTAGAGGCTCTTATTACTGTGGTATGTATCTTTAGTTTGAAACAACTAAGGTTCCTTCATAAACCTTTCTCTACAGTTGCTATTCTTGTTCATAGTTTTTGTTGTAATTATAGGGTTGAAAGCTGTTTACATAATAACATGAACATACACTTTTGTTTGTCCAAGCAGTAAGTTCTTTTACTTAGTTTTAAAAAAGTATAAAAAAGAAAAAGAAAAATTTATTTGAGAGAAATTAGGTGACTAGAAGTTGTTGAAGGACAAGGTATCCTCCAAACAAGAAACTATATACTGAAGAGAATAAGAAAGAAAAAAAAATGCAGTCAGCCTTTAGTATTAGCATAAGTTGTGTATCCTAGATAGCAACTTCCTTGAAGCAGCCATAAGTATAGCATAGCATCAAGGAGAAGCAAAAATGTCACTCTATCCCTCAACACATAATTTCAGGTTTTAATATTCTTGAACTTTTGTATACTGGCATATGATTCACAATATGCCACTGGTATGCAACTCTAGGGCCACCCCTTATCTACCTTACATGTATTAACATACCAAGAACAGCAAATGAGGAAAAGATGTTCTGTTTTAACTAGGTTGACGATCACAATGCGAGAAGTGGAGTTGTAAATGCGGCAAGTGTAGCTCTCGTGCCGGTGAAGACATGTAACTGAGACACTGCATGAGAGCCAACAATGGAACTTTGGTGTTTGGTAGATTGGCGGATTCTGCTTCTTCTATTGTGATCCCCGACCTTGCTCCCCTTAAGATATTCCCAGATACTTTCCCTAACATTGTGGTCAAATATTCTAGTGCTGTTAGCTGTCCCTTTTATTTATTTTTTATTTTTATTATAATTTCCTTACCTCTGTAGTAAGTTTGGTATCTACCCTCTTCTTAATATATTTATCTGAGAACTTTGGAGGTGAATTTCTAGCATGAAATCCATCCGTGGAGTTCTCCTTAATTTTAAGGGTACATCAACTGATCCTTGATAGTGGAGATCATAATTTTGTTCTGAATTTTAAAGGGCCTGCATAATAGTATTTTTTTTTTTTTTTTACAGGCTGGTACTTTAAAATCAGAACAGTGGAGATCCAAAGTTGATAGTCTTTTGATAGTCATAGCAATGGATTCTTTCAAAGAAGGTTCATCTAGTGAAGAAATAAACGTGTTTCAGAAAAAGGATCATGCTGCAACTGCCACAGATTTGCAGCTTGCTGCATTGCGTGCTCTTTTGGCCTCTTTTCTATCTGTGTCTCGGCCCCCATATTTATCACAGGGCCTTGAACTTTTCCGAAGAGGTACTTCCATATCCACATGTCCTTTTCTTATCGATATCTATGTCCCTATTGATGGTTACTTTAGTAGTAGTTAATATTAGATTTCATGCATGTAAACAAAAAGATTTAATTATGAGTATTGGCTGTTTTCTATTTGAAATCTGATAATTATTGTTACAAGACGCATATAGTTTTAATAACATTCACAATTTGTTCTGTGATTGTTCGGAAGTATCTTATGTTTAAGGGCTGTGTTTTTGCAATCAATAATTAAACATTTATTTGTATATTTTTTGGATTTTTATGGACTTAAATAAAAATATTCTGAATTGTTCAGGAAATGTTCATAAGAATTGAGCAATGGAGTATATAGATAATATGATATACAATCTTTCATTTCGAGAAGCTATAAAACAGGAAAATAATTGTATGCAAACAAAATCCTAATTATTAATAGAAAATATTGATTCCTTATATAGGTGATCCTTTACATAACTTTCCCTCAAATTGGAGTAAATGCAAATCATATGCACTGAATTGTTATTGATAAAGTTGTCATAAGAATCCCAGAGAGTTGGTAAAGCTATCTGCAAGCTGGTCACTAGGGTAAACTCAACATCAATTTGTTTGAAAAGACCTTTTTTGTAGAAAAAGTGAAATCCAATTTGTATATGTTTTGCCCTGTTATGGAAGACTAAATTTGAAGTGATGTGTAAACCTCTTTATTATTACAGTATGGCTTAATATGATTAACTTTTCTAAATTTGGATTCATAAATAATCATAACCCAATTGATGTACTTGTACCCATTGCAGTAGCCTGATATTGTTAAGTCTCTACATTAGATTTAGCTACTATGTTTTGCTTTTACGTTTTCATGATGCCAAATTACCACCAACAAAAATACAGTATTATTGTGTGTTTGGATAGAAATCTTCAAAATCAATGAAGTCTATTAAAACTGGATTGATGTCAGAAGAGAAATGGGATCAAATTTGATTACCTGGTTTGGAAAAATGGATAGGTTGTCATGGATAGCTCTTAGGTATTATAATATTTGAGCATGCGTGTTTTGAATAATATAAATTATACTTGTAAAAAATAGACTCATTAATTTCTTCTTTTCAGTCTTATTGTTTGAATATGTGGTGTCAAAGAAAAATTGCAGTTAAACCTTGTTCATGCTCATACGTACAATTTTTTTAAATTGTATTTGATCTTCTCCCTATTTGCTTGAATAACATGTAATTTATGTCAAAACAGGAAAGCAACAAACTGGAACAAAGCTTGCCGAGTTCTGTGCTCATGCTATGGTAACCTTGGAAGTGCTTATACATCCTAGGGCACTTCCGTTGGTTGATTATGTCCCTCCAAACAACGATACTTTTGGTGAAGGTCAGTTCAGTTTCGGACATGAATATGCTAGTCGGAATCATACTACATTCGGTTTGCCTCAAACAGAACCTCCTGAATCTGTTAATAATCTGTTTGCTGACTATTTGGCAAATGGTGATGATGAGATGGGTGGGTTATGGACTGAAAATACAAAAAAAACTAGAGTGTCTTCTGAAATGGTGACGCCCTTGCCTTCTAGCGCCAACATCCAAGAGAGGAGTGAGATGGTACCTGAGATAGCGACACGTGCAGATGTTGAGATGAGAACCGTCGAGAATGAAACGACATTGAAGTCAGATCATCCTGGAGAATCTGTCATGCAATTTCAAGAACCTGTCCATTGCACGACAAGCATTCCGGCTGCCATCGACATTCACGGCGATGCGGCTACTGACAAAGAGCCGGAGAGGATTGTTTCTGAAAGTGCAAGTTCAGCACAGTCATCAGACACTAACATGCTTCAGCAAGTTGAATTCAAGCTAGATTATGGCAATTCAGTGGATGATGATGATGATGATCCTTTTCCTGACATTGTGGATGGAGACCCTAATTCTGATTCTGAATAAGGGGAACATTTTTGCAATTTCTTCCATTTAAAGAAGCACAATTCAGGGTAGTAACAAAATGTATTCTTTCTCCTTTTATATGTTTTCCTTAGTAATGCTGTGTGCAACTTTTTTGACTGACCAAAAAAAATATATTTAGTCTCTTTTCTTGTTTTTGATACATTCCATAATGTTTCCATTCATCAGCTTTGTTCAAATTTGTGTAAAACTAGACAAGAGGAGCATGTGTTGGTTGTTTGAAGGAATACAAAAACATTAACAGGAAGTTACACACCATTAAACTTAACTATTAAGAGTAATTGTCATTAAATTATAGGCAAAATATATATTAATTTTAGCACAACAATTTTTGCAACGATTATGTCCATGACATCTTACCTTAAGCGTCGATTTTGCTATGTTTCCTATATTAAACCAGCAAACACTCTGTATGTAAATTATTGACATGATAATATGAGCCATTGTAGCACTTCAAAAGTTCTTAATTTGGATATATTCATGTAAAAATGGTTTAAACTATAAATTTGTGCGTAAAAATCCATTCTAAAATAAAAAAACAACAAATCATAACTTCAAGTAAAATCAACTTAGAAGCAAATTGAATTCTAGAGCAAGTCGTACTTGAGCACAAATACAAATAAAAAAGGTTTGAGCTCACTCACATAAACGGAGAAAAATAAATGAAAAAGAATCTAGTCTTACCATTCAATTGTTTTCTCTTTTAATTAAACATCTTTTAATTAATATTTTCTATTTATGCGTGTGTGGCCAGATAAATATTACTAAACATCTTTTAATTGTGTCTAAATGTCTTTTATTTGTGTTTGTGACCAGATAAGTATTGCACTCAATTCTACTCTAAAATAACCAAACATATCGAAATCAATTCTACACATCCAAATCAATTTTAATCGTCTAAAAGTGGAACCAAACATTCTATTAATTTTAAAATCTAAAGATTAGTCACGAGAGTATTTTTGTTTTTTTGACAAAATAGATAGTACTTTTTATTCAGCTGCTTATTTTATTTTTTATAAGTAATAATGTAGAGTGCTCCACATGCTAATCACTTTTTCCTAAATAATTATCAATTTTTAAAACCAAAAGAAAACACGAGTGGCGCGCCTTCTTTGAAGAGATTGTCACGCGTACACATTTCAAAGACAATGCTATGTTATTTAAAATCATCATAGTTTAACGTTATTTGTTACATTCAGTTCAATTAAACATTGAACACATTAATTCATGTATCTGTTTTGTTTTCAACCCTCTTGTTCATTGTTAGTGTTGGTGCTATTATTGATGCAAAATATGAGCAGACAGACTACATGTCTGATCTATTGAAAGCATTGACTCCAACTCCCTTTGGCTGGTCTAACAATACTCACTACTGCAAATGGAACGGCATTGTTTGCCAATATAGTCGAGTTGTGGCCATCGCGCTCCCATCAAGTTCACTCGCTGGTAGACTCCCTCCCTATATCGCCATTCTCACCAATCTAACTCACATCGATCTTCATAACAATTCACTCACCGGTCCTTTGCCTGATTTTAGCGAACTATCTGCGCTTGAATCGGTGTATCTTGGTCACAATAACTTCAACTCTATTCCAGAATTTTGCTTTGGATCGTCAGAAGGTCTGCGAAACCTCAATCTTAGCAATAACTTGAATCTCTCGCCATGGATATTTTCTAGTCATTTAATTGACTCCTCGTTGCTACATACCCTCGATCTTGAAGCTACAGATATAATAGGCTCTTTGCCATCAGAAATGTTTGATTGGTTTCCGAACTTGCATACTGTTTTTCTTTCACACAACAACATCAGTGGAAAATCTGTAGTAAGGTACTTGCGGCTCAATGACCAGGGGATATATAGTGGCCTTAAGGGTACAATTGATGTGATATCGTCCATGAGGTTCTTGTCACAGGTGTGGCTTCAATACAACTTGCTCGAGGGTCCAATCCCGAACATGTCCAATTCCATCTATTTGTTTGATCTTCAACTTCAGTACAATTGCTTCACGGGTTTGGTTCCACCTTCGTTGTTCACTCTCTCTAGCCTGAAGAACATCTCTTTAGGCGAGAATTTTCTTCAAGGACCAATACCTGTGTTTCATAAGGGTGTTAAGGCAAATTGGGAAACAAATCACTTTTGTCGGAGAGATGTTGGACCTTGTGATCCCCAAGTCACGATTTTGCTCGAAATTTTTGAAGCTTTTGGGTATCCTCGTGAGCATTAATTTGGGGAATTTGGCATTAAAAGGAACCGTCTCTCCTGCATTTTCCAATTTATCAAGTTTAGTGAACTTGACTCTTTCCAACAATAATTTGACGGGTTCAATACCACATAGTCTTACAACTTTGCCTCAACTTCGCCTTCTTGATGTTTCGAATAATAATCTGTCGGAACAACTTCCTTAATTTTCATCCAAGGTCAAGCTAATTACACGAGGCAATGCTTTGCTTGGCCTAAATATTTCTCAACAACAATTAGGGGGAGGACAAAATGAAATTACTTCTCATGATGGAGGTCCATCTAAAACAACACTTATTAGACTCGCTTGGATTATAGGTATGTATATCCATTATATATATTTCAATCTTGTTATATATTTTGTTATGATGTTGTTCATTAATTACAGAATAAAAATAATCTTTTGCAAGTAATGATATTGACCAATCTTTTCCCCACACCTATATTGGTTAATCATTTAATAAAATATGTTAATTCAATTGAGTAGATAATTAATTTAATTTACAATCAAAATTGTGTTTCACTCGTGTGCATAATTAACAATTTTGCAATTTCAGTGATGTACATTAACCAAAAACTCAATTGAATTGATTATATTTTTACATTTAATCAATAGGTGTCGTAAATGTAGGAAAATTGGATGTCCATGAAATAATTTTGGTATTTTGCATGCCTCTTCATTGTTGCTCTCTCTTTCTTGCTGATCTTAAAAAATGGCAGACATTATTAATGTTACCAAGTCTTCCCATCCACAACTATTTGATGGGGTGTCTTGTGTTTTTATGTGCAGAAACTATATGAGATATGTTTTTGTATGGAGAATTTGTCAATTTTTATTTATTTTTTGTATGGAGAAGTCTCTCTTAAACTTTAAGATTTAATCGTAGTTTTTTTTTTTTGACAAAAGATTTAATCGTAGTTTTAGTTCCTCTATTTTAATATGTTTTGGATTTTGTTCTCCCTATTTGTAATGTTGAATGATGTTTTGAAAAAAATATTAATAACAAAACAAGCAACATTAAATGGGAGTAAATAGGTTTAGTTGCTGCATCCTTTTCTTTTCTAATAGCAGTTATTCGTACATTTTTTTCTTGATTATTCGATCTTTATTAACATATTCCCTTACCTTCTGTGACAATAAAATAAAATAAAATAAAATAAATTTGCTCAAAAAAGTAAAATAAAATAATTATCTATAACAATATATATATGGGAGAGAGAAACTACACCAAAATTGGAAAAGGGATTTTGGGTTAATTTTTTCATTCTTGCAATTATACTCATAAACAAATTTAATTTGTCTATAAGAATTATATATTGTTGATGTCATCGAAAAAGATAAAATATATTTTTTATTTACTATATTGTGGGTGTCATTGAAAAAGATAAGTAGAATTTATTACAATTTAAAATCACAAACATCTCTACCTATAATTTTAATCAAAATTAAAATTTAATAAAAAACATTGTTAATAATTATCATTCACTTTTTTGTTATCATGCAGGGGCATCCTTGTTTAGTGTTGGATTTGTAATACTAATTGTGATTATTTGTAAACATAAAAAACATAAAAGATATCCTATTTTATTACCAAGGTGAATCTTCAGGAAACCAATAAAATCTACGGACGACAATGTGGAGGATTTTAGGCAAAATTATAATTTGTCGGTGCCAATTAAGCAATATAGATATTCAGAATTGAAAAGAATGACAAACTCATTCCGAGATAAATTAGGTCAAGGAGGATATGGTGTTGTGTACAAAGCAAGTTTACCCGATGGTCGTCAAGTAGCAGTGAAAATGATAAACGAGTCCAAGGGAAATGGAGAAGAATTCATAAATGAAGTTGCTAGCATTAGTAGAACATCGCATGTGAACATCGTTTCACTTTTGGGATTTTGTTATGAGAAAAAAAGAGCACTAATATATGAATTCATGTCCAAAGGATCATTGGATAAGTTCATCTTTAAAAGTGGATTTCCTGATGCTATTTGTAATTTAGATTGGAAAACATTATACCAAATTGCAATTGGCATAGCTCGAGGACTAGAATACTTGCATCAAGGATGTACTTCAAGAATTTTACATCTTGATATCAAACCCCAAAACATTCTTTTGGATGAAGACTTTTGTCCAAAAAAGATTACTATGGTTAGTCTATGGTGCATTCAAACAAATCCATTAGATAGACCATCCATGAGTAAAGTAATAGAAATGCTACAAGGACCGCTTCACTCGGTGCCTTATCCTCCAAAGCCTTTCTTATATTCTCCTCAAATGTCATCATTACAAACTTCACATGTGTCTTCTAGCAATTTGTTAGAGAAAAACTCAATACCTTAACTGAAGAATGATTCCATAAAATCGAAAAAGCTCAGCAAATCAAAAGTGAAAATGTGATTGTATATTGTTGGTAATTGAGCACAACTTTACATATCCTTTGGTTGAACTTCAAAATTGTTCGTATATTTTTAGTTTATAAATTTCTCACTACTGGTTAATAGCTTTACATATCTTCATTATGTATCACTACAAAAAAGGGGGCATTTTTTTTTTCTTTTTATTATGCTAATGCTTGTAAATTATGAACGTTTTTTTATTTTACTTTATTTTTTATAAATTTTGGTTTTGATTAAAAGTATATAAGTTAAAAGTTTATGAATTTCAAATTATAACAAACTCAACAAACCATGTTTATCTTTTCAATGTCACCAGTAATATAACAATTATAATATAAATTCTTATTTGTTTTAATGATACCAACAATATAACATTATTATATGAAAACTAGTTCAAAGCTATAATTGAAATAATAAAAAAATCAGCCCAATGAAAATCGTCTCTTATCTATTTGTTGAAATTTCAAAGAAACAATAATGCAAACTATATTAAAAATAAGAAGTAACATTGTTTGATACAATACATTACAATGAAAACCGTCTCTTATCTATATGTTGAAAATGAGCTAAAATGACATCATTGTTAATTGTTAAAAGGGTTAAATATGTTTTTGGTCCCTACATTTTGTCCCCCTTTGAAGAATAGTCCTTACATTTCAATAAATGTTTTTAAAATCCTTACATTTTTACTCCGTTAGTACAAATAGTCTCTACCGTCAATTTCTACGCAATCCCCAAACAGAATGGTGACGCGGCAAAATTTGTTTTTGGATAACTTTTTAATGGGTTGGGCTAACAAAATGGGTCAAATAAGACCCGACCCATGAATCCAAATTTCCCCTCCTTCCTTCTTTTGCAATCTCTCTTCTTTCCCAAAAACTCTTACTCTTCTCTCTTCTAAACCCTTCCCTTCTCTCCCTCCCTCCCTCCTCTACTTTCACCAATTTCTTCTCTCTTCATTCTAATCCTTCTATTCACTTCCTCCCTCTCTTCTCTCTTTGTTCTTTCTAACAACAATAACAAAGACAAATTCATTAACCCTACACCACCACAATCAAACATTTATCAATGTTTATTTTTGTTTCA
>Ga0315915_1001184_pt1 | contig 30916 bp, 15 predicted proteins | sample MpolbnodulesMG_FD_207738 | JGI IMG/M metagenome (GOLD analysis project Ga0315915, IMG submission 207738) | Medicago polymorpha root nodule microbial communities from Los Angeles, California, United States - branched nodules | ecosystem: Host-associated > Plants > Roots > Nodule | place: USA... | reverse complement strand
TTTTAAAAAAATTGAGAAAAAAATTTAGAGACAAAAAAACATAAACATAAACGTCAGGTTCAATAGTAAAATTAGAGCTTTACAAAATTGATCAAGCAAACACATACATATCAGAACTATTTGCAAATAAAGTTACCGTTTGATTAGTGCATCTTGTTATATAAAAAAAGAAAAAGAAACTTATACCATGCCGTGGCAGTTAGTGAATTATATCCAAACATGTTTCAATTATAGTATATGTAGTCAATTGTTTATATACTTTTGCATTTACATAAAATAAAATTACATATAAATGTGCCACCATAATCAGCCAAAAAATAATCATGATCCTTTGGGAGAGTATAGACTTGGTTTTTTACTTTTGGTGAGATTAGAATGTGAGGTTTCATTCAAATAACCAACGGAAATGAAAAAAACAAGAAGTATTGCGTCAACGAAAATGAATGACAAAAGGAGAAAAAATGTTGAAGTATGAGATTCAATCAAGAAATAGTTACCTTCCATAAGAGATTGATGAGAAAAAGCAACGAAAGGCAGCAGGCGGCAGAAGAAATTCAACCCAATAGGAGGCTAGGTTTAGGTTACTGTAATAAGCAATTTTTAGGTTTAGGTTTAGGTTTAAGCTTAAATAGTTAGGTAAATTAATTAATTAATTAATATACATAAATTATTTATTATTTATTATATTATATAAATACATATATGCGGGTTGCGGGGCTGGGTAGTATAGTGCCTGTACCCGTGCCCGTACCCTTTTAAGTTTGCGGGTAATTACCCAGGCCCATGCCCATACCCATGAAAGCGGGGTTTTACCCAACCCATTGCGGGTACCCATCGGGTCTGGGTCCAATTGCCATCCCTAAAAGGGGGCGCCCAGGTGCCCAAAGCTGTTACAGAAATGCCCAGGCGCATGCTGTGGGGCGCCTGACAGGCATATTTGCCAGGCGCATGGTTGAGGCGCTGGGCGCCTAGTGACTTACTAAAAAAGTCACATTTTGTGACTTTTTCGCCCCTAAAGCCCGTGATTTCAGCCCAAGTTCAGTTAGAAACTTTCCCTATAAATATCGCCTTCCTCGTTCATAATTTCTCATTCAAAACTAGAGCAATTCAAGAGATAGGCGATTCTAAGAGCTTCAAGAGGAGTTATATCTTCTCCTTTTCTAGGGTATGTTTTTATCCTTTTGTTATTTGTCTTTAATGACCATGTGTAACTAAATCTTTATAGGCTAGGGCTCTAAGATGAACTTCTATTTATTTTGTGGATAATTATTTAATTTAATGTCGTTTATTTAGTTATTTTCTGTTCGCTATTTAGTTTTATTATGTTAGATTTATTTCAAGGGATCACAACTCTAGTTTAGGCACTCAGGTTCTGACAGGGACTAATATTGATGCTTATATCATGATATTATTATCTGTCTATCTAGGAAGTAATTAGTTAGTAACTAGTAAAAGACACCGAAAGAGAATTGACCCTAGTAGTAAGTACTTAGAAGGTGACATTACTAATATTGAGTAAAATCTGTTGAACCTATGATGTAACTAGTTATTAATTAAGGAAACAAGTGACTCTAGGGAGTGAATCAAACCTAGTATAACCATTCTCCTCGACCCTTGGTAAGGTAGATGCTGATAGGGTTGCCTACTTGTAGAACTACCGAGAGAGAGAGTGTGCTATGAGATACCTAAGATTCATAGATGGGAAAACCCTTTAGAAACATTGGCCTTCATTGCCTTTGAAAATTTAGGAATGCCAAATTAAGTCCATGTTTCAATTACCTTTGAGGGAGTAATACCTCACTTGTAAGGTGCAACTCAACATTGGAGGGATATACCTAAATCAACTGATAGTAAGGCCCCAGGCGTAAGGATCACCATGCGATCAGCAAGTGCAACTTGACGAACCGATTAGGTTAGAACGTCCCAACGACCTCATCACTTAGATAGTCTACTTAAGATAATTAAACGCCACATGAATGTTATTTAATTCCAACATATAAATGGGGGGGATTCAAAGAGTCTTACCTGTTGCTTACTTTTCTGCAACCAAAACAGGTAATTTGCTCTGTTGCAAACATATAAAAATTGTAATCTCTTATCCCTCAACTCTATTTTTATTTTATTGTTCAAAAATAAGTAACGCAAATTGTTTAGATGAAACGACAATCCACGTGGATACGATACTCTACTTATACTTTATTACTTGGTAAATGATTTGGTACACTTGCCTAATCCGATCATCACCGTGCGCGGACGCACAGGCAACACAATTCTTGAAACATTACACTACAGACAACGCGTCAATCCAAAGCAGGCAATAGTACATCAATGTTTGGATAACATGTGTGTCGACAAAAGACAACCATACCTCAACGTTCTTCGCATACACGATACTAATACCTATGATTAAGCAAACAATGTTAGCCTGTTAACAGCTCAAAAAGTCGAAGTCCATACCAAACAATGCTCTATCAATGACTTTTGAGTGTGAATGATCCTATCAATTAAGAATGGAATATTTGATCTAAGCTTATATGCTAGAAACGGGAAATACATGAACCATTTGTTCAACTCCTTACAGGGAGAAAGGTTTATCTCTTAGACTTTGGATTCTTTATTTTTTATTCCATAAAAACATAGGGTTCAACACAAACTATAAAAATGATTGAGATTAATGTTTACGATGTGCATAAAAAATGATTTAGAATATAGTTTTAAAAAAATAAAAAATAAAACCAAAAACGAAAAAAAGAAGAAGAAGTTGATTGAAGATTTCGCAAAAAGAAGTTTGAAAAGATTTCACAACCAAAAAGAAGTTGAATAAAAAAAGGAGTTAAAAAACATTTGAAAAGATTTCACAAAACCAAAACGAAAAAAGAAAGTTGAATGAAGAAAGAACAAACCTGATAAAGAGGTGAAGAGATGAGGTGAAGATTTGAGCAGCTGAGAGATGGAATGATGGATGGAGCATGAGGTGAAGAGATGAGGTGAAGAATTGTTTTGCTCTTTACGATGGAATGAACGAAGAGAAGAAGCGTTGTTTCTCTGTACGATGGAATGGATGGAGAGAAAATAGGGTTTCGAAAATGACAAAATTGACCCTCCAAACAGTGCTTAAGTGAGGGATACTTATGTATTTTTGCTCCGGCTCGGAAAAGTGGGCGCTTTGACCCACTATCGACCCGCTCCGCACCACGGTTTTCGCGGCCACAAAACCGCTTTTCCCCTATCGTGCTAAGCAGTGGCATTGTGACGCGACAACCCATTTCTGGTCGCTCCGCGCTGCGATTCTTCATGAGATTAAGGCTAAATAGTGTAACCAGTGAGCTGATGTATACTGAAATAATATGTAACCATTTCTAGTGTGAAGTAAAGAACATGGAAAGCTATATCCTTGTACATGCCACTGATTCACGTGATGCATTTACCAAGTGAAGTATTATCTTGAAAATCTACTGCACCTTTCATTACACTATGTTATTTTATTATTTTTAGTTCTTGAATTATTAGTATATCAAGCATAAATAAATAATAAGAAAAGAATGCATGCATGTACGTAAAAGCTATACAGCACATGTCACTTTGTATCTAATAATCATATATTATTTATTTGCTATAATAATAACTATTTTTATCTAATACCTTCACAATATAATTTAGAAAAATTAGGATGTTAAAGAGATCATTCACTTTCAATTTTGGGAAATTTCAGGGATCTCTCACACTAAACATCCGAAACACCTTCAAAAGCTAGGTTCAAATTACGCTTTGCAACTCCACATTCATGGGTAATGAGATCAGACTCTTCTCGAGAGAGGTTGACAATAAGTTCGTCCAAAAAATCCCGAGTCTGACCATCATCAACGTAATTAGAATCATCAGCCAAATCTACTGCACCATCAAAAACAACTTTGAGGCCTCAACAATATGGGAAACACTTAATAAATAGAAATAAGGGTTAATATGTCTTTACCCCTGTAATTTAAGCGAGTTCCAGTTTACCCACCTGTAAAGAAAAGGTTTAGATTCCAAACCTGTAATTTAAGATTCTTTCGTTTTAGACCCTGAGGCCATTTGACTGGACAAAATGCTGAGTGACGCGCTGACTGTATAATTAATTTTGTTTTTTATTTTTTTAAGGGCATACGTGGAATTTTTCCTATTTTTTTAAAATAAAAAATAATATAAATGAAATTATATTAATTTAAAAAATCTGAAAATTAATTTTCGAAAATAAAAAATCGAAAAAAAGACAGATTTTTTAAAAAAAATTGAAAAAAATCAGATTTTTTTTCAAAAATTTAAAAAATTCAGATTTTTATTTTGAAAATTAAGTTCCCGAATTTTTTTTAAAAAATCTTCCTAATTTCGGAAAAAAAATATGATTTTTTTTATTTTTTATCAAGTTCCAGAATTATTTTTAAAATTCTTCCTAATTTCGGAAAATAAAATATGAATTTTTTTTATTTTAATTTGGAAAAATAATTCATAAAAATTTAGGAATAAAATTTTCGAATTCTTTTCTAAATTCTAACTTAATATATTTCCCATCAATGACAGGAAAACCCATATGGTATTACCATTTCTATTCTCGAACTTAATAAATTTTGAAATTTCCAAAAAAATTATAGAAATTTTTTTAAAAAATCTGAATTAAAATTATAAATTTCAAATAAAAATCTGAATTAAAATTATAAATTCTCGAATAAAAAAAAATTTAAAATTTTTTTCTACCAAAAATAAAATTTTTGGAATTTATTTAATTTTTAAAAAAATCTGAATATAATTTTTTTATAATTCAAATTAAAATATGAAATATAATTTTGAAAATTATATAATCTGGAAAAAAAATCGATTTTATTTTAATTTTCAAAATCTTAATTTCAATTTTTTTTAAAAATAAATCTGAATTTTTTTCTGATTTTTTCAATTTAAAAAAAATTATATGATTTTTTTCTTTATTTTTAAAATTACATGTGTGGAATCTAAACTTTTATTTTTACAGGGGTAAACTGGAGCTCGCCCAAATTACAGGGGGTAAAGACATATTAACCCTAGAAACAAATCAAAATGATACCACATTATACATACAACAAACAAAGATATAAAATTAAGCATTATTCCAAACCTTGGTAGGTGTGTAGTCAAGCCCATCCAAAAGAAAACGCTCAATGACATGTTGGTTCTTACAAAGCCTCTTCACCCTAAACAAACTATCAAAGATGGAACTGGTAGTAGATGATTTCTCAACCTTAAAAAGAATCCTCATTCCCTTGAGCACGACTATCTCATGGATATAAACACCAGGGCCTTCAGCCTACAAAGCAAATACGATAAGAAATTTCATAAAATAATTACTAAATTTCTCAGTTTAAAATCAACAGGATAAAAATGGCACAATAGACCTTGACACTGGATACCAAGATAGAACACTGCCTCTCAACCAAATAATGAGCATCATTATCAAAGAGAACAAAGACTGCATCACCAGTGCCATCTTCAACAATCAACTTCAACTTATACCTGGAAAACCATAATCATGATAATCAGTAGAAAAACAATAAGATTTAACATAAAACAACACCAATAGCAATAACAATTAGCTTACCTAGGAACCATGTAGAAAACGTGTTTCACACAAGCCTTACAATAATAAAAGCAAGTATCTGGAGTCACACCCCTGTGGCACATACATGAAGGACACCACCACTCACCTCCTTCAACAAATTCACTCACAACAACACTAACAAACACACCATCATCAACAAACTCATTCAATTGAGAAAGAGTTTTTTGGGATAACTCAAAAATTCATCCTCAAGAGATGACTCTGATCATCCACTCATTAAATCCACATGTTTAGATGATTGAACCGCAATACTAGGTATCTTGGTAAAAATAACCAACGCATGAAAACAAAGATAAAAATTTCATAACACTTATGAAATATGCAACTATATAAACCTTAACATCAACATACCCATTCTTCAAGGAAAATCCTAATTTCACTCTTAACGTTTTGAAGAGAAACCTTGTCTACATCAACCCAAAGGATTTTATATTAGCGCGAAATGAAAAATATACTAAAACTGAACTTCAAATATACAAAACATGCCTCTAAATATCTTAACCTTGGCAAACTGTATAATCAACACCCACAATCCATCCAACTTTTCACCAATCAACCACTTCAAAAGATCAACATACTCCCCAAACAAAGCACACTTAACCTTACCACTACAAAAAACACAAAGACGACAAAACTTAATCAACCACACAAAATAGATAAAAATTAATCAAAACCAAAACACCAAAACAAAACATCATACCTAAGAGTAGTCATCTCAAGAACAATCATCTTAGTCACTTTTCCATTCGTAACATGTTCCCTCTCTTCAGACATCCCAATAATTAGCCCAATAACATCTATTCATAATTAACACACGAAAATAAAATATACCAAAAAAAGACCAATCCAACACAATAATTAATAAACCTTACCAACCAAGTACTCATATTCAACGGAATGACTGCACACATCAACAATAGGACTAAACGAAAACCCATACTTCAGAATCAAAATGCTTATGCATGATTGAACTTTAGTTTTCATCTGAAAAAATATCTCATAGGGATGAAGAGTTGGACGATAAGTTCCACAACTTGAAGCCATACTGAAAAATGAATCGTGTACACCTCACCTTCTTTAAGCTTCCTCTAGAAAACATATAACAAATGTTTCCTAACAGTTGCATGTATCTTCACTCCCTATAACATCACCAACCAAACATATACAATAACTATGACAGCATTTCATAAAGATAAAATCATCAAAGACAATGTTAAAATATCAATGGGTGTGAACCAATACACAACAAAACACCTTGTCATCAATAAGCACCATTTATAGCGAATTAGTCTCCCTTGGCTTCAAAAAGGATGAAACCTCCCAAATTCGAACAACCTTAACCCTAATTTTCCAAGACTCGCGCCCTATAACAACATCAGAAAACGAACCGATTGACTTCTCCATCCTTGAGAACAAACCCACAAACATATATTTAAGGCAGAGGGAAAAGAATGAAGATTACACTCACCCAAACTACCTTTAAATAGCAAAACATGAACCCAAAGGAACTGCTAATAGACAAGCTAAATATAAAGAGAACAACTCAATAATTCAATTGGAAACCCCACAAGCAAGAATTATTGCAGCTTGTGCTGACCGACTCACTGATCGCCACAACACGCGCCGACCCTGACACAACCAAAGTTAAAACCGTCAAACAGTTCTACTTTACTGGGAAGGAGCGAATGAGGTCCACCCTGAGTGTAAGGATATACTCTAACAAATTCTTCACCATGGAACCATAACAGACGATATGGATTACACGAAAACGACACCAGAAAATTGAAAACAGCAAGGGCGCAGAATTGGGAAAAATCTCGCAAAAGGGTCGATATACAAGAAAACAACGAAGAACAATAAAGCCTCCCTTGTAAGAGTTATTGATGATTATGAGAGGAGAAATTGGGAGAGAAGGAAAAAATGGACTGAAAATGTGAGTTCTTTGACGTAATAGAGGACTAAGAATTGATGACTTTCATTCTTAAGCTCCAACATAATTTGTTCATATGTGTTCAACGACCTTTTAGAAGATGGTGGTGCAGAGGAGACATCAAGAACGACCAGTGAAGGGCAGCGGGATGTAGTGAAGGGTAAAACACTAACCAATATTTATTCATTTTTATTCCTTAAAAAATCAGAAGTAAGACAAAATAAAAACTAAGTAGGTAAAACACTAACCAATATTTATTCATTTTTATTCCTTTTCTTTCAAATCCTGTATTGATGGGTAATACCTTTCAGGAATACTTTTTAATTTCTTACTCACAAGTAATCCTTTTGAGTCTATAATACTTTGTTTGCAAATAGTGGGCGGTCATGTGCGAGGTGGTGCTTCTCAATTATGAAATTCATGCTTTTTGTTAGGGATTAGGTAGGAAAGAAGAAGAGATGAAGGAGTAAACCCACAAATACTCATACAAGATTAATTTCAATTTAATTTTTTTATTTTTTTGACAGATTTTTATTTTTTTAAATTAAAATGTGATGTACTTTTAAGTAATTTTATATTTATACCAGCTAAATTTACCAAACACTTTGATTTAAAATTAATAGCTTGTAAACTATGAGCTATCATAAACTAATTTTCCATCTATCAACTATCTTATCGGTCATCAACCTTATAGCTTCTTTTTATCGAACAAAACCTTAAAAAGTATCTATTTTTGTGTGTTAAAATTTAAAATAGAGGATCAAGAGGAGGATAAGAGACCCGCAGAATCAGCTAAAGAAGCAGCGTTACCCTTTAACCACTCTCAAATTCCAATTTCCACAGTGAAATCACAGCATATCACTTCACTGTCCACTCACACCCAAATGAAACCGATAATATTTGGCGTGATCTCTCCCAACAAGTATCCCTAATCTCTCTCCCCCTTCTTCAAAACGTTCAATTCCAATTCAAAAATTTTCCCTAAATCAACCCTATAAAAATAAAACCCTTACCTATCCCAATCTCAATTCAAATCTCACTTAGGTTTTCCCCTTCTCTTTCAACAACAAAATGAAAGCTTCACTCAAATTCCGTGATGAACAAAAGAAACCCTTATTAAGAGCCAAAGTACCCTTAAGTATTTTAGGAACACCATTCCAAAGTGGAATCGTTGCTGGTGATTCTAAAGAATTAACACTTAATCTCTCAACTTTCTTCCAATCCGGTCCAACGCTCAAACTCGCTTACAGACCCAACGACTCACAAAACCCGTTTTCCTTGATCGTGAAAACCGGTACTGGACCGTTTGGTTCACCGCTCTCGAGTTCTATGCTGATGAGTTGCGAGTTCAATTTGCTGAACCGGAATGATAAAACCGGTTCGCCTCAACCGCTTTTCATGCTTCATTTTAAACCTAGGTTTGGTGATTTTTCTTTTAAGAAAACTCAGAGTTCGATTTTAGATGTGAAAGGTTATACGTTTCCGCAAAACGGTGGCGTTTTGGGGAATGATGATGCGAAATTTGAGTTTGTTGAATCTCCGGTGATTGGTGGGTTTAGTGTTGGGAAGGTTCCGAGTGCCGGTGCGATTGCGGGGTTGTTTTCAGGGACTGAAGTTGCGGCCAGGACTAGGATTCCGATTAGGGGACGTGCCGCGGTGAATTTTAGATGGGGGGTTAGGGTTCCGGCTGAGGTTAAGGGCGAAAGCGCGTTTGGGAGGGTTCCGTTTCTTGTGATGGATAAAATTGGGGTGGAACATTTGCCGGCGGAGTGTGGGGATTTGAAGAATTTGAAGAAAGGAAAGGTTGGTGCTGCTGGAGTTGGTGTTCCGACGAGTGTTGATGTGGCCGAGACGTGTTTTGCTGTGAAGAGGCAAATGGAGGTTTTGCAGGCGGAGAATGGATTGCTGAGGAATGCTGTGGAGGATCTTCGGAGAGAATTTGCTAGTGTAAGGATTGGAGGAGGGAAAAGCTTCGAGGGGAGAAAGAATGAGAAGAAAACCGGGTCGGATTTTAGTGGTTATCCTTCGAAATCTACTGAGGCTGATGCGAGCAAGGAATTGGAGAAGGCATTGAGGGGGGCCACCACTGTTGGAGCTTGAATTCAAAATAGACGTAGTCGGCTTTACGGTGCAGTCAATTGCAGACCGTTAGGTTAAGAAAGATAGGATCCAAGTCCGTTTGAATTCTTGTCGAACCATGCTTCTATTTTACAATTTTGTTTATAATATTTCTGGTGGAGTAGCATTGTGTTTTTTCTGTCACAAATTTCTAGTGTCAGTTCTGGAACTGCAAATTTACTTTATGGTCATATGAATAAATGATGATATGAATGATGATGATGATATAAATATGTTGATTTGGTTGGTTTATCATATTCAAGGCTTGTTCTTAGTTTTTATTTTTTCAATTTTAAATAAATATGTTGATTTGGTTGATTTATAATATTCAATCAGTAAGCAGAAACAGGTTGAGTGATTTTCTGCATAAGTTCAGCTTTAGAGATGGAACAAAATTGAAATCAAATTGGTTTTAGCTATTAGATATAAGTGTCACCTTAGAAATTTAGTGTGTATAATTGTTTCGAGGTTGGCAATGCACTCAAGCAGATTAGTTCTGAACACAACAATGACTTACTTTTATGTCTGTGTTTTGGAAAGTGATACAATGTATGAAAGAAATCTGCACAGTGGATACTTATTTGTTCAAATGAGATTAATGAGCTTATCAGACACATTTTTGAATGGAAAAATAATTCGTTCATTGGGGACCAAAGAAGTCCAATGGTGCAATATTGCAAACTAAGCATCGTCGATCCAAATCTCTGAGGATCTGGATTTGAATCACTGAATGACACTTCGAAATTGTGCGTTTTTAGCTGTTTATTGTCTCTAACATTATTCAGATCTGGTCATAATTTATGCTGATTTGGTTGACAATATAATATGCACTTATGCACTTATGCAATATAATTATGACCAGATCTGTGTGTATTTTCAGCAATAAATATATAGTTTCTACATTTATTTCTTAAGATTTTCAGTTCAGAAATATAGAGGGAAGAGAATCAAATTTGAATTGATAACTGATAATGTAACATTTGAAATTTAAATGTTTACTCTGTTAATGAATTAAGATAGATACTACATCAGATAAGACAAATCTATTGCAATAACGGAGGGCTGCAAATGAGAATAGACCATTTGAATTTGAAAAATTCAACAAATGCTGCCTACAGTTTTTTAAACCTCATCTTCAAAATTAGGTAATGTACATTTGATTTTTTTTCTTTCTTTCCGTTACATAAGAAAAATAAAAGTGGACTCGTGTCATCTTGGTTTTAAGTTCAGAGTGGATTTTAGTACCTAAGGAATGTAGAGGGATATGAACATTCTTCAAAATTAGTTTGTTACTAGAGCACCATAAATTCCACATGATTAAAGAAATGATAATACCATGTTTGGGTTAATAGTGGCATATCTGAATTAGTAGAAGGATGGATTCAAACATGCAATGTCTCAAGTTCTTTGTTACACCATGGATGAGGCTTTGTCTAACACGTGCAAGTAAATCACTCTTGTATCATGTACAAGTTTACTTTCTACCATATGTTTTAGTAAATCACTCTTGTGTAACATGGAATTTGCTACTAAACGGATTTTCTAAGTGATGATTTGTCTAGAGTCAATCTCTCTGATTTACCACAAAGTAGTTAATCTCATTTACTCTATAAGAGGCCTCCATCGCGGAAATTTCCTCTCACCATATCTCTTCATCACAATTAAGCTTGATCCAACTCTTAGATGGACACTTCCAAAAAAAGATTTTTTTTTTTTGTACAGAAAAAAAAGAAAAAAGAGATTTCTATGATACAAAAATTTGTCAAAGTCCACTAATGAGCAAATGATACATTAATTAAAATATAAAGTTAAATTAAAATCTACTTTGCAAAATTACTCTTCATTAATGGTATAAAAAAGAAAAATTATAAGAATAATAAAAAGCAAAGGGGTCATGAGAATACGTACAGTAGTGTTTGAACACTGAGTACCAATTTGGTTATCGGTTGAAATTATTTTGAACCCAAATTATCGGTAGATATAATTATCTCTACAAATTAGGTTTGGACTTGCACACACATTTACAACGTAAATCCATTGTATACGATTTCCAATTCCCATCATCAATTACCTAACCAATGAATCTTATATTTGGCCTTGGAAACCAATCCAATGAATCAACCCATTTCACCAAAGGATCTTTATTCTTCAATGTTCCATCAAAGCAAAAAAAAAAAAAAAAGTGAATTGTGATGGATTCAATCATAGGGACTTCAATTTTCATATGCACCGACAGCACAACATAACACAACACAGATCTCTTGGAATTGCTCAATTTTCAGGTACTGCTCTTATCTTTTGATTACATTTTATGTTAGATTTGCTAAATTCTGTGGTCTCTGATTGTTTAGATTTGCCATCCATTATCAAATAGATTGTTTATACTAGTAGACTTGTATGAAACATTAATAGATACTACTGACACATAGATACCAATAATAATTTGAAAGAATGGAAGTAATTGAACATGTCTGGCACCGTTAAGTCGGATACCGGATACTGAACACGTCTTCAATCTTAAGTGTCGGTGCCAGATAGATAAACAGTTTGTTTTAGATTGTTTCTGTTTCATAAATTGCTGAACTGAACAATCCATTTGGGAGGAATTGATTGGATTTAAATAATTAGCACGCAAACATTGATGGATAGTGAATATAATAACAATCCTTCAGAATCAACTTTATCATACAAAGTAGGGATTAAAACAAAACTGTGAATATTTACAGGGACTAAAAACTTAATTAACCCTTAAAAATTTATCAACGGTATGACGATGAAGGTTCTTAATTGCTGTGCTAACTTATGGAATCAGATAGTATTTTCATGGTCTCATGGCTCTAGGAGTAGTTCTTTTGCTCCCTTGAATGACTTCTATTCTCATGGCTTGGTTAATTTTACAGATAGTGCTAGCATCTACTTCTATATTAAAGTTCTTCAATTCCCATTGCTATTATGTAAATTATCCTGATTATTTAGTAACGTCCCCTATCGCAACATAGTGTGGTATAACAGTCCTTAGGCTTTGTGCAAGAACCTGTAACATTGCAGTTTTGACGAGCAGTGGCGCTAACAATCTAATAACTGCTGTAGTGGCCACATTGAAAACCCGATTTACCCACAATTGATAGCTGTGCTATTTTTTTTGGAACTTTTGATCTTTTTATCTCTAAAATCCTGAAGCAACGAAATAAGGTTGTGCATCCCCTCTATACTTGCTCATTTTCTTATGTAAAACGGCCAAACCCAGTCGTCTGCTTATCACTATTATATTTGGACAACCATTTATGCAATTGGTAGATGCCTTCATTTATACAATTTTGCACGCAGGCTGTGTTCTGTTATAGGTTTCCCCTTTGTGCAAGTTGTTTTGGCTGATATTGGCTGCCCCCTGTTGTCAGTACTCTCCCTCTACCCAATGCTCAGGGGCCAAAACTTATTTGCTTTATAGATATTGAGGTTGATTATTAGTAACCGTGAGGTTGAATATTAGTAACAATCTAATGCTTAGGGGCTAAAACTTTGTTTGAGCTTTTATGTATATAATAAATTTCTTGCATCATTTTACTAAACTTTAGCATAGCAGCAGACCACCACTACCCATCAGTGTTATGGGGGTGGAATGCTTAGTGGGATTGACTACATGAAAATTGCCTACATCGAAATAGATGTAGCAAAACCTTTGTAAGGAAGGTGCACAATCATTGTAGTTGCAGCTAATTACAAGCCTGAAAATTGTTCTATATGCATTTTTTAATACCCCTAAAACTTAACAACATCAAATTCCTGCAAGGGTCACATGAGGTAGATTTTGCCACATATGCAAGACTATATTATAGTACAAATTAATGTCAAACCATTTTAAGCAACTTTAAGATGAAGCATCATTAACTTTTTCGATATAAACCGGTCATCATCTGCGTACAATTGCAAAGACTAATCCCTCAAGCCTAGTGGAATCCAAATGGACAACTAATTCTCCTAAATTTTTTAACGATGCTACATACCCAAGACTAGATTACCCAAAACATCTGTTAAGCTAGAAGAGATGCGTGTAAACTCATCTAAGAGCTCTTGGGTATTTCACGGTAAAATGAATCAATACATTACATATATAAGTTTTCCATTTTTCCTTCCACTACTGATTATTCTTATACTCTCCATGGTCTCAATACTTGTGTCGCAGGTACTAAAGGTTTAGGAAGGGATTCAAGATATTTGACAGGCTTTGAAGAGAAGCAAATTGAGAGAAAAATGCACCAAACTACTTTTCCTTTCAGTTTTACATTTTACATTTGCATTCAGATAAAACAATTTATGTGCCAGATGAATGAGTCTCTATATCCTTAATTGTAACCGAACACATAATGCACACGTGGGCATTTTCAGAGACAAAAGTCTGGAGTAATGAAAATTAAAATGACAGAAAGTGAATCTGTAAGAGGACTATCTTTGAACATTTTATGCTGTTTAGTTGCATATACATTTCACCCACAGTCAGACTTCTACATGAGACTTCAAGAGTGCAAACAATCATCTTCCAGGGTCACGATTGTCTCCACCATGCAGCTGATTTACGTGCTCTAATCCTCTTTCCATTAATTGTCCATGCGAATTCTGTTGTTCTCCATCTGTTATATGGCAAGAAAAAAAGTTACACAATTTTTGACCATGATAGTTATACACCACAAATCTATTGTGAGTTAATCCTTAACACTTGATGGACACCTCAAGCATGCATAATCAATTGTGCAAACAAAGCCACCACTTAACATTGTATACCCCACTCGTTGATTCCCAACTATGCACTCAGTGTTAATTTGGCTAGCAAAAAATTACAAGAAATCATAATTTTTTTCTGCCTCTTTCCTCCATACAATCACATTATGATTCCGAAGTACTAAAACCTTTTATTTCTGCAGAATAAACTAATTCAAACATTAGCCATAATGATGAGTCCACTGATTACTCACTTCCCCTTTTCTTGGTTTCACACTCCTTGCCTGGTTCCGACACAAGATGCAGAAAAGCTAAAGTTTATTTCAAGTTGAAGAATCGCTATAATGTTTTTGTGGACAACACTACAAAATGATATATTTTATATTTCAATCAATAACAGTAAACTTTTGTTAAATTATCATGAACAGAAAAGTTGATTTCAATATACAAGTTGAGTTTCAATAAACAAAACGTATGAAGCAATATTATGTAGACATCTAATTATTACCACTTTCACCATCTGATGCATCTGCAATCCTCGAAATTGCATCGACGAGAGCCTGCTCATGCTCCTATACAACATTACAATCAATAATCAGAAAATATGAACAATAACCATGTGGCATTAAAGTTGACAATAAGTAATTTCATGATGGTTAGTGACTGTACTTTCAGCATTTGCTTTGCTTTCTCAAGCTCCACAGAATCTGGATGACTTGCAGCAAAAACCCTTTCCACCTGTTATATAACACAAGTGGCATTAAAAACTAAAGAACTTCCTTATCTTTTCACCCGGTTCTCAATAAGGTTTCTTAGGCAAGTCATATCTACCTCCTTAACTAATGAATCTGTGTTCAGCAACTCAATTTCATCCGGAACTCTATTTCCAATACCATTTTGTGGCGGCATGAGTTCTTTTCTAGAGTGAAATCTTGGATGTCCTCTCCCTCTTCCAGCACCTAAAGTATCACCACCATGGCCAAAGAATTTCTTAGCTCCACGACCTTGCCCGCCATGTCCACCTCTGTGTAGTATGCCCGGTTCTTCACCTTCCCATCGTATATCCTCAGGTGGTATCTGCAATCAATAAGCTTTTAGCTCATTCGAACCAGAAACTTGTAGCAAAATAATAAACATGATTTATTTTGCACAAATAGTTTTCATATTCAGAACGTACAAGGGTGTAAGCACATTAAATTCATTCCACATTTAAACCTATATCTGCTTAACCATCTCTATCCAAAAAACGCCAGGAACCTGACAACAACTTAGTCTAAGATATATACTATCCAGACTACATACCATCAATAATAAGAATTGTCGGTGTTTCATAAAAAAACTGAATTGCGGTGAGTGATCGAGTGAGTAATAAGAATTCTAGGTTGACAGAAGGAGAAGAATAGAGCTAAGCTCTGTTTGCAAAAGAAGGAGAAAACAGAGACCTCTGTTTGCAGGAGAGAACAGTTTGCACTTATGAATTAAGGTTACTTAACATACATCAAAATGACATATTGCCTTAAAAATGAAGCATAATGGTTAAAATAGAGAGGTCGTATAGGGATTGATTGCAAACCACAGTTGCAAACACGGAAACACAAACTGTGAACAGTTGTGCTGCGATTCTCGGTCACAACCACTGCTCCTATTGAACGCACATAGCCGGTGAACATATCACACATGACGCCACTACCGGACCCGTTTTTGCAATATCTTATTAACCAGCATTGAGATTAGGAAATATCTTATTATTTAAAAGCCTTAAAATTAATAAAAATTACCCAATATAACTATGTTCTGCTAAAACTTTCTAAAATTAAAAGTTCAATATTTTGCGGTTCTCAAAATTCAGTTTGAGTCATGATGTTTCTTTTCATTTCACTTACAATGAATTACCCTGTAATGTTAACTGGCCATAATCTTTGTTCAAATAAGTGAGGAAATGAATCTTATGATTGAAGGGCATTGGAGAAAATGGCCATCGAGTGAGGTGCCACACAGTTTGATGTTAACTGCTGGTGCTTCATTTGATGTAAGTAATGGTTAAAACCTAATTAATTATTGTTCTACCCATTTCCAAGTCTCTTTTGCTTTATTAATATCTTAATTTCTTGCTTTATTCATTCAATGTTATTTGCTTTATTCCCTATGCAACAAAAGATAGGGAATAAATACCTCTTTGAGATCAACCCATTCCCAAGTCTCATTCGCTTTATAAATATCATAAACCAAAGCATGCCGGCCCTGCAAAGAATAAAAAACAAATGAGTAAAAGTGAATATATCACCGACACTTCTGATCAAAGGTGTGTCTGGTGTCCACGTCGTGTATTTGTCGGTGCTTCATAGGTAAAAGTTCCCTAAGTTATTAATTTTTCTGAGATGATTAATATACATTGCACTTCGAGGTTCGGACCCTAATCACATTTGAGTATTTTCATTACTTCTAGGTAAAAGGGGGATGACTTTCTATACTTGAACATTAGAAAAAAGGCATCTTAAATGAGAAAACAAATTAGACCAATCCACATAATTAACCCTAAACACAATACTATATCAACCAAGAGAAAACTCCAACAAGGAACACTAAACTCGTAATATATCTACATGATAATAATGGATTTCGACAGTTCTGAAGACTTATACCTCAGCAGGGTTGTAATCAGTTATGACAGCTTCATAGAAGTGGTTGTCTTCAGGCCATCTAGTCCAAACTTTCTTCCCAATCAATGGATCAGAAGGTGCATGCAGATTACTAGAAGAATTGCGATTTGCGAAATGCCTAGCCCCAGTGGGAGTAGAAGCGTACTGTACAGGCTTCACTGAAGACAAACCAGGCAATGACTGACCCTGCAAAATTTGGTAGAAAATTAAAAACTAAATGGACATCAATAAATTACTTTTCATTGTAATAGTTGAGTAATTTAAGTAGAATGGAATTAGTCAACTTTTAGCCACCGGCTATTAAAACCATCTACAATTGCAGCATGAGTACAAAGATACTAACAGTGCTGTTAATGCTCATATCACATATAAAATAAGAGAGGGTAGTAGATAAACAATCTGTTCTCTCTTCCGACAGAAATCTGGTACATGGATGCTTCAAACTGATAAATTTGATGTTGCCATAGTCATTTCTGTAATTGAAGATTAAATTATCTTGATTTTCCTAATATTTTAATGAATTTAGAAGGGAAAAGAAAACACTTCTAAAATGTAGGGAGATAACCAATATGTAGTTCACACTTCACAGTTTTTCATTTCTACACTGACATTGAGTATACCGGAACCAATTCACTAAACTTGTGTTATTTTTCAGCCAACTGTACCTGCTGCTGGAAAACAGGCACCACGGGCAGGAAACATTGGCCATATTACACAAATTGTTAACAAAATTATTCACTTGGCACACAGCCGAAGCAACGTACTGACATGTCTTCAGGTTAGCTGTTCATGAGAGTTTCACGATTCTCAGTTATTTTGTACTATTGGCGTTAATATATTAAAATATGTTAATAATGCCTTGAATTGCTATCCTTGACCATTCTGCTTAGAAATTGTTAAATTTGCTTATAGATTTGTTTCGTTTTGTCAAGGATTGAGTTCTTGATATGCAGTACACCTTAGTTGTTCTTTAATTGACATTGACATCAACATCATAGTTCACGTAATACACCTTATCAAGCTTTTGGTGTGTCTCGTGTTAACATTCTTCCCATGCTGTTTTTTAATCTCCTAATTTTATTTCATATATTGAATTGTGGACCAGCAAATATGTATTAATAACAAATGAATTTTCATGCATCTAAACGATAATGTCTTTGTTGGACATGTTGAATTGGTTGTAGTACTGTAATTGTCAGTGGCTAGGCCACACCCTTACATGGTTGGTCTTGTGACCCGGTTATCTTGACCAATAAGGGTTTGGGACTTGATTGATATTCAATAAATAACATTCGAAATATAGAGAAGTAGTTTTAATCGTAATGTTATACCGAATGTGATGTCTTTGGTTTTTTGCGGGAAGCTGAAACGGTTGGACTGGGTAAAATGTCATGAACAGGCTGAGATGTGGTGCGCCTCGGAGGTTGGTAAATGCCAGTTTGTCTCCAATCCCTGATTGCGTTTCACATCAGATAACATTGTGAAAGAAAAAAAAGAATCTGAAACTTTTGATAATTTTAGCTGTCATTACAATTTACAACTAGTCAGATAACTACAAATACAATACCTTATGCGGTGGATTATTTCATCGGAATTAACCCTGCCAAGAAGCTCCCTATGTTCGTCATCTGAAACCCTTAACTCTTTTCTGAGCTCAGTTATCAAACCTTCTTTTTCCTGATTAATAAATAAAAACAAAACACAGGTTATAATTCTTCAAAACAAGATCAATATAAAGATAATGTAAAAGATATAAAGAGAACTAACTAAATATACACACCCAAGTAAGAGCATCGGACTGAGCTTTAAAAGCACGCAAGACAGCAGAGTATGCATCTTGCTCAAGTTGATGAATTTGAACCTCCATCAGGGGCGGATCTGTACCGACAATATCAATGGGGCTAATTTTTTTCTAACCAGAGACGGACCTGTTTCCGATATTTTAAAGTCAATGACTTTGTTAGTCTCATTACTACTGTCTCTAAGCACTGCTGGAAAAAAATTCTTTATCTGATTCAGTTAAACAACAAATAATATATCATATTACTTCTACTAAACCTGAAACAAATATTCAATATGCAACGTTCAAACAGAAAATAATTCTACAGAAAAGTATTATATTAGTACCACAAAACCTAAAACCTAAAACCACAAATCAATATTCAATATGCATTTAAATTCTACAATTTTTCATCAAACCACAAAGTACAAACCTAAAACAAGATGTTGAGAAGAGGAGATTGGAGAGTGAGGGAAAAACTTGAAAGAAAGAGAAAAAAAGACAATTGTGCATAACAGAACAGATGAAAGGAAGAAGGAATTGATATATTTGCTGATGATTGCTGAAGGAAAGCGAACGGCCTGTAAGTAGCAGGAGGGGAGGAAGAGAACGTGTTGCGTTTGTTTTGTAAATCGATTTCTGATTGAAGGATTATTGAAATTGGATGGGTATTGGGCTGGGCCTAAGTTTCAGTGTTATAAAAAAAAAATTGGGCTGGGCTGGTGTGCTATTGCCACACCCAGCCTTAAACAAATCCGCCCCTGACCTCCATGTCAGTTTCCCTGTCCAATCGATAGCGTGAAACAGAAGCTACAGCAGATTTTTCATATCCCACGACACTGGTACCTCTCAGAAGTGTATTTTGATTGGAGGGAGAAAGGTCATCATCAGTACTTGATTTATTTTATGAAAAAAGAAAGCAGAAATAAAGAAACAAGGACATCATTGTAAACTACCAAATTTAACTTTGCTTAAATGTATTTATTCATCCATTCTTGGTAGAAAAGATCTATGTGAGTGCTGATAACACTACTTCTCAGTTCAAGAAATAGAGGACTTTTCTTTAATTGGCAGTATGCTACCATCAAGGTTGTGTAAAACATATCTGATTTTTTTATTTTTTTTTGTAATTGTTAGTTGAACGTGCAATATCTTAGTAATAACTTCTTCTACTACTGTAACTGTTTGTAACTAACCACTGTAACTGTTTGTAACTAACTACTTAAATGCTCTGCTATTCATCTTGGTTCTTATAGCAAAGATAAGACAGGCATGAATAAACAGCAGTTGCTCTGAAAATATTTTTCCAAGTTTTCTCTTGCTTTCTTACATTTTCTATCCTACATAACATGGTACCGGAGTCATTGATCTAAAATGCCCAGTGAATATCCTATCTACCACAACTACCACCACATTGATCTCAAACCATTGCAAGTTCTGCTGTAAGACTCAAGACCTCTGGCACCCTAATCCTCATTGTTTTCCGGTGCCATTTTCCGATTTGAATACCAACTCACAATTTTGGAAAAGCTTGATTATCACAACTTTATTATTTGGCATCGGCTAAAGAGGGTGCAAATTACTTATCTGACCTTTCCATGTTCAGTACAGATCGGTGGTTGGCAGATCGGTGGTTGGGGATTTCCAATAATCAAATAATAAAAGACTGGTAGCTATGTTGCGAATAAAGTTTGTCACTACATGTCATGTCCATTGGAATTTCATTGGGTGGCGTTTATGCACTTAAAAGGCACTTCAAATTGCAGTTTACAATTCTTCCTTACAAAGCTGCATCAACGTCTCTCTATTTAGGCCTTTCGTTTACAGGTGCAGAAATTTTCCTAAGCCTGATTCTGGTCTCATGGTGATCGAGAAAACAACAGTTGCGGTCTGCTTAAGCATTGAGGCTGAATAGATGAGATTTGCACAAGGAACTAAGAATTCAGTGGCATCAGACCCTACTCTCTAATCTACAATCTATTGTAAATCTGTGACAACTGACAACCAAAATGCCGTGTCTCATTACATGGTCCAGTTCTATGCACAAACCAAGTACATTGAGGTCGATATATTTTGGGGGGCGTGGAAAAGGTATTTCACATGCACCTCATGCTGCTTCCTGTTCGAACTCAAGATAAGTGGTCGAACCTTCTTACCAAGCCCCTCTCTCTCACACTCATTTTCTTCGGTTGAGAAACAAGCTCAATGCTTTTCTGTTTCCTTCAGTGTCACACCCACCTTGAGATTTTTTATTTTATTTCTCATTTTAGTTCACAGTTTACTAGCTTAGCCAAGATCTATTCCTTGTGTTGATTGTTGAATTTTCCTGACTCAATTATTTGGCTAAGCGCTAGATTTTCTGTTTGTAACTAGCTACTGTACGAATCTCGTGTTTTCTCTACTAGATACTGATCCTCACAGCAGAGGTAAACAGAAATGAATACAAAGCATTTTCTCTCAAAATATTTCTGAAGCTTTTCTTTTTCTCTCTTACACTTTGTATCCTACACAATACTTTTAAATATTATTTTCCAAATTTAACTGCGGTCCGTGGTCATGCACAAACAACTATTTTTCCCTCCTTTCATCCCCCTCACTTCAAACTTCAATTTGATTAATCTGTATTTATATTTTGTTTTCCTGACCTAACGTTTTAACCTTTTGGAATTGCAGCTGCCTCACCTTTCCTCACCTTTCCCTGACCTCTCTCTAAACAACACAACCGCCTCACCTACCTTCCTCCTCCTAATCCGTTCCTTTTTGGTTCAAGATGTAACCGTCGCGACCGGTGGTGCGAGGAGCGACGCTTTGTCCTCCGCACCACCTTCGAACCCCAACTAGGGTAGCTTCAAAAACCATGGCAGTTGTTGCTCGGTTGGCTGTCTACAACATCTACTATTTGGTTAGTTCGTACCGGAGTTGTTTATTTCCAAGGCGAAGCAGTCTCGGCGGTTGGCGTCTGATAACGTGAAATTAGATCGTTTTGAGCTGAGATTCGCATTTGGTCTCATGATTTTTTCTCGATTTGACTGGTGTGGTGTTTATCTTGCTTTTGATTCCTGATTTTAACCAAGATTTGTTGAGATCTGTAGGATTTAAAGTATACGGATTTGTACGTCGGAGAGATGTGAAGTTCTCGTTTGGTGGCTTTTGTGAAGGTCCAAGTTGTGGCGGGTGTTGACTCAATTTGGGTTGCAACGCGGTGTTACAATGGATCTGGTTTGACTCGAAAGGGTTATTTTGACTTGCTGCTAGTTTGCAGGGAGTTGATGGATCTTGAATAATTTTGTGTTGACAGACGATTCATACGCCAATTGAGAAGCTCAAAACACTTGTTTTGGTTAATCGTATCCCAGTCATCCTGTTTGACATGAGACTGTGTGGACTCAAAAGAGTCGTTAATGCTTGTTGCAGTTTTTGCAGGGAGTTGATGGTACGTGATCCGATTTCGTGTTGACGATTGATTCATTCGCCAAATTATAAACCCGCTTGGTACTCTCAAATGTCTATCGTTTATGGTGTTCGTTTGTTAGAAGTATTTAGGGTTAGATCCATTGTGTTGTTCTTCTTTGATATATTACCCGTTAGGGTTGATTCACATGGATTGACTGTATCGTTTATGGTGTTCGTTGTTGATTCACATGGATTGACTGTATCGTTTATGGTGTTCGTTTGTTAGAAGATTGACTAGGTTAGGTTTTATGTCCCCCCAGTTTTTATGTAATTTTTTCTCTTTTTTTAATAATATATATGAGCAATTGGCAAAAAATTAGAGTAGGGCACCAACTTAGTTGAGCGCCACTCTTATGTCGTTTTGCTCTTATAAAAAAAAAAAACCGATACTACATCTGTAACCAACTCCTAACTAATTCACAACTGCCCAAACGTTCTCGGCTTTAGCCCCAATCACATAACAACAGCGCACACAGCTCATGATACAACTATGAACCATCCCTAAGTCTAACATTGATTCTTCAATTTTTTCACCCCTCGAATTAAATCTTGTTTTCGTTACACTAATACATTTTCTTCAATTTCATGATAATGTCAACCTACGCAATTAAATATCTACAAAGAATTACAATTTCAACAATAAACCCTAGAAACACATTCTAAGCATCAATTTTCACAGTATGCAATTTCCAACAGAAATCATCTTCAACATAAACAAACAACAAACTAAGAAGCAACAGAAACCTCGTACAACTAATTAAGAAAAAAGATCAACATTAATTGTCAACATATTGAACATGTTAAAAAAAACAAAACCCTAGAATGTGTGATTTGAACGAAGAACACAAGAAAGAGGAACAGAACTTACAGTTACGGTTGGAAATTGAAGGGTCGTTAAATAACAGCAATGTTGAAAGAAGATAGCGAAGAAGTGCGTATTGCCCTGTTACAGTGTGGATGGGTTTTAGTTAGAGAAGAAAGAACGAAGGAGGGTTTTAGAGAGAGAAAGAAGAGAGAGATAGGGACAAGTTCAGAGGAACAAAGACAAGAAAGAGAAAAAAGTGAAGGATTGAGAATTTGTTGGTGTTCTTTGTTGAGGTGAAATGAGAGGGGTGTGTCTCCATTTATAAAGAGTTCGTCACTCCGATCTGGTTGGTTATTCGGGTAATGGGCTTTTTTTATGTCTTTTCAGGCCCACTCTCAGGCTTTTATGAGCTTATTTTTGTGATTACCAGTCGAGATATCCGTGCGCGGCGAGACATATGTCGTTGTGTGGTGAGGCATGCGCGATAACTTATATAGTATTGAGCAATCTTATAAAATTATTATATTATGATCATTTTTATCATTGGTGACTAACTTTAATTGATTATGTAGTGAAAAGAATTAGTATACTACAATAGGTAAGTAATTTTAATTTCCTTTAAAAACCTGCTAAATTATTGCAGTGAGCTCCGTTGAAAAATAAATATTAATTATAAAATATAATGACAGAACTAATATTATATTAAAAAAAGAACTAATTTATATTTCTACAAAATAATTTTTTTATATAAAAATTCATTAAAATATTTTTGAATACTAATTTTCATTTATTGATAAGTGATAAATATGGATCCCGTGTAAAACAAATACTTACATTTTTTTTTAGTAATATACGTACATTTATTTAATTAATATATATCATACGATCACATATATTTTATTTTATTAATATATAGTTAGCACTACAATTCATAACTATAGCACATATATTTTTGTAAAAAAAATATATACATATATAGTCCATACAATCACATATATTTTATTTTTATATAGTTCACATTAAATTTAATAAATGAACATAAAATTATATATGCTTGTAAAAATACATATCCTTACATATATTTGTATTGATATATCTCAAAAAAATATATTAATATTTAATAGGAAAACATATTACATACAAAGATAAATTAAGTTCCTTAAAAAAAAAAAAAGAAATTAAGTTATATGAATTTTTTTAAGGTGTTAGTTTGTTACATGAAGTACTATCAAAAAATCGATAAGTGATAAAAAAAAATCCCAAATCTTTTTTATATGCGAAAAATCCGTTAAAATATTTTCAAATACTAATTTTAATTAATTGGTAAGTGATAAATCTTGGTCCCGTGTAAAAAACTATACTTATATTTTTTTAATTAATGTATATCATACACTCACATAATTTCATTAATATATATGAAATTTTTGAAGGTGTTAGTTTGTTACATGAAGTATTATCAAAAAAATCGATAAGTAATAAAAAAAATTCTCAAATCTTTTTTATATGTAGAAATCCGTTAAAATATTTTCAAATACTAATTTTAATTTATCCATAAGTGATAAACATGGGTCCCGTGTAAAAAACTATACTTATATTTATCTAATTAATATATATTGTTCATTCAAATATATTTCATTAATATATACATATATGAAATTTTTGAAGGTGTTAGTTTGTTACATGAAGTATTATCAAAAAATCGATAAGTAATAAAAAAAATCTCAAATCTTTTTTATATGCAGGAACCCGTTAAAATATTTTCAAATACTAATTTTAATTTATTGATAAGTGATAAACCTGGGTTCCGTGTAAAAAACTATACTTATATTTATTTAGTTAATATATATCGTACACTCATATATTTACTCACTTTGGTGTGCCTGATGGTGTTAAATTTGGATCTTGTAGTGTGCTTCTTTTAATGTCTTATGTTCGATTATCTTTGGTGTCAATTTCGTTGGCATATTTCAGAAATATACACTAAAATATTTTTGTTAAAAAAACATACACCTACATATATTTTTATTCATACACAGTCCTTATAATCACATATATTTTATTAATATATAGATCACATTAAATTCTAAAAATAAACATACATATGTTTTTGTTAATATATAGTTCGGACAGTTGCATATACACCGTAATTTTGGCAACAAAAAAAAAATATACACTGACATATTTCTCTAGAAAAAACATATACATACATATATTTTTATTTATATATAGTCCGTACAGTTGCATATATTTTTATTAATGCATAGTTAACATTAAATTTTATAAATAAATATAAACTAACATATTCTCGTTAAAAAAACATATTCCTACATATATTTATATTTGGTATATGTTAAAAAATAAATATTGATATTTTTTTGGACACTTGACGTTTAAAAATTATAAACTTGTCAAAAAAATTGTGTAACCTTTAATGATTAATAATAAGATTTTGACTTTTTTAAGCGCAACAATAAGATCATATATAATTTTAATATATATCAAACATGTAATTTAATTGTAAAAAGTCTTATTTCATCAAATAGAAAAAAATTGGAACAGACAAAATTATATAATAAATTATATAAACATGTATGTAATTGAGCTTTTAAAAAAAATATGTAATTGGGTTTAATGGGTCGACCCATAACCCAACTCATAGACAAAACCCTAAAAGCAATCCTTCCTCTTCTTTTTTCTCACAGTAGCCGCTAGTCTAGTCTAACACACTCACTGCGTTTTCTCAACACGACATTTTTCATCAAATAACCACCACCTTCTCTCTTCATTTCCGACAATCTCTGGCCACCACACATCAAAATTAAAACTACAATTCTTTTTCTTTCATTCTCCTCTACTAAAGCCACAAACAATAATGAAAATCAGAGATTCTTTGCCGGTAACCACCGACCAGAAATCGCTTCACTGGAGATCGTATTGGAGCTATTTCATCAGTTTTTGTTTACCTTAGCTTCATTGTAACAATCTGGAGCACTGTTCTCTCTTATCCATTCAAGTCATACATGCAACAAAAACAATGAAAATATTATGTTAGATCTGATTGTGTTTTTTCCTCTTCTCCATTCTTGCAATCTGTTGTATATTTTTGTATTTCTATTCCTTTTACTTTAGCAATTTTTATGCATTTGATAAAAAAAAGACTTTATTCTTCTTCTGTTGTACTGTGATGCCAGGCCGCTTTCGGACCTGCCCATGTTTGTCTCAACAGTCTTACCGTTATACTGTCATATGAGTCTCATACATATTCATTCATGCATACATAGCATGCATACAAATATCATTCATACATGGTTGCATTATTATCCAGTGTCTTATTTCAAATGTATACTAAAAGAGAGTGTCATCCCCAATGTGTCTAATTCAGAGAATTTAACCAATCAAATTTGTTCTAAAGTGGCAGGTCCTACCAAAAAACCGTTTTACCAATGTCTTCTCAATCTCCCCAATAAATATTCAAAAGTGCCCTTTGTTGAATTCTATCAATGCCGTCTTTACCCATTCTAAAGGTAATAGACATGTATTTATCTTTCTTGTAATATTGTCTTTACCAATTCTAAAGGTAATAGACATGTCTTTATCTTTCTTGTAATATCGTCTTTACCAATTCTAAAGGTAACAGGCATGTGTTTATCATTCTTGTAATGTCGTCTTTACCAATTCTAAAGGTAATAAACATGTGTTTATCATTCTTGTAATGTCGTCTGTACCAATTCTAAAGGTAATAGACATGTGGTCATTTTTTTGTAATATTGTCTCTACCAATTCTAAAGATAGTAGACGTATGATTACCCCCTTCTTGTAATGTCGTCTCTACCAATTCTAAAGGTAGTAGACGTATGTTTACCCTTCTTGTAATGTCGTCTCTACCAATTCTAAAGGTAGTAGACGTGTGCTTACCTTTCTTGTAATGTCGTCTTTACCAATTCTAAAGGTAATAGACATGTGTTTATCGTTCTTGTAATGTCGTCTTTACCAATTCTAAAGGTAGTAGACATGTGTTTATCATTCTTGTAATGTCGTCTTTACCAATTCTAAAGGTATTGGACATATGTTTATCCTTCTTGTAATGCCGTCTTTGCCAATTCTAAAGGTAATAGACAACTTTTCCTCCCCAGTAATGCCTATCAGTTTGCTCCCTAGTTAGTGTATGTTCGGTGCATTCGCATTTGTAATTGCATCGCAGGCATTCATATTGTTATAACATTTCAATTGGTCAAAATTAGTGTACTTAATATTTAAGTCTCTTCGACCCGTTGATTTAAAATTTATGCTTTTGAATCACCGCGACGAAGACACTTAAATAGGGGCATCTGTCATACCCTAAATTTTGACCAATTAATATTTTTTATTCGCTTTTTAATCAGTCAGAACTTTTTCTTTCGCGTTTTAATCATTTAAAACCTTTATTCGCATAGTTAAACTTTTAATTCGCTTTTTAAGTATTTAAAACTTTTTATTCGTGTTATAGTTAGTTGAAACTTTGTTCGTTTCTTTAAATAGCTATTCGTATTAGTCAAAAAGTTTTATGTTGAAAGTCGAGTGATTTTGTCATCTCAGACAAAATTTCGGCAGAGAGGTATTTTAAAATACCTCATTTGGTTACCGAAAGAGATTTTTTTATATTTTATTTTCCTTTTTTAGTGATTTATTTTTTTAGTCTTTTTCTTTAATGTCTTTTAATTATTTAATATTAATTTTCGTTTTTTATTATTATTTTTAATTATTTTTATCTTTTTAGTCACAAGAAGCCTTTGTCTTTATCTATTGTCCATGTGTCAGTTTCCTATTGGTCTCTAAAGCATCCAAAGTTGTCCAGATTTTTCTTTCTTTCTCTCCAAGCCTGTCCATGTGTCAATCTATGATTGGTATGATCCAATCACATGAATCACAAGCCAACACCTAACCTGTACACAAACTTTAATCCCAACTATAAATAGTGTCATTTATGACACTGTGCAGAGAGAGTCAGAAAACGCGTCAGAACTGGTCAAATTAGTCCCCCAATCAAATCACAGAAACACTTTTTTCCATTCTCTCTCCAATTCTTCAGATCAAAACACAGAAAATTCACACAAAAATGATGAACACATCACAGAACATAAAATTTCCAGAAAAATCACAAGATCCGAATTCAACACAAAATATCATATAAACCATTTTTCTCTGTTGCGATTCGTTTTCGGAACGAACTCTTTCTCAAAACAACACAGTGATACAAAAACGTAACAAACCAAACTCGAATTCGTTCAAGGACTGAACCGAACTCGGAAACGCAAGAAGGTGAGGGATATCAGAACCGGTAGCATCAATACCACTGGGAATCGATTTAAAGTCAACAGAAAAAGCTAGATCGAAGTTTTCTTTGAAGTTTTCCGTTTCAAAGCTTTCATTCTCCGATTTAAATGAAGGTACCTTGTTTTCTTCTCTGTCCCAGACGCGTGCGTTTGTTGTTCATCCTTGCTCTACTTTTTTCCCCGAAAATGAAGCGTAGATCTAGGGTTATTTTGGTATGTTTTTGGATTTGTGAGCTTAGATCCGTAAAGAGGAGAAGGAGGCCGATATTTTGATGTAAAAAAATTTAAAACAAAATAAAAAAAGGCTTCGACGCGGCGGCGCTATGGCCAACCTCCGTGCCGGAGCTGAGCCGGCCACCTCACCTCATCTTCTCCGACGGACTGTGTTGAAGAGAGAAGGGAGAGCTTCTCTCTCTAAGTTTAACTTAGAGGGAGAAGTAATTTGTGTTATGTGTGTTTTTTTGGTAGTTTTCGAATTTATAGTATGTTTTTTTTAATGCTTCTGTGTACATGGATCCATGGTATTCAATATACTTTTAGGATCTAGACCGTTGGATCTAAGATCCAACGGCCAATGATGATCCTGTTGATTCAATCAAGTGTGCTGGTTCTCTGTTGTTATCATACTCCATCTATTTCAAGCCATCCGATTTGGTTTGTTCCATGATCTGATGGCTACTGTATGTTTTGATTTTGAATTCTGTGTGTGCCTCTTTATTTGAACCCTTGTGTACTTTTTATTCAAACCGTCAGATCTTTGATCTGATGGTCACTGTGCTTCCAGTATTTGTTCTCTTCTTTTTTTGTTTTTTTTATGTTGTGTTTTTATAACCTCTTGATCTTTTGATATGTGGCTGTGATGAGTTGATACAGTGATTGAATCTGGACCTCCTGATTCATCAAGTGGTCCAGATTAATCCTGGCTGAGCCTTTGTTTTAATTATTGTTTGTAATATATTTTACACCCTTTTTTTATTTTAATGTCTCTCCTTTTATTCTAAAAAATGTGTTTTCTCTTTTAAAATTTTCTATACCTTAATATTTGTTTTATTTCCATTTTTGTTGTTATTTTCTTGATTTTTTTTTATCGCAATTTATTTTATTTGTCATTTATTTCTAATTTAATTTTTGCATGCATATTTAATTCTTGTCATTTATTTTGTTGTCATCATTTCATTAGTGTGTATTTAGGTTTTGATGTAATTTAATTTATGCATTTTATTTCTTCTTGTCATTTATTTTTCCTTGAAGATTTAGCATGTATTGAGGGACTATGTAATACTCATATAATGAAAATGCACCGACACCACAAATTTATTTACCGCATTATGTTAAACCGTGAGTGAGGACCAAATTGAATTAGGGACAAACTAGGTTTAAAGACTTGACTAATTTGAGTGCCTTAAAAGTAAACAACCAGTAATTAGGTTGGAATTTTACTTGGGATCCAACATCCTCGGTAATTCCTTTCACATTTTATTTTTCCGTTACGTTGAAATGTGTAGTTTTTACCGTTAGTTTAGAAAAATCATTTTCCCAAAAAAAATCCAATATGCAAAACTTCAAAAATATTTTCTTAAGAAACCTTGGATTTTAACCCCAAGAGTTTGTTTTCCTTTTCTTTTCTTAATCAAATTTTAATATCCTTATTAGACTTGAATTTCTTTTAATTAAAATCAAACAACCTCACTTCTTTCACTATTCTATGCCTTGAGGCCCCTTTTTCTTTCTTAAAACCATTTTCAAAAACTTTAAAATCAACCTAACCCACCAAATAAAACTTTTAAGAGTGAACTACTTGATTTTGATCCATTTTCTTTAAGGGTATGTAGGCAAAGGAGTAATCCTTCCAAATCAAATAAAAATAACCAAAACATACTTCTTCTCCCTCCATTCTTTCACTTAGACATTTAGGCAAGTATTTTCAAGATAAGTAAAGTGAATTAGCGCAAGATAAATTAGGCAAAAGGTTCAAACGGAGTACCGTAGTCGTGTAGGGTGCTTAACACCTTCCCTCCGTGAAATCAACCCCTGGATCCATAATCTCATAAGGGTTTTTACTTAATTTTTCCCTTCCCACGAATAAAAGTTAAGAGTTTAAAGATTGACGATTCAAATCAATTAATGGTTTGATATCCAAAATCAAGAGCACAGGAGCAGTAATATATTTTTTGCAGTAATTTGTTTATATATATATATATATATATATCCTCTGCACTTTTCGCTCGCGCCCAGCTGAAATATCCAAACTACCCCTGCGTCAATTAACTAACGCAGGTGTAAAAATGTGCGCATGTTAAGTGACGCTGCGTGACTTAACTCACTTTTTTTAATTTATTTACTCTATTCAAATTATTTTATTTACTTTATTCTAATTTATTTTTTCACTTTATTCTAATTTATTTATTTTCTAAATTATTTGTTCACTTTATTCTAATTTATTTACTTTATTAAAATTAATTTATTTACGTATTTACTTTATTCTAATTTATTTATGAACTTAAAATAAATAT
>Ga0315915_1001183_pt1 | contig 30924 bp, 13 predicted proteins | sample MpolbnodulesMG_FD_207738 | JGI IMG/M metagenome (GOLD analysis project Ga0315915, IMG submission 207738) | Medicago polymorpha root nodule microbial communities from Los Angeles, California, United States - branched nodules | ecosystem: Host-associated > Plants > Roots > Nodule | place: USA... | reverse complement strand
CGGCGGTTCAACCAACTCAACCTAGAGGATACACAGAAATAAGAAATTTAGTACTCTATTACTATCACATTTCAGTGGGAGGAAGCACTCCAAAGGAAAATAAAAATATAGATGAAAACGATATATTAAACGTCTCAATCCACATTCAGCTAGTAGATATTATTATCCACACTATTTCTGGACAAGTTACAAAAATAAATGGCAGCCTATTTGAGGTCTTAATTTTCTTTCAGTCAACACTACCATACGTTATTGCTAGGGTTGGACATGGTTCGGTTAACAATATTAACCGAACCGAACCGAAGTGTTGAAATGGTTCGAAATAACTGAACTGAACCGTTTAAGGTTTGGAACTAACCAAACTGAACCAAAGTTATGGTTCGGTTAACCATTTGCTTACCTATTAACCGAACCGAACCAAAACCAAAATTTTGAACCAAAATGTATTTTTTTAGATAACAATACTATATTTTCGTTGTAACTTTTATTTTGATAAGTCATTGTATTTTATTGAAACTCTTTGTCTCATTATTGTTTTCAATGAATCCTGTATCATATTCCCAAAGTAATCCACAAATCAGCAAGAACTATAATCAGCTCAAGTGTAATTTGAAAATTCATAATTAGTAATCACTCAAGAACTTTAGGTTGGAATTGATTTCACAAAACGCATTGAATGGACAAGTTTCATATATCACTTACAGATATCTTCATGGTTGAATTTCTTATGGCATGTTGTGGTACACAACATATATCATTCACTTTAAATCAGGTCACATGGAAATATATGTATTGGCTTTTTAATTGGACATGGGGACAACATAAATTTCTGGCAAGATGCTTGATGTGGACATTATTTAAATCCCACAACATACACACACTCATCATTACTTCTAAAGTTTATGATTTCATTGTTGGGAATCAGTGGAGAATTCTAGAAGGTTTGTCTCAGATTTTGCTAAACTTAAGAAATCTTGTTTAGCAAGTTATCACTCTAGTTGAAGGGGGTCAAGACAAACTCATCTGGAAGCATGTTGCAGACGGTAATTTAGCTCTAAAAAAATCCTATAATTTCAGATCTCAACATTATAATTCTTTGTCTTGGATGGAGGACAGTTGGAGCCCTGATATTCAACTACCAAAATCATTTCTAGTTTAGAGGTTGATGCACAACAAGATGCATACAGATGCGTGATGAGAAACTTATGGAAAGAGACTGCAGAAGAGTGACAGTTACATACATTACAGATAGATGGAAGTTCATGCGAGCTTTGATTGAGTGAGAATCAGAGAAGAAGAGGTGGATTGAATTGAAATTGAAATGAAATTAGGGTTTAGAAAAGGGTTCTTTTTGTGTGAAAATGAATTTTTGTGTGAGAAGTGAGAACTGATATTAATTGAGATGTAATGGTTCAGTTCAGTTAATTGAGTTTGGTTCGGTTCGGTTAACCATTCGGTTCAGTTAATGAACTGTTTTTAAAATAATGGTTCGGTTCAATAATCAATGTAAATGGTTCAGTTAATTTTAATTTGGTTCGGTTCGGTTAACCGGTTTGGTTCAGTTTTTGGATATTTTTGTCCACCCCTAATTATTCTACTATATCTTTAAAATCATAAACACCCAACATGTGTGATCCTATATCTTTATTAGCTATACTATTAACATTGTGCCATGGTGTAATTTAAGAAAATTGCTTTTCTGACATCAAAAGTCTCCTAAAGATACAAGTAAAATACTTAAATGCTCCAACGGTAGTTAACTACCGTTGAGGACTCGACAGCAGTTAACTACCGCTGAGCCCAACGGTAGTTAACTACCGCTCGTAAATTCCTTCTTATATTATGATCCATCCTAACTCCAGACATTTATTTGAAAGAAAGGAAGAGTGCAAGAAAGTAGGTAGAATGCATACCATAAAATATACTCACGAGAATCATGGTAAACACGACAAAAAAAAAAAATAGAGGGTGGATTTGAGCTCTTAAAAAGAAAAGAATTGTATATGAAGAAACAAATTATTGCATCTCAATTATGTGCATCTCAAACCAAAACATGCTTATCCAGAAAAAATATACAGGAGCACTCTTGTTTAGAGTGAGAAGGGGTAACACCAACCAATTCTTTACCAAATTCCAATTTCTTAAGATTTTAGCATCACTCTCATATCTAATTATTAGTTATCAGAATTACAATTTTAAAATAAACCCAAAATTACTATTTTCAAAAGTACTATTTTCCGTGAAAAGCATGCCTTCAGTAGAGTTTAAAAGAGAGAACTTATTGAAGAGAGGAACAAGGCAAACTAATAATTTGAGCAAATTGCAAAGGGAAGAAGAAGAAGTTGTTGGGAGCATATGAGAGAGAAGAGAGAACTTTAATTATTATTAATTAAAAAATGCTACTTGGTGGCTGAAGCAAGTGCCTGTGTGTGAATTGTAAACATATCAAAGCTTTTGGCGGCAGTTAACTGTTGTCGGCTTGCTCAACAGTAGTTAACTATCGTTGGAGACATTTAAGTATTTTATTTGTGTCATTGTGAAGTTATGAATGTCAGAAAAGCAATTTTCGTAATTTAAAGTGCCAACAAGTAGAGATCCAGGCCCACTTTTGTAAAGGAAAAGGTATTGTGTGTTTTTCCTTACCTCAGTGTGATCATCATTGGAAGCAGCAAGAACCATTGCTTGAAATTTTATTCCCCTCATGGTTGCTGGCTTTAGGTTGCAAAGTACACATACCTTTCGGTTCTGAAGAAAATTATTAGAATTAATTAACTTAAAACTAACGTGAGTTAACTCACGTGGGCCAAAATACCCATGCGTGAGTTAACTAAAACAGTGTGAGCTAATTCACGTTGGGTATAACACTTGCGTAAGTTAACTCACGCAAGGGCATTTTAGTATTTTTAGTTGAGAGCGAACATAATTTTTAATCTTATCATCATATTCAAGATATAAATCCAATAGTCGTCGTTGTATTTTAAGGATTTTTAAACCCACGCTTTCACAAATATTTTTAATCCTAAAAAGCTATTTACACCACCCCCACCCCCCCACCCCCCCCACCCGACACTCACTTCTAGATTTCACGTGTAAGTAATCGTCATATAAACCAACATGTGTTAATGGCTAAATTCGTGGAATTTTGCTCTTTACCCAACACATTTTGCTCGCGTCCAACTGAAATATCTAAAATACTCTGGCGTTACTTAAGTAATGCAAGTGTTAAAACTTGCGCAACTTAAGTGACGTTGTGTGCGTGACTTAACTCACTTTATTCTAATTTATTTACTTTATTCAAATTAATTTATTTACTTTATGCAAATTAATTTATTTAATTTATTTATTTACGTATTCTAATTTATTTGTTCACTTTATTCTAATTTTTTTGTTGACTTTATTCTAATTTATTTGTTTACTTTATTCTAATTTATTTACTTTATTCAAATTAATTTATTTACTTTATTATAATTTATTTATTTATTTATGTTATTTTAATTTATTTATTCACATAAAATAAATATTTATTCAAATTTATTCATTAAATAAATGCAAATATAAATAAAAAGAAATGAACAAAATTAATATTTATTCGAATTTATTCATTAAATACAAAATCAAAAAATAAAAGCAAATATAAATAAAAAGAAATGAACAAAATTAATATATATAACATCTCATTTTATTAATAGAATTCATACAATAATTGATACAATTGATTCGAATTCACTAAATCTACTTATTTTCTTTTTACCCTCTTGGGGTAAAAAGTGATCAACCTTGGGGTAAATAGTGAGCAGCCTTCTTTGGGAAAAAACATCATCAACCCTTGGGCTAAATCTAAATCTGGTTCTTTTTATACCCCAAGAAGATTCTTTTTACCCACGGTAAAAAGTTTTTGGGGGTAAAAAGAAGCAAATTTAATTTTAATTCAAGGGTTGATCACTTCCCTAAGTCGGCTACTCAGTATTTATCTCAAAACTGACGACTTTATACCTCAAAGGGGTAAAAAGAGACTAGAGACTATTGAAGAAAAAAAAAAGAAATAGGTGGAGAGAGTGAGAAGGAGAGAATGTGAGATGGTGTGAGGAAATGAGGAAGTTTGGAGGGGTATTTATAGGTGGGAATGGTAGTATAGGTTATAACTACCATAAATGTAGTTAAAAAAGCGTGTAAAGGTCGTAAAAAAACATGTAGATTGAAGGTTGAAAAGTTGACCAAAGTCTAAAAAACGTGTTTTTGTGCTCTGACCAACCGACCAACCTGCATGAGTTAACTCGCGCACCGGCCAAAGGAGCGTGACTTAAGTCACACAAAGCTATAAGGTGCGTGAGTTAAGTCACGCTGCGTGACTAACTCACGCAGGGGTATAATTGGCAAATCAGCTGGGCGCGAGCAAAATATGTTTGGAGAATAGCAGAATTCAAATTCATGTTGTGATCGATTATATAATGTGAAGTACTTTGATATGTTATGTTTATGAGATTGTAGATAACACCACTTTGAGAAAAGAATGAAGAACATATTAACTTTAGTGGTAAATCAAAACAATGAATGGGAAAAATAGTGTACTAAATATAATGCAAAATAAAAACAAATGAAACAAAGTATTTAAGTTTAAGTGAAAACTTGTCTCAGTTGAAACAACGACGCATGTTCAAAGTCGCGTCAATAGATATGAATATGAGGATTCTTACTAGTTGTGAGGGAAGTAGTCGATTGAGACTGAGTAGTGTCTCTGCCCATGTCCTAGTGAAGGTGGAAATGTAGGAAGAATGAGGGTGGGGTTTCGAGAAAAGTAATGTTTTCCTGTTCAGTGAATTGAATGGAAGTATGTAACGAGGAATTAGTAGGGTTAACTGAAAGAGTTTTTCACATAAGTTGGAATTTGAGAAAGGAATGCAAATGGTATCCACATAATTATTTTTTTGTTGGCAAACTGAAAATTGAATTATGCAAACAAAATTGACCATTATACCCTTATTTAAATGCTAAAAAATTAGTTTTTAAATTCATTGAATACATAATATATTTTGTCTACATTATAGATCAAATATATTAAACAATCAATATATCTACAAAGTAGTTTAATTTTTTGCTTATAAATGTGATCATGAGTTCCCGCATATTGGAACAAAATTACAATTTTGCATGTTTTAGTTGAAAAATAAAATAAATTGAAACGTCTTTGAAATGATATAAAACTTGCAAATTCATTTTATATATTTTTTTAGATGTCCTGCAAACAATTAGTTTAAAATTTGATTTATAGGTCGAGATTTTCGTTGTTTTGTTTTATGGCGCTTTAAAAATTTATAATTAATATGTACCCAATCGAGAAATTCCATTTTTTGTGTGTAAAGCCATATTTTAAGACGTCCTAAACACGTCTGAAGAAATCATGAAAAAATTCAACTTTTAGGTCACTTTTTGGACTTCGCATATTTTATAGAGTCAAAAATAAGAAAACTCTCAAATTAAAATGTTAGAATATATGTTTCTTATTTTACACGATCATTTTTCAGATTTCACATATACTACAAGGTCAATTTCAACAATTAACCCTATTATAATATTTAGTTAAATTCTCTAAAAAATCATGATAAATATAGAAAAGACGTTTAATTTTATTGATATATTAATTCTCTAATCTATTTAAACTTATATCACATTATTCATTTAAAGATATTCACATAAAATAAACTTTTAATAGTAAGTCTAAAAAATCATATTTAAATCTTAAAATTTTAATAAAATACTTTTTTTTTCTTTTCACTTTGTGAACACAAACCAAATTTTAATCTTACAAAATCTAATCACAAAGTAACCAAAAAAAATCTAAAAAAATCTACTCCCTCCTTCTCATAATTATTGTCTCTTTAACATTTTTTTTCCTCAAAAATAATTGTCACTTTACAATATCAATGCAACATTTACTATTTTTTTCTTCCACTATTATACCTTTATTTATTGAATTTCATTCAACTTAACAACTCCACTAACTACAATTAATAAGAGTGTTTTAGTAAATGCTGCTAACTTTATCATTGAAATCAATACAATTAATCATTTCCTTAATAATCTTGTACAAACCTTAAACAACTAATATCGTGAGACGAATGGAGTAATTTGGTTTAACTTTTTTCCACTTTATGTACTCGACACAAATTTAAAATTTATGTATGTTATGTTATAAATATATAAATGTCACTAGAAATAAATACCGTGCTACTGCTTTCTTGAACAAAAAAAAATAGAAATACCGTGCTTTGTATCAAAATAAAAAGAAGAAGAAAGAAATACATGTGTAAGAGAGCAAAATAATGTTTAAGATTTACTTTTTCACAACAACAATGAGTGGAATGAGTAAAAAAAAAAGTTACTGACCCATCATGACGACTCTTCAACTTCGCATAGCCCTAAGAAAGAGGAAAAATTCGCCCATATATAAGCACCAAACCCACCCGCTAACAAATCAATTTTCGCGCTCACATTTCACACACACCCTCTCAACTTCTCTCTCTCCCTAACAGAAAATGCATCGTCAACCGCAACCACCACCACCTTCCACCGCACGCGCGCGTTGCGCCGGTTGCCGGACCTACTTCTCCGCCGCTCAAGGTGTGGCGGAGTTACCTTGTCCGAATTGTCAAATGCCACATGTGTTCTTCGTTGATTCTTCCGCTGTGAAGATTCGTTGTTCTTCGTGTAAGGCGGTTGTGAATGCTCCGAGTAACCTTGCGAAGTTTCCGTGTCCGCAGTGTCATGTGAGGATTGATGTTCATGCTGATGTTGAAGAAGTTAACGAGGTTTTGTGCTTTCGTTACTTTGTTTTTTTGACTGTAGTTGATTTGATTTGATTTTGACCTAATTTTCAGATTGGGGGAATCTTATGGAGTGAAGGTTGTGTTGATTAGGGAGTGATTTTGCATTGTTTATGTGACTTTGATTTGATTAGTTGATGTTGAGTTAACTGATGAGTGTGTGCTGTTTGGAACTTAATTTTTGCTGCTTAAAAAATAAGTGCTTACGAATGAGCTATTTCTTAGGGTCCTAATAATGATTGTTGTGTTGCTTAGAGAATGATTTTAGACAGTTTTTGTCACTTAGGGGCTTGTTTGTTTGGAACATATTTTGCAGCTTATAAACTTAGCGCTTGCTATTTCTATAACACATGATAAAATAAAGTCAAACTGTTTTTACATAATATATAAGCTGTTTTTGTAAGATATCTTTGAGACTGAGAGTTTAAGGAAATAAGCTGAAAATAGACTCTGAACCTGTCATAAGTTATCCCAAACAGTGTCATAAGAGCTAGATAAGCTCCAATTAGAGAAACCAAACAGGCTGTAGATACTATTGAGCACTTGCAAGTCTAACCTAGAAAGTAGAAACAGCCATAATATATCCATGAGCAGAATCCTACAGAGACAGTTGGAAAACAATCTGTCCGATAAATGTGCTGGAGAGAGATTCTAATGGAAACTGTAAAATCAACAACTGATTTTAAACAAAAGGCTCTACAATGGATATTGATGAGCTCAAAAGCTCTACAATGGTGAAATGTAGAAAACGCAAGAGATAATCCAGAGTTCTATGAACTCCTACCAGATCTAGGCCCCTAGACCAGAGAGAAAATATCCTAACAAGTTTCTAACAATATTCGTGAATGAGTTACACAATACCCTTCCCTCTCTTTATAATAGAAATATCCCTAAAATCAATGAAATATCTCCACTAACTCTTATTACCTATACTTCTACAATCTTCTAGAACGTGCCTTATCTTAGTGTTCTATCAGACTCTGAATAAGAAACTAAAAATAAATCAATGGATGACTTCGTTCTCCGTTATTTCTATATTTTCTTCCTTTCTTTAATTTCCCTATTGAATGTGTTTGTCAATTTCCTTTTAAAGTTGTTGTCCTTTTATTTTTCCTATCCTTGTATTTGTATCTCATGTTTTTTTTTCGTCAATATTAAAATATATCAGCTTGTTAATGAAGTGGAGCAAGAAGAAGGCGATGGAGGTATCGCCGGAGAAACATTTACAGATTATGTGAGTTAAATACTCTTGGGAGCAATTCATGTTCTTTTTTTGTGTTAATTTATCAAATGGTACATTTTACGGATACCAACGTCTCTTTTTATGCAGCGACCATCCAAGCTATCTATTGGATCTCCACACCCAGATCCGATTGTAGAGACATCTTCCTTGTCTGCAGTGCAGCCACCTGAGCCTACTTATGATCCAAAGATTAAGAATGATTTGGAACGTTCAAAGGCTTTGTCATGCTTGCAGATCGAGACATTGGTTTATGCTTGTCAGGTTTCTCTCACCACATGATTGAATATCGATAGTAAATAATTATAAATAATTACAATTTAACTTTCGTATGTATGATGCTTGTTTCCACGGTAGAGACACCTTCAACACGTTCCCAGTGGTCCTAGAGCAGGATTCTTTATTGGAGATGGAGCTGGTGTAGGTAAAGGTCGAACAGTCGCTGGGCTAATCTGGGAGAACTGGCACCATGGAAGGAGAAAAGCCTTGTAAGTTTAAGTCACAATTTGTGCATGTAATCATGGGCATGCTATTAAGAATTGAGATAAACATTCACTTTTCAACGTGCTTTATTGTGCATGCATACATACTTGTTTGTAATTTCAACTTGGAGTGGGTCTTTTAATTCCTATTTTAATGTTCCAATGATCTTACGCAGGTGGATTTCTGTTGGTTCAGACTTGAAGTTTGATGCCAGGAGAGATTTGGATGACATGGGTGCAAGTTGCATTGCAGGTATGCTTTTTGGGTCTGTAAACTGAAGTCCTATGATATGATTAACTTCTTTTGTAGTTTGATGTAATTATCATACTCTTAACATAAAAGAAATGGTATTAATCACGGATAGAAGGGGTTCAGTTTCAATTGTTAAGGAAAGAGTTTAAAGTTAGTAATAATATTAATGAAGATGAAGTGAAAAGTCTTGGGTGTGCGGTGCCACTTCAATTGTTATGCTACATACTCCATCCGTCCCTTTTTATAGGACTATCTAACAAAAATCACAGATATATTTTTTTGACAAAAACAAAAATCACAGATATTAAGGAAAAAATGTTGGAGTAATAAATTTGTTAGAAATGTTTGTGACTATTATTACCAAATTACCCTTTTCCTATAGATATATTCAATGTTAACTTTTCATATTGCAAGATACATTGATAGAATTAATAAGGGGCATATGAGGAATAAGAGTAATAAAAGCATTTATAAATTTGTAGATGGTCTTATATTTAGGGACAAATTTTTGTTGCTTTGTAAATGATCTTATAATTAGGGATGGAGCGAGTATACTGTTATTAGGTTAATGGAACCTTTTTGAAGATTGACACACATTGTCATTCTAGGACATTTTCCTTCCAATTGCTGATACTGCAAGGGATTGAAGAGCTTCACTTTTTTAACATTATTTTTTGTCTCTTGCGTTTTCTTGTATTTTTGTTTACAATATATCATATCCTCCTATTATTTTTTGCTTTCTTTTGTCTAATAATTCATATGTTATCCAAAAAATAATTTTATCTGATGTTTTGTTGGCTTCCTTGGTTAATTAAGAGTCTTCATTGATTGTTATTGTAATTCTTTTTCTTCACTATTTTGTTTTGTATATTACAAGATTCATTATGCATTTAAATATATTTCTTTCTTGAATCTGTCCAGTGCATGCTTTGAATAAACTGCCGTATACTAAGCTTGATACAAAGTCTGTTGGAGTCAAGGAGGGAGTTATTTTCTCGACATACAGTAGCCTCATAGCATCATCTGACAGAGGTCGTACCCGTATGCAACAACTTGTGCAGTGGTGTGGACCCGGGTTTGATGGTCTTATAATATTTGATGAGGTATTAGGCTTTTTTAAATGGAAATCATTCCTATTGTCAATTGATATTTCCGCCGTTGAATTTTGAGGGATATTGTTATTAAGTGGTTTTTTTTAGTATTCAATTTATATTTATTACTCTTTATAATTGAAGTGTGTGTGGGGCTTCATTACAGTGTCATAAAGCAAAAAATTTGGTTCCCGAAAAGGATAAGAAGCCAACGAAAACTGGTCAAGCAGTACTTGATATACAGGTTTGTACTCTAGTTGTGTTAATGTTCACTGCAAAATGAAATAATTAGTTTTGAGTGTATGAATTATTCAAAGTTCTTACATTAAAATTTGACAGGCACAACTACCTGAAGCTCGGGTTGTTTATTGCTCAGCTACTGGTGCATCTGAACCTCGCAATATGGCTTATATGGTTCGTCTTGGCCTTTGGGGAGCTGGGACTTATTTCCCTGATTTTGGTGAATTTCTAGGTACTGTTCTTTCTCTTATCTTTTCTTTTTCCTTTTTAAAATAATAATTATGACTATTCATCTTTTTTCTCCATATTATCTTTTTCCTTATTTCAAAAAACATATACTGATGAAAGAAGATATGCTTTTTATAGTTGATCATGTGATTTGGTCACCTGGCATATAAATTACGACAATGTTCAAACTAGTTCAAGTGTTTTTTTTTCTTAATTTTTAATCCTTATGCAACATGCTGCACGTGGAGATAAATACTCATTTTTTTGTATCAACTGGCACCTGTTTGTGTTTGATATAAAAGGATTATTAATGGGACTGTTTGATTTATTTTCCATTTTCAGTTGGTCATAACAGGGACTGTTTGATTTATTTTCCATTTTCAGTTGGTCTTTTTTCATCATTATAAAAATAACTCCATTTTCATTCTGGTTTTTATATTTAAAATTTTCTCCAGGAAGTGGTGAAAAAAACACTTCCTTCTAAAAATTTTGTGACAATTTTGAGAACAAGGTAAAAATATGTAATGTAACATTTTTATTTTACAATGAATTTGAAAACATCAACTGAAAATCAAGATAAGAAACTAAGTAAACTGTTCTAATATTTTCAGTTGTATTTTATTCATGGCTTTGTTGCTCACCTATCGCTTTTTGCATTTATTGACCAATAAGAACTGAATGGATATAAATTGTTATTTGGATTATTAAATATGGGAAATATATCTGTTGGGAATAGAGTGCATGCACAAATTTGCTTATATGTTATGATAACCGAACAAGTCTTGTTTATGGGCTGAATAAAAGGATTATTAATGATTACAAAATTTACGTCCAATTACTTCAAACACAACAACATATCTAGTATTTACAGCACTCCTTAATCTGGTGAATAGTAATCCACCATTCTAAGTTTGTAAGCGAGTTGGCTGTACTGTTATGTTAGGTTGTCAATTCATGATAGCGGCACAGAGCATCTGACCCCAAAACTTCGATAGCAGTATAGTGTGTTGCAGAATGACTGCTATTATAATTTATTTAATATTTATTAAATAATAATATTATATATATATTAATAATAATATATATACACTAAAGAAGTTTTATTAAAATATTTATATTCATGATATATGTTGAAATAGTTTTTTTTTTTGTTTCACTTTATTCCTTGATTAGAGTGTTTTTTTGTTGATAATTTTTGTAGAGCACTTTTTAAACAATATAAACATATCTTTCATATAAATTATTTTTTCATATATACATTTTTATTTTTTTAATCATATTAGAGACTAGAGACAGGAAACAAATCAAACAGTTGAAAAAGACATAACGTGTCCACCTTTTTGACAAGTACGAAGCAAATGGACACGCTGAAGGTGCCAAGGGCTGCAAAAAGGCCAAAAAGATGGACCACACTGAAGGTGGTAAAAAAGGACACAACAATATTACAAAATATACGCCTATAACTACAAATGCGACCACACATGCTACATTTAAGTTCAACTTACTACTGCTGCATCACATAGAGCATTTTTGATATTTTTGTTGTGCGCATATATACCTGTACATGTGGCCATTGACCCTTACCCTGTAATTGTTTAAAGTTCATTAATGAGTGATGAATCCAGGTGCTCTCAACAATGGGGGTGTTGGAGCTCTAGAACTAGTTGCAATGGACTTGAAAGCAAGGTTATATAATATTTCTACAAACACATCCACTCTCAGCCATATGCACCTTTACGTATCTGAAATATATATTATTCTGCTTCATTTTCTAATTTCAGGGGGATGTATTTATGTCGCACACTTAGCTACAAGGGTGCTGAGTTTGAAATTATTGACGCACCATTAGATGATAGAATGATGGTATGACCGACTAATTTCTTTGGGCTGATGGCTACACTTTACTGTATTCTGAAGTTGTAATTGTCTTGCTTTGTTAATAGTAATTACCATTAGATGCTCTTTCATTTCAACAATTTCCTCTATAGATAACTAAATGAAGAAAACTAAATTCCATCACCAAACTAGCGGTCAATAGTTGCTGGCATGGAGTGGGGCAAAGGCTCTCAACTCCCCAATGTTTGTGGCGGAATGTATTTGTCGGGGTAGAATGCCATAGTTACACCTGAGTATGGCTTGAATACTACTATAGTAGTTTATTTAATGGCATCCAATCCAGAAACTTCATGTCATAATAGCTTCTTTTGGCTTCTCCGTTTCTTCATAAATATAGCTCATGCCTGATTTTGTTTCACCAACCACAAGAATGGGCACTCGAACACGAGGAGCCATGGCTTTTAGACTAAAACACAATTCTAAAATGAGCCACAAGGACAATTTTCACCGCTTGCCTTCCCTAAGCCTTTGATAGGGATTTGAGTATTTGAGCTCGGTTCTCTTTCATTTGCTACATCAGTCTTGTGTATTAAGGCTATTCTTGTAATAGAATTTTGACATCATGGTTTAATAGATAGTTCAGATCTATATATTGCTTTACTCATTCATTTGTCTTTTGAATTCAGTATGCTCATCTTATTATGTACGTTTTTTCTCGAATATCCTAGCATGCGTATAAAAAGGCTACAGAAGTTTGGTTGGATTTGCGTAAGAAGTTGCAGTCTGTCATTGAGTTAATATCTGACAAAATTAATACCAGACAACTATGGCGATCATATTGGGCAAGCCACCAGGTATTAAGTCTAAGTTGTTTCACGGAGACAAGTTTTTCATCTCTATTAGACATTTATTATTTATGGAAGTTTTTGGATTGTCCCTTTTCCTTTTAAAACTGTAGAGATTCTTCAGACATATGTGTATGTCTGCTAAAGTTCCTACTGCAGTGAGACTGGTGAACCAAGCATTAATGGAAGACAAGTGTGTAGTCATAGGTCTTCAGAGTACGGGGGAAGCAAGGACGGAGGAAGCTGTTTCAAAATACGTGTGTATTTGAATTCATTTTAATTTTATTTAAAGCATTTTTCTTGCATTTCAGTTGCATTATGTTATTTATTTACTTACTTATTGTGTTGGGTAGGGCTCTGAATTTGATGACTTTATTTCTGGACCTCGTGAGTTGCTGCTAAAATTTGTTGAAGACAATTTCCCATTGCCACAAAAGCCTGAACTTCTCCCCGGTATCTACATGCCATGTTTTGTTATATACCTTGTATTAATAATAATAATTATGCAATTATTAGTTATTATTTGTTTTTAATTTTACTATAGAAGATGACGGAGTAAAGGAGCTTCAAAGGAAGAGGCACTTGGCAAGTCCTGACGTTTCAGGAAAATCTCGAGTCAGAAAAGTAGCCAAGCGGCAGCCGCCTAGTGATTCTGAAAGTGATGAAGAATCTGAAAGTGAGCTTCAAGCAAATTTTTATTAAACTTTTGCATCTGTCCTTTCTCCTAATGCATCAAATCAGGCTTGTTTTCAGCCTTTATATTATATGGGGGGTGAGAAAGGGTGCCAATCAACTACAACAATAACCAAACCTTTTCCCACTAAGTGGGGTGGGCTACATCGATCAAATTACGCCATAATGTGTTATCATAAACCATATTTTGGTCCAACTCATAAATTTCTAAATATTTCTTAATAACTTCTCTTTTATATTTTCTAGGTCTTTCTCTGCCTCTCTAGTGATTTGACTATCCTCCATCTGATCTAGTCTCCTTACTACATAATATTTAGGTCTTCTCTCTACATGGCCGAACCACCTAAGCCGATCAACTACATTGTTTTTAAAAATTCAATTTATAAAAATACAATTATGGTTTTTAATTTTTTTTTTGTTATCCTTTATCAATGAGAGAATTTATTAGAAGAGGATATATATGGAAGAGTGGAGGATATGGAATTGATCAAAAGTCAAAACAGAAGCACAATGGCCAGTTAGCTTCTAGTTTTTTTTTTCTTTTTTTCATTGAATTAAATTGGGTAAAATATTTTTGGCAACCACGGTCTGATCTTTTTGGTCATTCTCTCACTCTTCTAAATTTGTTGTGTACTATAACTGTAAGAGGAAGAAATTGGTGCTTTTCTGTCATACTTGAGCACAGTAGTACATTTCAGCTTATTTCAGCCATTTTGGCATGGCATTGCTTATTATTCAGAAAGGAACTATTTATTATAATGTATAAATAAATAATTACATGCTGTGGTTTGTGAAGATCTGCTATAAGAAAGCTTGTTATTCATAATATCTAAAGTTTTGTTGAAGTGTAGTGTTACCGTGTTAGTAGTATTCAGACACAACAACACTGAATGATTTATTTCACCATTGGCTTGATGCAGCTGCCTCTGTTCCCGAATCTTCTGATTCTGATTACGGACCAGAAGAGAATGAAAGTGGTGCGTTTTCTGTCTCGTGTTATTTACGATTAACTAGTATATCTCTTTTGTACAAAAGTTGCCTTGGGGGGTTGGGTAACTCAACTGGTTTGAGCTAAGGGATGAAAGGAGTTGAGGAGTTAAAAGTCCAGGTTCAAGTCCTGGCAAGGAGAAAACTAATATAACAATTAACATACTAATATTTGCCATTAAAAAAAAAGTTGCCTTTGGTAAAAGAATTTCACCCTTTTTGTTATTCTGGTTTTTTTTTATCATCATCAAGAGCTATCATGCATGTTTACATGCTTGTTATTATGACGCTATCATGCATGTTCTCATGCTTGCTATTGTGAGGAACTGCTAACGAAACTGTGATTTTAACGTCTGAAGTTCTTTTAAAATATTGATGGTAGTATTCATTAAATATAAAATCGTCATGAAAACCATTTGATTTTTGTATTTTACCATTGTTTGATGCAGCTGCCTCTGGTCTTGAATCTTCCGACTCTGATTATGAGGAGTTTCAGAAATGTGAAATTTGCGGCACTGAAGAGGTAATATTTATTGATTATTCTCCGAAAACTTTCTTGAATTGCCTTGATGCCATATGTGTAGGATTCACATATTTTTCTGTGCAGGAAAGGGAAAACTTGTTGCAGTGTTCCCACTGTGGAAAATACACTCATCACTCATGCTTGGTGCCATCAATTAGCGATTTTGTTCTTGAGGAATGGGCATGTGATTTGTGCAAGGATACGACCGTAAACTATCTCCCTCCTGGAACAGATATAATTGAACTCCAGAAAAGGTTTAAAACTTAGATAATTTTTTTTAATTTGGCACTCTGGTTTCAATGTCATATTTATCATTTTATGTTTGATAATTTGTTTTAATTTGGCACTATTTCTTGAATCAACAAAAATTATTCCACAAAAAGTTAGAAATCAAAAGAGTATGACAGTGATGAATATTTTCGTGGGATTGCTGTAGCTATGACACAGCCATGGAGTGCAAGAAAAATATATTAGAGATGATTTGTGCTTTGGATCTTCCAAACAATCCCTTGGATGATATTATTGATCAGGTAATGATCATTCGTTGATTCATCCTCATTTTCCTCTTTAATGCCACAATCCTTTTTAACATCATTTTGATAACAATCACCTCGCATATAGTTGTTGATCAATGCTAGTCCAGTAACAATTAAGTAACTGCTATGAATAGATGTCTGTTGTAGCAATTTTATGCTCTGCAATTAATGCTAAAGGCCAGAGAATAGCTCTTTTAATGGATTCTATAAATGAATTTTTAATGCAGTTAGGAGGCCATGACAAAGTTGCAGAAATTACAGGAAGGAAAGGAATGCTTGTGAGGGCCCCTAGTGGAACGGGTGTGTTTTATCAGACTCGAAATACGTGAGTTTCTTAATGTCACCATATCTAGTTGATAAACATCGTTTCATGCTTGCTTAATTAGTTGTGTTTCTCCCTTTAGAAAAGATGTCACTGCCGAGATGGTCAACATGAATGAGAAAAAGCTCTTTATGGAAGGTAAGAAGTTAGTGGCCATCATCTCTGAAGCTGGATCAGCTGGCGTTTCGTTGCAGGCAGACCGAAGAGTGATAAATCAGGTAATCAAACTTTTTGAAAATATTTCTATCCCTTGAATCACCAGTGTTTTCTGTCATTATTTGATGGTTTTTGCAAATATTCTGCTCAGAAGCTAGTGATATTATCTTGTGAACTTTTCAATTGTTTTATTCTTTTGCTGTTTTTTCCCTTTGACCTTTACAAAATAGAAAAGAAGGGTTCACTTGACTCTTGAACTTCCATGGAGTGCCGACCGAGCAATTCAGCAGTTTGGAAGAACTCATAGATCCAATCAAGTTTCAGCACCAGAATACAGGTAACTAAGCATTGTTAATATTTGGGCCTAACTCATCCTTACAAAACCAGCTTGTATGGTAAAGAGTGCCACTCTTTATAAATTCTTTAGAAGAGTCCTATCAATCCAATGTGGGACTTGGGTTTTTCTCAGTACACGGCAATTAGGAAAAACCCAAGTCCCACATTGGATAGATAGCACTCTTGATAAGAGTTTATAAAGAGAGACACTCCTCACCTTACAAGCCGGTTTTGTAAGGATAAGTTCGGTCCAATTTCAACATGGTATAAGAGTCTTATTGATTCAGGCCACCTACCATTTATACACGTCCCAAGCCCAATAGTGCTGGGCGTGAAAGGGTGTATTGGAAAAAACCCAAGTCCCACATTGGATAGATAGGACTCTTGATAAGAGTTTATGAAGAGAGGCACTTTTCACCTTACAAGTCCCGTTTGTATGGATGAGTAAGGCTCATTTTCAACAAGCATTATTGATTAATTTGGTTTCTGAATTGTGTATAATGATGTACATGCACTGTCTGTTTGCTTTGCCTCTGCTATTTATATTTTAGGGACTAAATTGATGTATTTCATATACTTTAGGGGGTACTTATTGTATTTATATAGTTTAGGGACTAAATTGTAGAGGGAGTGCTGGTTTAGGTATTACACTAATGGTTGGGTTACTTGATGTATTTATACAGTTTAGGGACTAAAGTTGTAGAGGGAGTGGTGGTTTAGGGATTAAACTGATGGTTGGGTTACTTATTGTATTTATATAGTTTAGGGACTAAATTGTAGATGGAGTGGTTGTTTAGGGATTACACTGATGATTTATTTTAATTGAACATGCGTTTCCCCAAAAATTGCCTCCCCTCTCTCTCACCAATTCTCCATGTCATAAAATTTCCTCGCTGTCCCCACCTTGTAGAATATACTTTCAGTATAGGAAGCTTGCTATGACGCAGGTTCAACAGTCAATCCTCGTCTGAATCCTTTAAATCATTCAGCCCTAGGTTTCTATCTAGTGTGAACTGTATGATACTATGTCATGGAAATCTTTTTGAGCTACTCCCTTTAGGCTCATATATTAGCAACAAAAAGTTCAAATATTAGCAACAAAAAGTTCAAATTTATTGGTCTCAAATAGAACCGAAATTCAATTGCGAATGCTATAATTAATGCAGTTATACCCAATTTACTCTTGAATGAAATCAATATTTGTTTTTCCAGCTTTTGATGTATCCATGAAATTAGCATGTTTCCCCCAAGAAGCATGAATTGTCTTTGGTCATAAGTCCAAGGGTCAGGAGAGAGGCCAAAATACTTGTATTGTGATTGGTTTTGCAATAAATATAAAGACAAGGGGAAAATGGGAAACATTACTTATTAATTTCCGTTGCTTAAATGCAATTATCCAACTTTCTTAAAGTGTGTGCATTTTTTTTTTCCGTTGCTTAAATATAGGCTTAATTGCATGTTTGGTCTCTTATATTTATTTTAGGTTTTAAGTTGGTCCCTTATGTTTTAAAAGTTTCAAGTTGGTCCTTTATGTTTTAACAGTTTCATGTTGGTTCAAAACGTTACTCACATTAGAATAAGTTAGTCCCTTCTAGGAGACCAACCTAAAGACTTGTATTGTGATTGGTTTTGCAATAAATATAAAGACTAGGGGAAAATGGGAAACATTCTTTATCAATTTCCATTGCTTAAATGCAATTAACCAACTTTCTTAAAACTGTGCTTTTTTTTTTCCGTTGCTTAAATATAAGACAAGTGTGCATTCTTTTTCCCGTTGCTTAAATATAAGACCGGAGAGAGTAAGAGAGAAGCACTTTATATCTGATTTGAAATGGTTGCAGTGACAGGCGCTGTTGATACTCTACCTAGATGCTACACCTGCTTGATACAATTTCTTATCCTTGTAAATTTTCTTTAGGTTACTATTTTCAAACCTTGGTGGAGAACGCCGGTTTGCATCAGCTGTTGCTAAGAGATTAGAATCCCTTGGAGCTTTGACTCAGGGAGATCGTAGGTAAGTGGGATTATCAGTTGTGTTTTCAGTGAGCCAACATGGATAAATTTTAACATCTTAGCTGATGTTGTTTCTGTGTACATTACAGAGCAGGGCCTTCGTTAAGTGCATATAATTATGATAGTCCTTATGGGAAGAGAGCACTGATGCTTTTGTACAATGGAATACTGGAGCGGGTAATTAATTTTTGTTGAAAATAACAAATGTGCATATTGACAATAAGTTTAATAAGAAATGAACAGGTCCAATCCATCTACTGATAAAAGTAATTAATTGTGCAGGATCCCCTTCCTGTTGTACCTCCTGGATGCTTATCTGACAGACCAGATACAATCAAAGATTTTATTATGCAGGCAAAAGCTGCTCTTCTTTCCGTTGGAATTTTTAAGGACGACGGCCTTGGTAATTCATTGTTTCCCCTTGTCTAATGTTAGATTGAATAGGTATATATAATAATGGTGATATCTAATCAATATATTTCAGGTTTCATCATTTACTGCCGTGAAGTTTATGATACCACATTATATATGCTTTTCTCATTATTAAATGTTGACTTCTTATATTTAAAGGAGATGATGATATGAATTGCTACATTGATGATAAAAATGATATACACAATCTTGGACGATTTCTCAACCGGATTTTAGGAATAGCTCCTGAAACTCAGAATAGGTTTGTATTTTGTGATTGAAATGATTTGATACTTCTACTTCAGCATTTGGTTGAATACACTAATTTTTTTTGTATCAACAGGCTATTTGAGTTATTTGTGAATATCTTGGATCTTCTTGTTAATAAAGCTCGAATTGAAGGTAACCTTGATACAGGCATTGTTGACTTGAAAGCTAATGTCATTGAACTGCAAGGGACTCCAAAGGTATTTATTTTTATCCTAAACTTCTTGATGCCATTAATTTTCGTATGTTATTGCATAGAAAATTCAAGACTGAAGATAAATTTCATTTGATGCAGACAGTCTATGTTGATCAAATGAGCGGGGCTTCAACTATTCTGTTCACATTCACCTTGGATCGCGGGGTTTCATGGGAGGTACATATGCTTTCTCAGATATCCTAACTAAGTTACACTTTACTCTAACACACATATTTTGCTGATATCATTTACGCATCAGTTGGCAAATACCATGCTGAATGAGAAGCAGAAGGTTGGATTTTGTTCAACTGGTGATGGCTTCTATAAGTCCAAGAGGGAGTGGTTGGGAAAACGTCATGTTATTTTAGCATTTGAAAGGTATCGTTTCTGGTTTTTGCTGTAGTTGTTATATAACTATTCAATTTAAATAAATTAAAGTTTATTTGAATTGTTTATTTTGTCCGGCATTATAGAATCACTTTTTCATTGACTATTAATTGCTTAACATTTAGTCTCATGTAACTTTTTTTTTTTTTTTTTTATAGTTATAACTTGTGTGGTAAATTTCCTTTAAGCTTGCATGGTACTTTTTCGATCATAACATAAAATTACACTTGAAGTATTGCTCTATTCTATCTACCTCACTTGAATCCTATACATTACATGTATCTCTATTTCTTTCTTATTGTATTAGTTGGACCCTTGATTTTCATCCCAAAAGTATACCTTTGCTGCATTTTGCATTTCATGAATTCTATTTTACTTTTATTAAAACGACAGCCATTTGTTTCCAATACTTAACTTCACAGCTTTAACTGTCCATTTACTTATTTTCTCAACTCTCCAAGTAAGGTTTTGTTATATATTACAAATGGATTGTGACAATATCTCTTGGACGTGTTAAATAAACACGTTTACCACCAAAATAAGAGGATAAGGGCTCAAAGGGATAAATTTCTTTCGGCACAATACTAAGAAAGGATCAAAGAAATTAAATAAAGTTATTTGTATATATGTATTTATGTGTGTGTGATTGATTAGTCTTTCAATTTCTGAATCCAAGCAATACATAGTTACTCATGATGAACCTGTAGATGTTGAGGGAATGCAATCCCCAGTCAATTACTTCCTCCGGCCTTATTTATAAGCAAAAGTTTTTGTTTCACACATTAAGAAATTAGTTTTATTTACAAAAAAATCATTTACTATAATAGTTATCACATTAAATTTGTTTTGTGACTACACGGAGTACATAATAAAGCTTTCTGGTTTCATTTACTGATGTCAGTATGTTTGTTCTTTCTATTTCAGTTCGGCTCCATCTATGTATAAGATAGTTCGTCCTCCTACCGGAGAATCAACTCGGTATGTATTTCAGTTACTTGTCCTTATAGTTTAATTTTCTGGTTTACCCATTTTCTCCTGCAATTGTAGGGATATGCATCTGCTAGAATTAACTAGAAAATATTCAAAAGTTTCATCTTTAAAGGAGGCCCAAATTGGTTGGGAAACCGAATATGAAGCTTCATTTAAACAGGTGTGTCTATCCTAATTTATTTCTCGTAATTGTAACTTCATGCAAGGAAATTAATATAAACAGAGTACATATTGAGCTATTAAGCATTTAGGAATGGGAATAATCCCTTGCAGTAAGAGACTAGCTTACAGTTGAGACTAATCTGAGTATGGAAACCAGAACACAAAACAAAGCAGTAGGAAAATATAATAAAACAGAATGATAGGACTCCTCCCTGAGACCAGCAGGTCTGCCCAACCAATTTTCCTAGTATGTCCATTTCCAAATGGTTACCCATATCTCACTTCCCCATCCCCTCAGTGACACCTGTTCCCTTGTAGTTATCTCTCTCAAATGAATTATCCCCCTCTAGCTGGACCCTTCCCATCACCATTCTCTCATATACGTTTAGGCCTTCATCATTATCTCTGGGCCTTCTCCTATTGGAAGACATTGTTGCTTGTTCATTGTTGTCTACTTGTGGCCTAATTGGCCCATATGGAACGTAACCATTCATTTATTAGCGATTGTACGATAAGATAAAGTTGTATTCTACCTTGTTGTATCATATATAGAATTTAAAATCTCATCTACATGTGCATGTTAATGTGCACTCACTCATTTATATTTTTCAAATTCATATTATCTCACATTTTGACTTATTACTTTTGTTGTCAGTGCATGCATGGTCCCAATTGTAAGGTTGGTAAGTTCTGTTCAGTTGGCTCAAGAATACAGCAAGTAAATGTCTTAGGTGGTGTTATTCTTCCTGTTTGGGGAAACATAGATAAGGCGCTCTCTAAGCAGGTATTTCACCAATCGATAAAACATTCATGAGAAAGAACATATTTTGCAGATATCATAAATATTAACTTTTGTATGTTGTATCAATTTGTCAATTTTTGATATCTTTTAGCTCTGATCGTTTGAGTTTTGGTGATGTGGCAGTGTGAAAATTGTAAAAGATATCTTTTGTTGTAATATAATATGATATAAGTAACTTTTATAGTAACGAGGATGTGTCATGTGATTAATTGGTACATATAGTGAATCGAAAGGACCTAAGACTTAGTTAGTATATTCTAGAAGGGGCAAGAAGGGAAATTGTGGCTAGTTGTTATAAGATGATGACGTGGTCAGAAAAGGAGAGCACACAACTACTTCCACATTATAAGGAGTGAAGGGGAGAATGTGAGAGAGTGCCCTTGATTATTGTTAGAACGTTAGAATGAATAAGCAGCTGTAGCCTGCTTATAGGAGCTCTGCTCTGCTCAGAATCTAGGAAGAGTTTTCCATTTTTCTGTAATTACTCCATTAATCGTACATCAACAAAGCTCTCTTTATCTTACTTCTCTCTGTTATTATATTCTTTATCTGTTTTCCATAATTGGTCCGTATCAGATTGTTAAATCATTGGATCATTATACTTTGCTTAAAATGTAATGGTCATTTTTTCATGCAAAAGACTTCTAACTGCAAATAAAAATATGTACAGGCCCGAAACATGCATAAGAGGCTACGCATTGTTCGTGTTGAAACTACATCAGATAACAGACATATAGTAGGGCTTCTTGTTCCTAATGCAGCAGTTGAAACTGTGCTTCAAGGTTTTTTTCTCTCTCCACACCTACCACCTTTTTTGAAAAGCACACTGGCACATGGACTTGCTTTGATGGTTTGTTTTCATAGAAGGAAAAGGAAATATTTCCCATTACAATTGATATTATGTTCAGATTTCAAAAAATGCTGTTATCATGCTTTTCAATCAATAACTTAAGGACCCATTTGGCGGTCAAGATAGGGTATAGACAGATATGATAAGATAGTTTAATAAGGATATGATAGGATATGGATATTGCTCAAAATTTACAAATTTAAATCATTAAGTACTGCTTTGCCTTTAGGTGTGGATTGCTAAAAGAAATTAGCGCATCAATTAATCATCCAAAGTTTAAAATATAAAAGAAGCCTAAGTGTATCTATAATTCAAAGATAATATAATCTTCAACTAAAATTTTATATAAATCATAGTCTTAGTAAAATTTCAATTTTCTTAAACTGGATATCCGATTTAGGTAAAAACCTTGGAAGGAAGGAAATGTTTCAATTTCCTAAATAATATAATCATCAATTTTATTAAGAAATCCTAAATTTATTTTGCACATACAAACATGCATACACATTTGCAAAGGGATCAGATGTTTTCCTTTCTGCAATTGTTTCTTATCTATAATTTCTACTGTTTACAAGAATGTTAAAATTTATAATAGGGCTCCCACTGGGTTATATCATCATATGATGCTGTAACCACAAGTTGTTTCAGTTTAGGAATGAATGCTTACCAGAATAGTTTCTTTTGAAAAGCTTATTAGAATAGTTGATTCTGAGAAATCAGTGTCAATTTGACAGAAAAATTCTCAATAAGGGAATACTGTTTCTTTTTCCTTTTATATTTTTGCTACAATAAGACCCATGCCCAACCAAAATGGATTGACTTTTGTTCCTAGGAAAGACTTAAACATTAAAATCTTATTCTTGGTTGTAAATATGGCATAGACTCTTTTGATTTTGGTCAAATTATTTTTTCCAAGATGATGCGTATACTTATATATCTGCTTTTGACATCTTCTGTAGGTTTATCATACGTTATAGAACTGGATGATTGACCCGAGGCATCAGTCTTTCCCTTTTTTGAAGATCACAAGCACTTTTTGTTTTAGGTAAAGGCTCAAATTTGTTGCTGAATTTTGAGGAAATGAAAGCCCCTGTTCTCATTGACATCTAACACGATTCTGCAATCTCCATTTCAATCTTTTGATTACATCATCCAATTGTGTATAAGAGAAATGCTAGCGACACTCTCTTTTGAACACTCTCTCTAACACTCACTCTTTTATTGGATGAAATTCATGCATGTCCCACCACTTTGTGTGGGTTCTATTTTCGAAGTGTACACTCACAATGATTTAAACCAATAAAAGAGTGAGTGTTAGAGAGAGTGTTCAAAAGTGAGTGTCGCTAGCATTCCTCTTGTGTATAATTCAAAGTTGTATATTTATATGGGTGATCATTGAAATAGGAAAATACTATAGATCGATGGCTTCGCTTTAACATATGATATATGAACTCAATTGCCATATGCTAGACTTTATTATTTTTTGTTTGAAAAATGATATGCTACACTATAATCAGATATAAAATACATATTTCTTTTGTGCAACATTGATTGACCCAAACTTATTAAAGTACTTGCAAACAAACTTAAGTTGTACCACCATTATCAAATCAACATATAAAAGGAGCATCAACATGGTTGTCACTACAATAGAGCCCTGGCTTCTGACTGTAACCTTGCCTATGAAGTTTCTTCCTAGCCTTCAATATAACCTCTCGATTTGTAACTACACCATCTTTCTCTGCAATTATAGCTTGTATGGCATTGCTAAAAGCTCCATAAGCTTCCTCAGAATTTCCATTAGGACTTGCATCTGCTGAAGTTTGGTTAGTTTGGCAACCACTCAGTAAAATTCCACCATCAACAATGCTGCGCTTAGTTGATGTAGCATATGTTTCTGGTGCACTCTTGACTGGATTTTCGTACTCCTCATCACTGTCATGCAACTTATATTCGAAAAGCCCTTGTGCAAGATTGTTTACCAGCCCTAAAATTCCAACAACGAAGTTTTTCACTTTAGGACTAGCATCTTCCCCGAAGATATCAAATAGTGTAGGTCTTAGTTTCCCAATTTCTATATCATCTTTCCCTGTTTTCTGCTTTAGTATGTCAATAAGAGTTGAAAGAGGCAAAGCCCTATTCTTGACATAGCGGTGGTTCACATGATGAAGTTCAACATCTTTTTCTCCAATATCACTCTTGTATTGGTGGCACAATTCTGTTGGAATTTCCGTATCCACCGCCCTGTGAAGGAAGTTTTTGAAGCCTGGAGATGAATTTTGTCCTCCTTCCTTTGTGCTCTCTCCTATTTGCTCTTTTGCTGATTCAATCAATCCACCACTGTGGCAAGAATCTGATACGATTGTGATCCTACAACTTTTAGGTACTTTTTCTACAAAATCCCTGAAATCTTCATCTGTTTGACAATCAAAATAATAGTTAACATTTCTTGACAAAGAGTCATGCCAATGAAGTTTCATTTTGCAGAAAAATTGTTATTGGTTTGCATTATACCGAGTTAAAAGATAAGATTACAACAAAATTTAATAATACTATTATTTTGTTAAATCTAGATTATGTTATATGTTTTTTTTTTTGGGGTACAATTATATGTTATATTTTTAATTGTTAATTTATAGTTTTTTTTAAAGGTAATTTCTAGTTATAGTATAAATTGTAATGTTATTATAAGATTAAAAAATACATAGAAAACCTGTACCAAAAAAAAAAACATAGAAAACATCCAAGGTTTTAATTTTTGGATACAACAAAACATGAAGTTAAGAGTCACCAAAATTTGAGGCCAGTTAATAAGAAAATAATCAAATTTGAAGAACATCAAATAAAAATCAACAAAATCACTGCATCCTTCCTTCAGCATTTTTTTTGTTTACTTGTCAACTGTTTATTGCATCGCTCTCAACTGCGATTCCAAATAAATTTCAAGTAGTATTTTAACTATTCTTCAAAAGAAGTAGTATTTTTATTTTTTTTGGTACAGCATTTCAAGTAGTCTTTAACTATTCTTCAAAACAAAAAAGTAGTCTTTAACTAGAACAATAAAATGAATTAAAAAAATAATTCTTAGTTTTCTTAAATGAAGATAATCGAAACATAAACAAGTTTTTTTAAATCATACAATCTTGGACATAATTTATACTTCCTTGTGCTGAAAACAATAATAACTTTTAATAGTACCAGTAGTAATAGCAGAGGACATAAAACATTAGAAGAGAGTAAGAATATTAACCAGTAATGAGATTCATATCTGTCGGAACAATGCACTCATCATAGCCAGTATCATCATCCTCCCCGGTCTCAGCAGGGAGACGGGTGCCATGACCACTGTAGTGGACGAAGAACACATCATCAGGTTGAGCCGATCGAACCAACCTAGACATGGCAGATCGAATGTTCTTGCCAGTAGGTTGGGTGTAAGAATGATCTGTGTCAATGAGAACTGTGATATCCTTATCTGAGAATCCATATTTGTGAATGAGGCTTTTGTGCATCCTCCACACATCGTTAATGCACCCTTTTAGCTCAGCCTTTGTTCCTGGATAGTTGCACCCTATCAATACTGCCTTCTTAGCCATTTCATGCATGCAACTGGTCACCTCTCCAATCTCTCCCTTATCATCTTTGAATCTTAGGGAGGAAGGAGGCATTGGGTTGGTATGATCATTGGTGTTATATTTATACTAACAACAACAGGAAAATGGAATTTGTAAAGGTTTTAGCATTTGTATTTAATTAATCATAAAAATGGTTTAAATTAATACCCTTTGACTATTGGGTGATTATATGGAAACTGGATCCTAATGCTTTTAATAATTTATCTTTTTTTTTTTTGACTCCTTAATTTATCTTTTTTCTTTTGACTCAATTTAATGATTTCTTATAAAAGATTTTTTTTTCTTTTACTTTAAAAGAAATTATATTTAAAATCCGGATTCTCGACATTTTATAAAGGATTTACAATATCAATCAATCGCAATCCTTACATCAATAAAAATGTTTTGATTTTAATTATAATCACTTTTAAATTCACATTAATTATTATTTTTTAAGGAAAAATTTAAATTTTCATATTAACCGTGTATAAAAAAACTATACACCCTTCGGTCACTAATATAAGCAAAAATCCATATTTTAGATTCATTCAATAAATGATGTATGTTGTCTACAATAATAGTCACATACAATATTAATTGAATAAATCTAAAATAAAGATTTTTGCTTAGGGTGTACTCATTAATAAAATGAAAACTATCATTATCTTATGACATTTTGAAATAATAATTTTAAATGTCGATATATTAGTTCACATTTAACCATTAATGAATTGATTCAACAAATAAATAATCTGAATCCTATAAAGAAGTGGTCAGCTGTTAGATTCCTGACTCTCACGTCTGAAAAAATTTGATTGGGAGAAGAAAATTCACCTTACGACATGATAGGACCTATATTAGTCGTTGAGAAACGACAATTAAAACTTCCTACTTATAACGTGATAAAAAAAAAGTTAACATTACTTATATTTTGAGTCAAAAATGTTTAAATACTTTAATTTTCACTAAACATCATGGCCCTAACAAAAGTTGTTGGTGCACAATATGCATGAGTGCTATAATTTTTGAGATATAGAGTTCAATTTCTATTGATAAAATATATTAATTGTCGCTAAATTAAGTAATTGATCTCAAGTAATTAATACGTTTCAGTTAAGGTTGAAACATTTGAAGTATTTAAATTTGAATCTTGGTTAAGGGTGTCTTTTAGCAAAATCCTTTATATAATATGTAATTTATTATAAGCTTCTTCTAATAATTATGTACTTTTCTCGTAGAAATTATTATTAATTTGATTAAAAATTAATGATAAATTATAATAATAGAGGAAAAAAGTTAATACCTGATGAAGGCTCTTAAACAAACATGTGCACAAATATAGTTGCACATCGGGAGTTTTGCAAAATATTAGAGAGGAAGAGTATACATATAAGAGAGGTGCATGATATATATAATGTAAAACACGGTCTACGCTACTGTAGTAAGTGAGTGTTACTACTTTTATATAGTTTTATTTAAGTTTTATATACATATATATATATATATATATATATATATTTTAAAAAAAGCTTTGGAAGTATACAATTTTAGCAGATGAATTGAACCTAACGAGCTGTTCGTGAACTTTAAACGAAACAAACCGAACTCAAGCTAAAAAAAAGATTCGTTTCGAACTTGAGTCGAATTTCGAGTCGAACCAATTCTTATCGAGTCGAGTCGAGTTCAGAATGGTTCGAATCGACTCATCTCCGGTCTAAGTTATAAATATGTATTTCCCCACTAAATTTACAAGCAAGCCATGAAAGCAAAAAAACAAAAAAGTAATGATTTCCAATTAACCATGCAAAGTTTAATTTGAGAGTGACGCAAACACCTTTCAATTGGAAACCTTCAAAACCAAATACATGAAATTGTGTGAAGAGGAACAAAGCAGACGTCAAATTGAATCCTTCACTGAGATCAAGAAAAAACTTGATGCTGAAGTCGAAAAGAAGGAGGTCGTGTGGGCGGCGTTGACGTTGACAGAGATTCGGAGAAAGAAACGCCACAAGGATGATGCTACTTAGATGTCGTTGCTTCTCCATATGGACTTGCTAATATCACTGTGCTCTCTTGATTGATATTTGTTATTGGCATTGGACTTCCTGAAGCTTATAGATAAAGTTGCCTTGCCTCTGAAGCTTATAACGGCATAACAGATCAAATAACTATAAGGCGAGGATGTGGAATTCTAAAAGATATTATTAACATATAGATAGTAAACTAGATAACTTCCTCATGTTGCTAAACTAGCTGGACTTGCTCCCATGGAATTCACAAATTTTAAAAATTGGGGTCTCGTTTATCATAAATATTTATGCAAAAATATATAAAATCGTAACCATTAAAATGATGTTGTCATTATCATTAAATAAAACATCGAAGATTACAAAAAATATATGATTGTATATTAAAAAACTAAAGACACTTTTTAGTATCGAAGAATTACATACAATTGCTCTCTTCGTGGCTTTATACTTTGAAAGCGTTGCCAGATTTTTTCATTTTTAACATTATCAAATATATCACTCTCACCGTATGTTAGCAAACAATCATTCAAAAACTCATCTCCCATACAAGCGCATTTGATGTTTGTTAATGTTTATTAACAAAATAACAACAATAGCTCCATCTTCAATAATGCTCTCCAAGGCTCCAAGTCCAACCTAATTGATGATTGAAACACATAAGAAAATAGAAGAGGCAGAATTTTTTTATATTGTGATTGAGATTGACAAAGTGGTGTGGTACATGTGTAGAACAATAGAAGTGAAGTGAGTCGTTGTAGAAGTTATATGCACAGCAAAAGTTGGCTTAACTTTTCATCTTCTTTCCACTCGACAGTGAGTTGGTGACCACTAGTTTTCTTTTACTCCATCCGTTCCATAATAACTGAGCTTTTTTGTAAAAAAATATTGTACCAAAATAACTGACTCATTTCACTTTTCAATGCAATATTAATTACTCTTTTCCAATTATAACTCTAATTAATACAACTTTCATCAATCTCAATTCAATATATTCTACTTTGCATTTATGATAATGATAAATGCACCAATACTTGACAAGAACACTTAAAACCATTTTTCTCTCTCCTTCACTAATATATTTTTCTTAATAAGTGAAATGAGCATAAAGCTTAGTTAAACTGGGACAGAGGGAGTAACATTTTTTTGAGCATTTGTTTTTTGTTTTAAATAAAATCCCAAGGTTAGTTAAACCCCAAATCATATAGGAGCTAGTGCTTATCCACTTTTTCAATGTATAAAGTAGTACTACTATTTTTAACAAATATAATATATTACTAGTTTGCATTGTTTGTCTCAAGTGCATAAATTGAGTCATGTGTGGGCAACCTAAAAATTAAAGTGGGATCAAACATATAAAAATATTGTATTATTGGTTAAAAAATTGGCAAAGAGTGGGGTCAGCTGACCTCAAAGGCTTATACCTGCATCCGCGTCTGTTTGCCCCAGATTTTGATGACCTAAGACAAACATACAATTTGGGCCCCAACAAATAAGTATAAAAAAAATTGAATTCCTAAATGTAAAAAAATAAGTAATATTATATTATTACGTTAAGAGATAATCTAGCAAAAACATCAAATTTCATACAAAAAATATTGAATTTGTTATTTAATATCTAAATATTAATAGAAAATAATTTCTACAAACATTTTTAGATACAAAGTCACTACTAATCACAACACTTTCAATTCAAAAAAAAAGATCATTTGCATCAACATTTGATATATTCCATTTGGAAATTTATTATTGATTTTTGTTTTGGGCTTAATAGATCTCTATTTTTTTTTTAAGAGTTTTACTTTTACCACCCTGCTGCCTTCCAAAAATTCCGAAAATACCCCTGGTCCGAATTACGTTTTTCGAACCAGATTGTTAGTGTTTCTGGATAATAAAATCCGGACGAATACGCTATAAAATTTTGTGTCTTTCTTTGATGTCAAGGGTCTCTGTTGACCGTTATACGACCCCCGCATAAGCTGCAATGCAATTGCAGGGGTCGTATGAGCGGTCAATAATGACCATGACACCACAAACACTCCTAAAAGTTACCTAAAAAACAAAAAAAATTGGAAGAAAATGTAAGAAAGGAGGTGAAGAAGAATGAAGGAAAAATGTTGAAGATCCAAGCCTTTTTATAGCCTAAAACAAGTCCTAGGTCATTTGGAAGTCAAGGAAAACGTGTTTTTCATTCAAAAACGTCCAAAAAACTCATTAAAACTCCACTAACCGGCCAAACCTTTGGTGAAACGTCACCGTCCAAAATGTTACTGAGTTGTTCCGGATTTTATAATCCGGATAGCATGAAGTTTTTCCGGATTTTAAAGTCCGAACTTCATCAGGCCCTTTTATTTGGAGCGTTTTCTTGGTGAATGGCTAGGAAAAAAATAGAACAAAGGTACATAACATAAAAAGAAGCAATATAAGACAAATAAAAAGTTAAAAAAAAAAAACCATAATAACATAAACGATGAAAGTTTAAATGGTGAACATCTTTTACGTAAATTAAAACATAATGAAAGCTTAAATAATATATATATATATATATATATATATATATATTATTCAAAACATAATGCAACAACTTAATTCAACAACACATAACTAACACACAAT